>Ga0255096_1000924_pt1 | contig 13040 bp, 7 predicted proteins | sample Colum_Atlam_RepA_2_FD_188563 | JGI IMG/M metagenome (GOLD analysis project Ga0255096, IMG submission 188563) | Freshwater microbial communities from Columbia River, Oregon, United States - Colum_Atlam_RepA_8d | ecosystem: Environmental > Aquatic > Freshwater > River | place: USA: Oregon...
GCGGTATTGGCCCAACATCAGCGACATGCTGAAGGATTTGTAAGCCATGGAAGACCGCAGCAACTCGCCATTGATCGTGCCTGGTGCGGCACTTCCCTGCAGCATGGCGCGCCCTTCCAGGCTGGCCGTCGGCACGGCGTATTCCAGCTGCTCGCGGATCGCCATTTGCAGGCGCAGGGCCAGCCCCTCGGCCTCGGCGCGGGGCATCACGGTTTGGGTTTCCAGCCAGTAGAATGGCGCGATGAAATTTGCGCCGTTCGATTCCACAAAATGCGTGGCTGGATCGCGCAAGGCATCCCAGTCAGCGGGGCGAATGCCGCGTGTTTCGAAAATGCGGCGCAGGCTATCGTCGATCGCATGGAAAGGACGGCTGGCGTTCTCGGCAAGATAGCCAGAAAACTCCATCTGGAAGGCGACCTTGCGCATATCGGTCACAAAGGACAAGCCAGAGGCGCGCAGGGTAAAGCCAGCCAGCCGCTCGGGCAGGCCCGTGCCAAACATTTTGCCCATGAAACGGGCCGATCCACCGCCGGCATCGGCAAGGGCCTCAGCGACATAGCCCATGCGCGCGGCAGTTTCGCGGGTTGCTTGGCTGGCAAGCAGCTTGACCGACTTACTCATGATGTTTGTCGCACTCATGCCAACGGCATGGGCTGCAGCCGAGATTGTGGCGATATCGGTGACGGATGACAGCACGGCGCTGCCCAGTTGGGCTGACGACAATACGGCGCGGGTGCCAGAAAAGAACCGGGCCATGCCCTCATGTTCGGGGATATTGGCTGCGCCACTGGCATGGGCATACATCGTCTTGGCCAGTGCGCCCTGACGACGCACCCGCGCCTCCATGCCAGCGTCGCGCAGCTCGGCCGCGCGCTTGGTTGCGATCTGCTGCGCGTATTCCAGCCCCATGCGTGGATTGGGGCCAAGCACTCGCATCAGCGCAACGTCGCGCGCCAATCCATTCAGGTTATTGATCATCGCAGTAAAAGGATCAGATGCCCCGAATTCCCGGTTATATTCCAGCTGCGATGTGCCGTTTTTGAAATGTAGCACGCGATGGTCAGCATGCTGATTGTAAAGGGCTGCGCCGCCGATCGACATTGACGGTTCGCGATCATCCCAGCCGCGCGTGGTGATGCTGTCGTAAACGTCCTGCAGGAAGGCCAGAATTTCGCTGCGGGGCGGCACGGCGCCCTTGGTGGCGGCGAATGGCTGTCCAGTGCTGTGATCCTCGATGCGGCTCCAGTCCAGCCGGGCTTCGATATGGCTGGCCCATGCCTCAAAACCTTTGGCGCGCAACTGCCCGACATCGTGGCTTTGCGGCATGCCTCGATCCTTCAGGATCTTGATATCACCGCCCTGCGCATTGAAGGCGCGCACCATTCGGGCTTCGGTTTCGCGCACTGCCTGCGCAAGTTTTTTGGCAACGACATCGCCTGTGTGTTCGCCGTGCAGCTCGCGGATTAGGTTGTCGAGGCGCGCGACATTGCGGCTGGAGCCAAGGACATTCAGACCGACCTCTTCCAGCACATCACTCATGCTGGCACGAATGCTGTCCTCATAGGCTTCGGTCAGCGACTGCACGCTTTCGCCCTTGAAGTTATGGCCCTCTGCCTGCCGCATGAAGCCAGCCAGAGCCTTTGCAGGGTCCGGCGTATCTTCGACCAGCTGCTTGATCCGGCGCATTGCCTGCAACTGGTTCACCACCTTGTGGAACCGGCTGCGCGCTGCCTTTGCCGTGGCTTCCTTGATATCAGCGGCTGCGCGCGCTTCGGCTTGGCCAAGGCTCATCGTGGTGGCGTAGCGGTCGCGTAACTTCGCATAGGCCACTTGCGCCTTGCGGGCGCGATCAGCGGGCAGCTCATTGTTGGCGATCATCACTTCCAGGCAATCGTGCATATTGGGCATCAGGCACCTCCAATGGCACAGGCGCGCAGGCCCGCAACGGTTTGGGCATCGGCATCAAGGTCATCGAGGATTTCGCGGAAGCTCGCGGTTGTGCCATCCGGCATGTCGATTTCAAGCGCATCCAGCTCTTTGCTAAATGCGGTGCGGGCTGCAGCTAGATCCGCTTGCATGGCGGCGGCGGCAGGATCTTCGGGCTGGCGCGGCACAGCCGGGCTATCCGCGGCTGTCGGTGACGGGGCCTCAAGGGCATCGCGCACAGCCGCGTCATCAGCCTCGATCTCTGGTGAAGCGGCGCCAGCGTCATAGCCTTCGCGCACGGTTTCGACGCTTGGCGTAACCTGTCCCGGGCGTGCAAAACTGCGCGGCTGGCCAAGGTCTGCGGGCAGATCACCAAAGGCTTCTTTGTCGATGGCGCGCAACACATCCTGCGGGCCGGGGGCATCGAACATGCCACCTTCGGCGCCTGCCTTGCGGGCATCATCGGCATAGCGGGTCAGGAATGTGGCGACATCATCCGCCGAAGCTGACCGCCCGTTGCGCCAGAATTTTTTGACCATGGCAGAGACTAAAGGGGATACGGCCCCATCGATCATATCGACATCATCAAGCAAGTCGGTCAGCGCCTTGCCGATGCTTACGCCATCGCGACCGGCCAGTTTACGCGCGGCCGCAATCAAGCGCATTGCATCCAAAACATGCGCGCTGATGTCCATTTCTGGGCGTACCAATCCGGCCTCGATGTCGGCCTTCAATGCAGCCCAGCTGGGCGCGGCACGGCCAAGCGCTTCCATCAGCGATTTCAGATCGCCCTGGTCGGCCTCGGTGAACATTTCGATTATATCGGGATCATTCCATGCGCGGGCAAAGATCGCTTCGCGCAGCTGGCGCTCACCATTACGGTTCAACAGGCCAGCCGCATCAAACATGGCATTGCGGGCAGAGCGCGGCAGCGACGCCAGCGCGGCCCGGACAAAGCCTGCATTGGCTTCGGCGGTCAGGGGTTGCGCGGGATCAAGCTGGCCAAGAACCGGCGATGTCATGGCCCGAGATGAGGTGCGGGCCACTTCTGTCGGGGTCATCACAGCAACGCCACTGTCCTGCGCATCGATCGCAAAGCGAACGCGATCCTCATGCGACAGATCAGTGGTGCGACGCGCGATCAAAACCGGACGGGTGACGCCATCAGGAATGGCAAAGCCCTCGGCCTCGATACGCGCGCGATAGGCTGCAGCCCGATCGGGGTGGTATTCATAGGCCCGGGCAATCGCCGAGGCGCGACCATTGCCGCTATCGATGATGCCATCCGTGCCGACAATCGGGGTACCGCGATCGGCAGTTGGCGACGGCATCAACTGCGCTGGATCCAAGCGCGCTGCCGTGTCGGCAATCCAGGCATCCGAATTGCCCCGGCTGCGATCGCGCGGCTGCAAATCGCCGGTTGCGCGTTGCAGGCTGGATAGATCGACGACCTCATAGGTCACATCTATTTTTGACCCGCTGCCCGTCGAAACCTGATCATTGCCCGTATAGCCGCGCGAGGTGCCGCCATAGACGGGAAGATCACGGCTGGCGTTTGGGTCATAGGCACCCCGCATCTTATGTGCGGCCCAGCGGCGCAAATCGCCCGCTGTGAAGTCGGCAAAGGACTTTCCCCCAAAACGAATATTGGCATTGGCGGCAATTTCCTTAGCCGACATCAGCGCCGATATGGGGGTATCCAGCGAAGCTTTCATTGCTTTCACGGCACCGCCGGGCCCCATGAAATGCGCCATATACAGTGCGCCCGGGTCAGTCGCGATCCCGTTGGAACTTAGGGTCGCAGCGTTTTCGCGGGTATACATCGCGGTCATTTCGACCGATATTTTTGCGTCGCCGCGAAGCGAAAGGATCTCGCTGTCGGTTTTTCCGGTCGCCAGGTCAGGGCGGTATTTGCGCACCATGTTTAACCAGGTGCTGCTGATGAACTGCCCCGCCCCATATGCGGAAGAATTAGGGTTCGCGGCATTTGCGCGGCCGCCGCTTTCAGTGCCAATGATACCGCGCAGCACTGCGCCTTCATTGTAAGGCAGGTTTTCTGCGCCCGCGATCGGGCCAAGAGGAACAGCGATGCGCGACTGAACGCTGCTTTCGCCGCGCAGGTCCGCTTCGGCTTTATCGATCGCAACCTCGGTGCCCAGCCGGTCACCATTATCGGGGGTGGCAGCGGCGATGCTATCTTTGCGCGCTTGCTGCAGCCCGACGATTTTGCGGTAACCTTTGGGAATATACTTCGCGCCAGCTGCCAGAATTCCAGCAAAACCGGCCTGTGCTGCGCCGCCGATCAGGATCGATGTCAGAGCATCCGGCTCTGGCAAATTCAGATCTTGCGCAACCCGATTTTCGACTGGCAATTCAATCGCGTTGGCAAATGCACCCGCAAGAAACTCGCCCGCGAAAAACTTCCATCCAGTGCCTACGCCGCCGATCGGCGCGGTCAGCAGACCAAAGGGCGTGGTCATGCCGCGCGCCGCGCTTCCGACAAATTCAGAAACGCCTCCGCCAGGCTGATCCAGGATCGACTGGTCTTGCGAAAACTCTGTCGTCAACTCGGTATTGATCTTTTTGGTAAAGTCTTCGGGCGTCATTGGAAACTCTGCCCACTTCGACGCCGCATCAGGGGAGGCTGCGGCATCGGCTTGCGCCTGCTCGATCACCTGATTTTCAAAGCTGGTCCAGTCCTGGTCAACTTTGGTCAGCCGGGCCCGGATGGATTGCTGTGCTTCGGGCGACAGCAAGTCGAACATATCTTGCGCCAGGGCTTCGCGCTTCTTGGTGTTATAGTTCCAGACATCGCCCTGGATGGTTGCCTTATGCCAGGCCGCGCCCAGAATATCCCAAGTGCCAGCATCCGTCTGCGGCAAAGGCGGCAACCCGGTTTCAGAGGGTGCCAGCCCCAGATCTGCATCAATCTTATCGGCAGGGTCGGCAGCAGGCAAAGACGCAACCGGGGCATCGGCCGGGGAAGCAATGGGGGCAGCAGCTGGCGCTTTGTTCTTTTGGATCAGCGCAAGTTCTTCTTCCAGCGTCATTTGGTTTCCGCCTCCCGCATAAGATCGGAAAGCCGGAAGCGGTATGCGCGCCCGTCAGTCTGCGGCAGCGTGTAGCTGCGTCCATCTTCGTTATAAACGAATTCAAACACGTCTGTTTCGCGCCCTGCCTTATCGGACAGGCGGCGAAGGGTCAGTGTCGAAAAACGCTCGGAAGGGTTCGGCCCCAAATCAGGCAGCCCGCCGTAGATGCTGGCGGCTTTGAACGGCGCAAGATTTTCAGGGTTGGCGGCATCGCGTGTCAAATTCCACATGCCGCCCAGGTTATTGCTCCAGACAGCGCCGCGAATTTTCAGATCAAGTGTGTCGAACGACGTTTCAACATCGGCCGCGCCAATGCCGGTTGGCAGGCTGACAAAGCCGCCGTTGATAGGCTGCACGCCGCCAACGGTCAGATCGCCATATTTATCCGGTGTCGCGCCAGTTACACGCTGCACAGCCCGTTCAAACAGATCTGCGACTGCGCTGGGGTCTTCTGGGTCAATGTCGCCGGCGCTGTCCGCATACAGCGCTTGTGCGGCATTCATCACCTCGGCCCGCAAGGATGGGGTGTCGCTGTAAATGTCGCCGGTGATATCGTCGAAAATCGGCGAAAAAATCTTGTCCGTCGGCATTATGACGTTCTTGTTTGCCACCTTCTGCTGACCGCGCAAAATCTCGCCCGCCAACGTCCGATCGCCGGAAGTCGACAAAATTCTGGTGGCGCGCAGAAAGGTCGGGTCGGCATCCATGGCCATCACCGCGGCTTCGGGCTTTCCCTTGGTGCCCGCCGCGATGGCTTCGGCCAGCGCCAGCTTGGCGGTGGCATCGGCCTTCGGGTCTAAAACCGTTTTCAGACCCGCCTTTTCTTCGTTGGAAAGGATCGCCTGGCCGGGGCCATATTTCTCAGCCTTCAGCGCGCTGTCAAAACTCAGGCGGCCCGCAAGGCCTTGGGCAAAGGTGGCAGGGTCAGCGGCATCAAATGTCGGCAATTCGGGCACGGGCATGCCAACTGACTTTGCCATTGCGATAGGGTCGGCCGCCCACTTTGTGACTGCCTGATCATACCACCCAGTTAGCAAGGTCAGGCGTTCGGCCTGATACGGGTGCACAACTGTCGATGATTTTTCCTTGGCAATTTCGGCCTGCAATTGCGTCGGCGACATTTGATGAATTCCGGGCATTTCTGCCTGAAGCGCAATCGCCGCTTGAGCTTGGCCATATGGCTTTTCCAGCTCTGGGTTTTTGGCAACCGCGGCCTTCACCTCTGGACTATTGAGATAGTCCTGATCGACAGCTTTAGCGCCCGTCTTAACGATGTCCTTGATTTCATCAAAACGGGTTTTCAGCGCATCATCCTGTTGCTTCTGGGTTAGCGCTGCGGCCTTGTCTGCTTCGGCCTGACGCCGCTCCAGTTCGCGGGTTGCAGCAAGGCGGCGACTGCCAAGCAGATCACCCCCCATCGCGTCAAAACCGCCCTTGTCAGCGGCATCCAGAAAGCCCTGCGGGTCTGCCTCGATTTGCGCATCAGCACGGCCCCGGTAAACATCTTGGCGCAACGCAAGGCGATTTTGCTCTGCAGTTGCCGGGTCCATCAGACCTTGGGCTTCTTGCGCGGCGATTTCCGCCTCGCCCAACTGCAGCAGGGCCCCAAAGGTTTCGGGGTCCGCCGTCACGGCTTGGCTTGTGATCTGGTCGCGGGATTTCAGCCAGTTCGCAGATGCCTGCGAGCGCGTCCAGTTCACTGACTTTTCAGCCAGGGCGAACGTATGCTTGCCGTCCAGCTCACCAAAGGCCAGCTGCAATTCCTGCTGTTGTTGCTGGTCCAACGTCGAATTGCCGTTGGCATCAGTGGGCATGTATTTGGCGTAGATCTCGGCTTTGCGTTGATCCCAGATTTGGCCTGACTGCACTGGATCACCGGCTTGCTCAGCCTCCAGCCGCGCCTGCGCCAGATCTGTCGTCATGCCCAGTTGCGCCTGCCGCGTTTCAAAGCTGGTCTGCGTGGCTTTCCACTTGGTGCCCAACTCGACCATTTTTGACCCGAAGTCATTCAGCAACGCACCGGTGTCTGGCGTGGTGATCTGCACATTCGCCGATGCGCCCCCCACATTTCCACTTGTTGGAACGGTCAAAGTCATTGCTGCACCGCGTTGCCGTTGCGCAGGAAGCCAGGCCACAGATCAGGCGCGCCGGTCAGCAAGTCACCAGCGGCGGTAAAACTGCCTTTGAGCAACGACGACAGGCCTGTTGCCCGTGCCGCGCGTTCAGAGGCCGTCAGTTCGCGGGCACGCGCCGCTCCCTGGCTGCGGATTGCCTGGCTGCCAAATGACATTTCGCGCGCTGCTGTTTGGCCCAGCGTGATCGCTGACACGCTGTCCAGCTGAACGCCGCGCGCAGCCATTTCGGCGCGCTGCTGTTCGATCGCCGCCATGAATTTCTGGCGGCTGCGCATGTCTTCGGTCGTGGTCAGTTGCGCTTCGGTCTGGCGCTGATCTGCAATTGCAGCGGCCTGCTGGCGGGCCGCATTCATGCCGGAAATGCCTTGCGCGATTGCGCCGCCAACGCTGACCAGTGTGCCCAGTGTTGATATCGTGGATGCGGTCGAGGCGGCAGCGGCCGTGGCACCTGCTGCCGTTGCTGCGCCTGCTGTGCCAAGCCCCAAGGCCCCGGCTAGTGCTGGGATACACATTAGCGTCCAGCCTCCTGTACGGTTGGGATGATCGCTGTAATCGTCATTGGCGCGCCGCTGTATGGTTTCACGCGCACCGACACTTCTTCGGATTGCCCTGACGGCGTCTCGATCTTTACGATGCCGCTATAGGCGGTGGTCAGCGGTGCTGCTACTGCGCGCCGGATTGCACGGGCATAGCTGCCGACTTGCTCGGCGCTGCCGACAGAGCGCTCGACCACAGCAACCAGCGCTTGCGCGGTGCGATGCACCGCCATGCCGATCCCCGAATACAGCCGCTTCTTACGGCCCATCGAGTTGCCATCTTGCGTGGCTGCCTGCACGTCCAAAGTCTCGGCATAGTGGGTGTCATCAAAAAGTCCGATCACGGCATGGCTGACGGCGGCTGGCAATGTGACAGTGCCACCGGCTGGCACGGTGATCGGGCCAAATTCGCCGGCATCCGTCCAGGCGTGAACAGGCTGGCCGACAAGATGCGGCACGGCAAAGTCTGTCGTGGCGGCGCCGGGGTTGAAGGCTTTGGCCGCAAAAAGATGGCATGCCGACCAGATCGGTTCATCGCCGGTCAGAATGCCGTAGATTGCGGCTTGCTCTTCGACCATGCGCACCGTCACGCCATTCACCACACGGCGCACCACCAGCGTCACTTGATCGATGGCACCGGTGGGGTCAGGCGTCACAGCCATTGCTTCGACAAAGCCGTCTGCAACGGGCAGGCCCGCCCAGCCAAGCACCTCTTCGCCCGCATCATAGATCATTGCGGTCAGGCGGCCGTCACCCATGCGCAACCATGCCACTGGCTCTGGCGATCCCTGCCAGACGATTTGCTCAAAGCTGGCAGCGCCAAAGTGCTGCGCGATGCGCGAAAGCGGGCGCACCTGATTGGCATCAGCTTGCAGCGAATAGGTGATTTCCAGCACGCGGCGTTTGTCGCGGCTGATGAAAATCGGGCTGCCGGATGGCGCAATCGGGCGCGCCGGGCTAGACCCGATCGACCCATCAAGGCCAAAGACTGCCGTGGTCGGGCCGATGGCTTGCGACCGGGTTTCCGATCGCGTCGAATGCTCTTCTCCCAGGGCAAAAATATGCAAGCCGGTGCGGCCCCGGCGCAGGTTGATCACGCGATTGATGCTGCCCTCGCCTGCAATGACATAGGCAAATGGCCCGTCAACTGCACCATCATCCCCCCAAGAGGCAAAATCGCCGATCGTGGAAAACCAGACGGTGCGGGGTTCGCTCGGCGTTGCGGCCGCGACCATGCGCTGGTCATAAAGTTCGATCGCGGACGGATAGCCATAACGATCAGACCAGGCACCTTCGGACCAGCGATAGCTGGGGCTGTCAACGCAGGCCTGCGGCACGGTCTTGATCACAGTGGCGGTGGCGCTGGTGCCAGACGCCACAGCGGTGATCCGCGCGATGCCGGTGCTGTCAGAGATGAATTTCCACTTGGTGCCGTTTTGGGTCAGCGCCTCGCCTTCGGTATGCACCGGCGGGTTCTGGCCAACATTCGCCAAGGTCTGCAGCGTCAGCTCATAGATATTCACGCCATAACGGCGGCGCTGTCCGACTGCGACAACCTCGTTGGTGGTGAACAGCGGCACAGTCGTATGATCGGTCGGCTCAAGTTTGATCAGGCTGCCGATATGATTTGCGGCAAACAGCGCGGCGCTGGCCGTCAATGTGATGCTGCCGGTGCTGGCGCTGGCTTGCACGGTCAGGGCAGCGTCAAGGTTTTGCGTGCGAAATGGCCCACCGGATAGCACCCACGGGGCAATTGTCCAGTTGTTCAGCGCAAAGCGCGCCAGCCGATAAATCGGGCGGATGCCATCGCACAGATAGATCACGTCGGCCGATTGCACCCAGCGCAGGCTGGCAAGCGCCGTGGCGTCATAGGGCGTCGCTAGTTCATAGGGGCTGGCCCCAGACATCACCAGTTGACCATAGCGCCAGACGCGCATGGCCCCCGGTGTGAATTCAAGGATCAGCGCATCATCGGCCGCAAACTGGAACGGGATCAGGATGCCGGCGGCATTGCCTTTGGTGGTGCCACGATAAAGCGTGCCAGGCGCGCGGGTGAAGCCACCCTGTGCGAGAGGCAGAAAGCCCTGGCATTTTGCCAGCCCGGTCTGAAACCGCTGGTAATCAAAACGGCGATGCAGAAGCGGGTCCAGCTCGCCGCTGGAAAAAGCCACTTGGGGCGGGCTGGTGCGCGTCATTGCACGGCCTCATCTGCCCAATCGCCCTGATCGGGCAGGCCATCATAACGGGCATCGCTCGCGCTACGGGCATCCTGCATCATTGCCTTTTTCAAGGCGCGCTCCCGCAGGGCGTCCAGCCGCTGCAACTTGCTGTCGGTAGTCAGCCAGACCGGCGCAATCAGACAGGCCAATGTCAGCGCCACGGCGTCCCGAAAGGTCGCGGTCAATGCAGCTTCGTTGGTGATTTTTGCGGTGTAGCGGATCCGCAGCGGTGCTGCAGTGTCAGACCGCAGCCCGTCACGATCTCGGCGCCAGCCAGTGTCGCCGTCGCCGACCTCTTGGATGCGGATCAAATCGCCGGGCAGCGCATAAAAATAAGGAAAGTCGGCATCTGCGGCCACGGTGGCGGGCAGCTCTGCCTGCGGGATATTCGCCAGAACCGAGGCAAAGGACCAATCGGCTGCCTCAAGGCACTGCTGTAGCGCATTCGGGTATTGTTCAGCCGCATCGCGGGCTTTGGAGCTGTCATCGTCCAGCGACGACGGCGGCGTGACTTCCATATAACGGAAGGCCTGGGCGACAATCGTGGCGGCGGCGATGGGCGTTGGCATGGCAGACCCTTATGGGAAAGCCGGGGCCGCAATCGCGCCCCCGGCACTGTGCTGGCGACGCCTTAGTTGTTGTCGCGATACCAGATTTCGAACGGCATGGTGCCTGCACCGGTGGCGTTGGCCCCGGCGGTGAACATGATGTCGATCACGTTGCCATCAGGGGCAGCGGCCAAGCCCAATTGCTGCCAGGCGGCCAAACCATGCTTGGCATCGCCCATCACGATCGGGCTGAGGATCGCGGCTTTGGCGGCGTTCAACAGCGCAACAGCGTTGGCGCGGGTGCCAATGCGGATGGTGGCATAACCGGCGGTAGCGCTCGAAAACTTGGTGTTGCTGTCCAGAATGGCGTTGGCCGGGATCTGGCACAGCAGGAAGGTCGAGCCGCTGTCATCGTCCGCGAGGTTCGTCATCGTGCCCGCGATGACATGCAACACACCACGCGCTTTGGCGGGATCGGGCGGGTTCTGATCAAAGCGCTGGTCCGTGATCAGATCGGACGGTTTGTTCAAACGAACAGCCATTCTATGGCTCCTTGTTCCGAAAAGGGGGAAGGCCGTCCGGGGTTATTCCCGAACGGCGGGTATCATCAGACGCAGGTCAGGACGACGACGCCCTTGTCTTGCAGGCGCACCACGTCGCGACGGGTGCGGGCGCGGACATAGGGTTTGTTGTCGGCGTGGGTGTCGTTCCACATATCGCCCTCAACGTCTTGCCAGACGCCTTCAACGATGTTGGATTTTGCCCAGATCGGGCACAGCCAGTTGCCCGAGGCATCTTTCGGCACGCGGTTCGAGAAGATCCAGTTGATGCCCATCAGGCTGGTGGGCTTGGCCGTTTTCAGCTGCTCGATGTTGAAGGCGTTCAACGCGGCGCCCGATGCCTGTGCGATGGCCAGCAGGTTGTCTTTCTGGACAGGGCTGATCAGACCATAAAGCTGATCATCATCTTCCAGGCCGAAGTCAGCCTGGTTCAGCGCCAGAATGGCAGACCGCATCTTGTCGATCGTCAGGCCGGTGCCGCCTGCGGGCACGATCTGGCCAGCGGGCAATGCGGTGCCGCTGGTGCCAGGGCGCTTGCCTTCGATCGCATCGCCCAAGATGCCGCCATCGACGACGCTGTATGCGCCGTTCAGCTTGCGAACACCAACGATGCGATCCATGCAGCCGCGCAAAACGGCTTTGGTATGGCCGGTGACGAAGTTCGAGGTCGGGTCCATCGCCATGTCGAATTTGTCTTCGTCATCGATGTATTGGCCCGACTTGATTTCCGGCGGGCGCACCAGCCAGCGCCGTGACCCGGACAGCGGGTTTTCGACGTTGGTCCGGCTGCGCTCTTCGCCGTAAACGTATTCGACGGCGTTGAGGATATCGCCGGCCGACATGGCTTCGCCAGTGGCGCGGATCGAGGTTACGGCGTCAGCCAGCGGGTTGCGGTTCTGCTGTGCAACCATGATGACGTTGTTGGAATAGGTGAGACGGTGGTGCGGCTCTACGAGCGTAGCAATGGGCATTGGCCCCTCCATGAAAACTTGCGATTTGCTGGTTTTCGGAAGGGGTGCCCGGCATCCGGACCCGTCCTGACGGCACGACCCTATGGGGTGTCACCCGTCTTGGTGGCAGTCTTTGCTGCTGTCATCTGGACCCGAAAAGATCGGGGTGCCCGTCAATATTTGGTGTGGCACAGTCGTAAAAAAACATCAAGTGGTAGGTGACCGCAAGATTTAGGCCCCCAGATCGGGGGCCTAACATGCCGTAGTTTAAGACTATTTTCCGGCGGCGATGCGGGTCAGTTGCGCGATCTTGCCTTTCAGGCGTTCAATCTCGGGCAGGTTGCGGGATTTGGTGGCCTCGTAATACTCCCCACCAGCGCTTTGCTGTTTCTGGAGTTCGGCGCGGGCATCGGCGGGTGTCATGGTCATGGGGCCAGTCCCTCCCAACGATACCGCGCTATCCTCTCCCATTGCCTCCCTGATGGCAGCCATGAAGCGGATGGTGCCTGCATCACCAATCTTGTCAGACAGCACCATGCCAATGTTCTCGATCGCCTGGGCGTCAAGGCCTGCCTTTTCCGCAAAGAATTGGGCAGCCTGTTTTGCACCGGTAATCTTGGCCTCGGTCTGATCCCCAAAGTCGCGCTGCAGATCTGCCATCATTTCGGATTTTGCGCGGGTCAACTCGCCGGTTGCCGCGTCATTCAGATCTTTCATCTTCTGCGCGAACAGGCTGACGTAAGCCTGATGCACCTCGGGCGAGACGCCGTTTTCAAAGGCCATCTTGCGCGCATTGGCTTCCAGCGTGGTATCCCATTGCGCATCCTTCGGCCAAAACTCTGGCGGCGGGACGGCATAGCCGTCTTCCTTGTCGGGCAATCCCAAGGCGGCGCGGTTCGCAGCCGACCACTGGGCAAAGGTCTGATCCTTGGCGGGCTTGTCGATGATGCTATCAAGGCCCTTGCCGATCCGCTGTTCGGCGGCGCGGTGGCCCTTGATCAACTTGGGAACGGCTTTCAGCGGGTCATCTTCGGCCAGGCCCTTGGCTGCCAGCCACGCACGTTCTTCTGGCGT
>Ga0255096_1000925_pt1 | contig 13037 bp, 12 predicted proteins | sample Colum_Atlam_RepA_2_FD_188563 | JGI IMG/M metagenome (GOLD analysis project Ga0255096, IMG submission 188563) | Freshwater microbial communities from Columbia River, Oregon, United States - Colum_Atlam_RepA_8d | ecosystem: Environmental > Aquatic > Freshwater > River | place: USA: Oregon...
GTTCAGCGGTGTGCGCAAGTCGTGGCGCAACTGCGCTAAGGGATCACCTTCGTGCGGCGCGCCCATCAGCTCTTGCCTTCCGGCGCCGGCACACCCATGCGCGCCAACTGCGCGGCGATCTTCTCGGTCAAGCGTGCGAAGTCGACCGGCTTGGTGTCGTAGTCATCGCAACCGGCGGCCATGCACTTTTCGCGATCACCGGACATGGCGTGAGCGGTCAAGCCAATGATGGCCATGCGTGCGCCGTGAGCGGTGGCTTTGATGCGGCGCGTCGCTTCCCAGCCATCGATGATGGGCAGATCCATGTCCATCAAGATCACCGCGGGCTGCGCGCTCTCGGCCATGGCGACACCTTCGGCGCCATCAACCGCCAAGGACACTTCGTAGCCGCGGCGCAGCAGCCGGCGCGACAACATGTCGCGGTTCATCTCGTTGTCTTCCACAAGCAGGATCTTGGCCATGATGTTTAGCTTACTGGACTGAACTACTTGACAGGGTTCACGAGCGTACGAATTCGTGACACCAGTTCGTCGGCACGGAACGCGCCCTTGCGGAGGACGTCGTCAACTTTGCCTGTCAGTCGTTCGAGGTCGTCAGGGGTTAGGGACTTGGCGGTGACCACCAGCACAGGGATGCCAGAACCCAATTCGCTGGAGCGCAGACGTTCGACAAAGTCGAACCCATCGACATGCGGCATCATCAAGTCCAGCAGGATCAGCTGCGGTCGCTGCTTGGCCAAGATGTCGAGTGCTTCACGGCCATCTTGCGCCTCGACGGCGATGTGTCCAGCCTTTTGGACAAGGCGCACGAGCATCTCGCGGCTGGCGGGGTCGTCCTCCACGACCAACACGGGTCGCGTGTCGACAGGCGTGTGGCGCCGAATCATCGACTCTAGCCGACTCCAATCGACAGGCTTACGCATGTAATCGGCCGCACCCATCGCGAAGCTCAACTCGCGATTCTCCAGCATGGTCGACATGATGACAGGTGTATGCGCTAGCTCGGGATCGGCCTTGAGGGCCGCCAGCGTGGACCAACCATCACGACCCGGCATCATCACATCCAGCAGGATCACATCCGGCTTAAGTTCCTTGGCGCGGGCGATGCCCGTGGCACCGTCGGCAGCTTCGAGTACCTCAAAGCCTTCACGAGTCAAGTTGCGGCGCACCAGCTCACGCGCGTGCGGATCATCATCGACCACCAAGATGCGCGCGTGGCCGGCAATCTGCGCGCTGGGCGTGGTTTGGGTGGCGGCTTGCACCACGGGAGGCGCCTCGGTGTCGACCACCTGCCGCGGCAGTTCAACCGTGAACACGCTGCCTTGGCCCAGCTGACTGCTGACGCGAATGTCGCCGCCCATCATGCGCACAAAGCGCCTGCTGATCGCGAGGCCCAGGCCTGTCCCACCAAACTTACGCGTAGTGGACGAGTCGGCTTGTACAAAGGCCTCGAACAAGCGGCTCATTTGTTCGTCGGTCATGCCGATGCCGCTGTCTCGGACTTGCCAGCGCACGCTGGTCTCGTCAGCGTCGACGACGAGCTCGATCAAGCCATGATCGGTGAACTTACTCGCGTTGCTGAGCAGGTTCAGCAAGGTCTGGCGCGTCTTCGTCAAGTCCGCGCGCATGCGCCCGGAACCTTGCAAGCCGCGCACTTCCAAACGGTTGCCGTTCTTGGCGATCAACGGTTGGATCGTGGCGAGCACGTCTTCGACCAACTGGCTGACCTCGAACTCTTCGAGGTACAGGGTCATGCGCCCGGCTTCGATCTTCGACAGATCGAGCACATCGTTGATCAACGACAACAGGTGCTTGCCAGCTGCGTGGATCTTCTTGAGGTCGGCGCGGGCTTCGTCAGGCTCCATCTCCTCAAGCTCTTCATCCAGCATCTCGCTGTAGCCGATGATGGCGTTCATCGGTGTGCGCAACTCGTGGCTCATGTTGGCCAAGAAAGCACTCTTCGTGCGGCTGGCTTGCTCGGCCACCACCCGTGCTTCTTCCGCCCTCAAACGTGCGTCATCTGCTTGTGCGCGTGCTTCTTCTGCCAGAGCGCGACTGCGGCGTGCCAGCTCTAAGGCATCGGCCAGTCGCCCCGCGAGCTTCCACGACACGACGAGCACCACCAACAAAACCACCAGCAAGATGCCGAGGGATTCACGCACCAACAAGAAGGTGCGTGCACGCAAGTCCGGCCGGTAGAGGCTCGTGACGATGCGGAACTGCCACGCTGCATAGGGCACCACCTGCACCTCGTGTTCACCCATGCTGAACAGCGCACCGTGGTCTTTGCGCAGTTCGACAGGCAAGGCCTGCCGCGTGTTGTCATCCAGATTGGACGAGTGGTACAGCACCTCGCTGTTGGCGTTGCATAGCGCCACATAGCCATGTTCGAGCACACGCACATCGCGCAAGGCGCGCGCCAGTTGATCCAGCGTCTCGATCGGATAGCCGGCGTAGTACACGCCGATGGTGCTGCCTTGCGCGTCCTGAATCGGCTTGTAGTGCGTGTAGTACGAGCGCCCCAGAATCAGCACCAAGCCCGTGAAGGGGAGCCCTTTGCGCACTTCAGCGATCGCTGGACCTTGCGGATCGAGGATGGTGCCAATTGCACGCGTTCCATCCGCCTTCTTCACATTGGTGCTCACGCGCACGAACTCATCCCCGGATTTGACGAAGAAGGTCGCTGTCCCACCGAGGCGCGCCACCACTTTGTCCACCAGCTCGTAGCGTTCGTTGATCACCTCGGTACCAAAGCGCAACTCGGGCACGCTGCGGTTCGTGAGCGTGACCTGTGCGCCTAACGAGGGCACACCCAGAGCTAGGGCTTCGGCCTCGAGGACGCTGACGCAGGCGCGCGTCATGCTGGCATACACCGTGTCGGCGCTCTCCAACTGCGTCCGCACGAGGTCCACCGCGCGCTGTGCTTCGCTGGTCGCGCGACTGTGCATAGCCTCGTACACACGCCACCAACCGATACCGGCTGCTGTCGACACTAAGCCGATCACCAGCACGAACCAGGCAATGACGCGCCGGCGTAAGGACTGACTGTCGTGTAGATCAGACATACATGCGCCTCAGCATTGCGGTCGTTCCTTCGTCGAGTTGATCACGGCGCCTGAGCGCTTCAAAGCGCGCCAAGAGATCGTCCGGTCGCACATGCTTGCGCTCGCCACCGCTGACATCCCAAGCCACTTGACCACGATGCATCATCACGATGCGCGTGCCCATCTGCGTGGCTTGCTGCATCGAGTGCGTCACCATCAGCGCACAGAGCTTCTCACGCTGGACGATCTCGGCCGTCAAGCGCGCAATCTGGTCCGCGCTCTTGGGGTCCAACGCAGCCGTGTGTTCGTCCAACAGCAGCACCTTCGGACGCAGCCAAGTGGCCATCAGCAAGGTCAACGCTTGTCGTTGTCCTCCCGATAAGGTGCCAATCGGTGTATCGAGGCGCGTCTCCAGTCCCATGCGCAATTGGGCTACGCGTTCGGCGATCTCGACACGCAGAGTCTTCGTCAACGCTGGAGCCAGTCCACGTGCCAGGCCACGGCGCGAGGCCAAGGCAAAGTTCTCAGCGATCGTCATCTCCGGTGCGGTGCCACCGAGCGGATTCTGGAACACGCGACCGACGAGAGCAGCGCGCTGGTGTTCGGGCCAATGCGTGGCATCGGCGCCACCGATCTCAATCGAGCCTTCGTCACAACGAAAGGCTCCGGCAATCGCACTCAACAGGGTGGATTTGCCCGAACCATTGCTGCCAATCACCGTCACGAACTCGGCATCGGCCACAGACAGCGACACGCCATCCAAGGCCCGGACCTCGGTAGGTGCGCCCGCGTGGAAGGTCTTGCGCACCTTGCGCAGCACCAGCATCACGCACCTCCTGGTTTGGACGAAGAGCGTTGTTCGGACGAGCGTCGCCAGTTGCGCAACCAGCGCGGCGCCACCAAGGCCAACAGCACAAACGCCGCCGTGACCAGCTTGAGATCGTTGGGGTTCAAGCCCCAGCGCAGGGCCATCGCCACCAACAGGCGGAAGAGCACCGAGCCCATGACAGCGCCGATCAACAACACACCGAGACCCGCGCTACCGACGAGGGCCTCGCCGATGATCACGCTGGCCAAGCCCCACACGACCATGCCGATGCCCATCTGCACATCGGCAAAGCCCTGGTACTGGGCCAGCAATGCGCCCGCGGTCGCAGCCAAGCCGTTGGCTAGAGCGAGGCCGAGGATGATCTGCGAGTCCACATTGACACCCAACGCGCGCATCATGGCCGCGTTGTTGCCACAAGCGCGCAAGGCTGTACCGCGCCGTGTGCGCAAGAACCACAACAGCACAGCGGTGGCTCCGGCAGCGACGACAAACAAACCTGACAACACGGAGAGATCGCGGGCCGGTACAGACCAGCCCCACAGCTCGACATCTCCTGTGCCATAGACCGGCGCGAACCAATCCGCGAGTTGCTCGGGCACACCGCGCACACCCAAGAGCGGGATGTTGCTCTTGCCCATCATGTGCAGGTTGATCGAGTACAACGCGGTCATGACCAAGATGCCGCTCAACAAACCGTTGATGGCCAAGCGCGTGTGCAGCAAGCCGGTCACAGCCCCCGCCACGCATCCGGCTAAGAACCCAGCTGCTGTGGCGAGCAAGGGATTCCAGCCCATCACCACCAGCTGCGCGGAGACGGCGGCTCCCATGGTGATCGAGCCATCCGGCGTGATGTCCGGAAAGTCCAGCACGCGGAAGGCGATGTACACGCCAAGTGCCAGCAGTGCGAGAGCAAAGCCGATCGTTAACGCACCGATGAGCAAGGTCATGTGCGCACCTCGCTGCGTGCGAGCCACACGGTTCCGCGCAGCAACTCGGTCTCGCCTACACCCTCTGGGCCACGGTCATCCGCCACGAGATGCAGCAGAGATTGCGGTTGAGCAGCGTTGAGTTGTTCCTCCAGCGCGGCACGCAGCGAGCTGTGCTGACGCGGCAGAGGGCGATAGGGGAACAGCAAGGCATGCACATGCGCAAGCGTCGCGCCATGCGGCCTTAGTTGCTCCTGTAACTCTGGAGGAAGTGTCGCGTCCGGTCGCGCTACAAAGCCCACCAACAAAGCTGTGCGGCGTTCGGCGCTGCGTTCCGTGGTGAAGGCCAGCTCATTGCGCACCTGTGGCCAAGTGAAGCCCTCAGAGCGCGCGGGCGGCGCGAGGCGACAAACTCCGATGCATTCGTGTGCTTCCACCAAAGCGGCGAAGCTCGCACAGGCGGTCCCGGCGATGTCAAGCAAGGTGGACAGCCACTCTGTCAAAGACGTAACAGCGTCTGCGCGGGCTTCGAAGCGCAACGGCTGCAGAGCTGCGCCGTGGTTGCGCAATCCATGCAACAAGGCGAAGGTCGCCTCATTGCCTGCCGTGGCCCACACATAGTCAGGTACGCGTGCACCATCGGTAGGCAAGCTGGCTGCCAAGCCCGCGGCAGCCAAGAACTCACCTGCGCGCGGGCCTGCTGCGGCGAGATCCTCACCAAGTGCACCGATGCCCACACACAGCTCATCCTGCGCGCAGGAAACGCGCACGTGGGCTTCGACTGCCTCCGGTTGACCGAGCACTTCGAGCAGTGCGCTGCGCCCGGTCGCATCCCACTCGCCGGACCAACGAGCCGTGGCACCCTCGTGGTGCACACTTTGCATGGCGCGCGGTGCTTCCATAGGCGTCTCGCTGCGCACCAACGACAACAAGCCCGCGGTCTTCAGTGTGGCGCGGATCGCACTCGTCGGAGAAGCCAAGCTCAACGAGCCACGCACAGCCACGAGCATTCGCTGGCTGCGCACCAAGCCCCGAATGCCCGCCGAACTCAAGAAGTCCACCCCAGCCATGTCGAGCACAATGGCGTGTTGGCCTGCGCGCACTTGCAGCGCCACCGCTTCGACCAGCGGATCAGCCCATGTGGCATCCAGACGCCCGCGCAACAGCAAGCGCATGGCCGATCCTTCCGGCTGCACCTGAATGTCCATCAGCGAGGTTGCTCCTTAGGCGCGTCGGCCCCAATGACGACCTGCGCTTGCTTGAGAACTTCTGCAGGCACGCTGACGCCTAACTTGCGCGCCGTTTGCAAGTTGATCTGCACACGCACATCAGTTGTGCGACCCAAGGAGATCGTAGCGGGGTCTGCACCCTGTAACACGCGCGCAGCAACGCGTGCGGTGTCTGCTCCATTGCGTGTGAAGTCGGTGGCGACGGTCAAGAACGCACCTTTGTTGATCTGATCCGATGACCACCCCATGGTGGGCAGGCCCGCGCGCTCTGCCGCAGCCGCAACGGTGGCGAAGCCAGCCGCACTGGCGTTGTCGATGATCTGCGCCACAGCATCGATGTTGCGTCCACTCAGAGCCAACGCAGCGTCGGCGATCTCTGCGGCCGAGTTGATACCCACCGCCACCAACTCCAGTCCGCGTTCCTTGCACGCCTCTTCCAGTTGCGTCTTGTAGTAAACCGAGTTCACCTCGCCCGGCACATAGAGCGTGCCTAGGCGTCGGGCGCGCGGCAGGCACTGCACCAAAGCCTCCACACCCATGCGAATAGGCGCCGGCACATCCACACCCGTGGCAAAGGGCAGATGGTCCGTGGCACTGCTGCCTGCACCGGCCAACACACCATTGGCCACCAATCCATACACCATGCGCTTGTTGCGCAAGCGTCGTAACGCAGCTTGTGTAGGCGGCGTAGTCAACGTCAGCACCAAGTCCGCATCGCCTTGACTGCACGCATCCACCAAGTTCGGCAACATGCTGATGTCACCTTGTGCGCTCTTGGGGCGCAGCTCGTAGTCGGTACCCACGATCCAGCCGTCTTCCGCGAAGCCTTCGTGCAGACCTTGGATCGCCATGCGCAACGGGTCGGATTCGACGAAGCTCAACAGGTCAATACGCTGCAAACGCGCAGGGCGCGCGGTGCGCACAAACGGTCCGCGGTTCGCTTCGCGCAAGATCGACTCGGGCAAGGTCACGCCCAACTGACGCGCCTGCATTGGATCCACAGCCACATCCAACACGGTCAGTTGTTGGATAGGGATGTTTGCCGGACTTTCACCGTTGAGCACACGCAACAGGATGGGAGCCGTGCGCACACCGACCTCGTGGAACGCTACGCCGACCCCGGCGATGGCGCCGCGATCCACATGCGTAGGGTCGTCGGCCACCACCGGCACGCGTGCATCGCGCGCAGTCTTCATGATGGCGTCAATGGCTTGCACCGCGGTGTTGTCGCCCACAGCCCAGAACGCATCGACACCGCGCGCCGTCAGTGCTTGCGCCGCCATGAGAACTTCACTGCTGCTGGCGATCGTCGTGGACTCTAGCTCGACACCGATGCCTGCGAACAACGTGCGCGCTTGGGCGACGCGCCGGCTGGAGTTGGCTTCGGATGCGTTGTAGATCACACCCACGCGCGTCGGTCGCGGCTGCAAGTCGCGCACCAACTCGATCATGCGTTCGAGCGGCGGGAACGAACCCACACCGGTCACGGTGGGCAAGTGATCGTCCAAACTCTTGCCTGCGCCGGCGGCGAGCGGGTCAAAGCAATAGGTCAGCACGATCGGTGTGCGCTTGACGATGCCACACGCCGCAGACAACACCGGTGTCGACATGGTGACGATGGCATCCAAGCCTTCGGCATCCAAGGCTTGCAGCATGGGCGCGATGTTCACGATCTCGCCTTGGGCATGCACGCGCCGCACAAACAGATTCGTTCCTTCGCGCAAACCCGACTTGTCAAGTGTACTTAACAAGCCTTGCATGCACTCGTCGACCGTCTGCTCCGGACCAAAGTAGGCTAGGCCGATGCGCTTGGCTTGTACTGGCGCCGTCGTTGGCGTCGACGCGGTCGTGCTTGCGTTGGCGCGGGCGCCGCGCACGCGATAGCGGTTGTCCCAATCGCCCCACAGCAGAATCAGCGCCGCCAGAGCGATCGCCGTCAGGCCCAACACCAGCTTGCGTAGGTCGCGCATCACGGGGCCGAGCGGAAGCCCGCCTCCACGATGTTGCGATCCTGGCTGCGCTGGTAGCGGGCCCAGTCGATGCTCTGCCGCACCAACGGCAGTCCTAAGCCTCCGATACGGCGCAAGGCCAGATCATCGGAATGCTCTTCCAATGTCACACTGAAGGGGTCAAAGGCGGAGCCATCATCGACGATGCGCACCACGGTGAGTGGACCCATCTCTGCCAAGCGCACCTCGACGCGGCCAGAAGGCGGTTTTGCGTGTGTGGCGACATTCAGCAGCAACTCTTCCAACACCAAGCGCACACGCAGCACGACATCCTCCGCGCAGTGGCGTTGCTGCAGTTCCGCCTCCAGTTCGTCCAACTGGGCCACAACCACGTCGCGCTCGGCTGGAAACGTCAATTCGAAAGGCCGCCCGACTTCGCGGCTCACTTCCTCAAGCAAGGAGGTCAGGCCCGTGAGCTTGCAGATGCGCGCCGCTTCGGGTGAGGGGTTGCGCACCTCGAACCATAGTCCGCAACGGCGCGTCCATTGTTCGAGCTTCAGCAAGACGCGAATCCCTGAGCTGCTGAGCGCATCCACGCCGGCCAAGTCGACAACCAAGCTGCGCCATTCCGGGGTGCGCCGCGCTTCGATGCGTTCGGCCAGGTTGTCAACCGAGCCCGCGACCATGTGTCCATGCAAGCGCACCACAGCACAAGCGGGGACGCGTTCGTCGAGTTGCAGTTCGGGCTTCACGGATTGTTCGCCTGTGGAGGTGCGAAGCCTACGCCAAGTTCTTGCGCGCGCGCAGGGTTGACCTCGATGGTCCATGCATCGAGTCGTTGCATGGGGATGCAATCCACCGTCTGGCCGTCCAACACCAGCGCCGCGATGCGCCCGGCTTCGCGCCCAGCTGCCTTAAAGTCGATGCTTGCCGTGGCTAGTGCTCCCCAAGCCAGTTGGGACTCGTGGTCGCCGATCAGGGGCAGGCCGGCTGCCGACACAGCACGGCAATAGTCTTCGGCAACACGCACTACGGTGGCATCGCCGACTTTCCACACAGCCCCAACTCCCTTGGCGAGGAGCTGCGCTACCGCAGGCACCGAATCTTGGGGCTGGTCGATCTCTACGGTCACCAGTTCCACCTCCGGTTGTTGCAGCCGTGGACCCGCAAGCAACAGGCGCATTTGGGCGACTTGGGACTTGGGACCGGGTTCGCGCGGGTTGTAGACCACGCCTACTTTGGTGGGGCGCGGCTCGAGCCCGCGCAGCAAGCTGGCCACAGCGACCAGCGGCGGTGGGGTACCCACAGCCGTCACCCAAGGCAGGTGATCATCCAGGGCCTTGCCCGCACCGGCGGCCACCGGGTCATAGCAATACACACCTACCGCTTGCCCGTAACGCAGCCCCACGGACGCCGCATGCAGCATCGTACTGGTGAAGGTGATGACCAGATCCGGTCTTGCAGCAGCGATGCGCGTGATAGCTCCGGCGGCCTCGGCTGGGGAGTCAACGACCACCCTTTTTAGGTCTAAGTTCCTACCTAGTTCATATCCGCCAGCTTCTAGAGCGGCTGTGACGGCGGCCTGACACTCCAGCAGCGTAGGTTCCGCCCCCAGACTGGCGTAGACTACCCGTTTGGCGGGGGCGGGACCGGCGCAGGCCGTCAAAGCCGCCAGCAGCACCAGCACACTCCACACACGGCCCATCTGGATCATGGAGTTCACCTACCCGACCGTCACGCCGCCGTTGACATGCAGGTCTACCCCGGTGACGAACTTGGCCGCATCCGAAGCCAGGTACACGGCCGCGCCACCCACATCTTCGGGCAGGCCCCAATGTCCCAAAGGAATGCCCGCCAGATAGGCGTCCTTCATGTCTTGAGGGTCGTTTTGGTGCCGTTCCACCGGAATCCAACCCGGAGAGATCATGTTGACGGTGATACCCCATGGGCCTAACTCGCGCGCCATGGAGCGTGTCCAGCCGTTTTGCGCCCCTTTGGCGGCGACATAGGCGGAAAACGGCGCAACTCCACGGGCGAGCACTTCCGACCCGATGTTCAGGATGCGCCCATGCCGGCGCGCCTTCATTCCCGGCAGCACCGCCCGCGTCAGGAGGAAGGGGCTCTTCACAAAGTAATCCAACATCGACTGGTAGAACTCCCAGTCGTACTCCTCGATGGGCTTCAACGGCTGGTCGGGCGTCGCGTTGACGACAACAATGTCGATCGGGCCCAAATCGCGTTCGATGTCGCTGGTCAGAGCCCGCACTTCCGCCTCATCCACGGCGCTCGCGCGGTACACAGCGCCTTGATAGCCGGCCGCGCGGAACTCGGCGAAGGTCGCTTCTGCCGCAGTTTGGTTGTGCCGGTAATTCAGCGCGACCTTGGCCCCCGCGGCGCCCAGCGCCATCGCCATCGCCTTGCCCAAGCCTTTGGACGATCCCGTCACAAGCGCAACGCGCCCGTCTAAACGAAAGGAGGGGGCAGTCATAGCTGGAAACGCAGAGAGGTTGGTACACCCGAGAGGATTCGAACCTCTGGCCTGAAGCTTCGGAGGCTTCCGCTCTATCCAGCTGAGCTACGGGTGCCCGTGGGTGGCGCATGATAGCGACAGCAGCGCACTTGCGCGCGCGCCGATTCCACGAGCATCGAATTCGTCCAAACAGGAACATTTCGAATTCCAGTTACCTTGACGGGTTTCGAGGGTTGGTCTTAGGATCGGATTAGCAATCACGCAGATGAGCTCCCGCCTTCCCTTGGCCCTGGTGCCCGCTTGCATCGCCCTCGCCGCGGCTTGGACAGTGGCGCGTCCGTACTTCACGGACGAGGCGCGCGTGGAGGCCTCGGTGAATCTCGATCTGGATCTCGACGGCGACGGCTTGCACGCGTTCCAAGAGACCGTGTTGGGTACCTCGCCTTCGAATCCTGACACCGACGGTGACGGCTACAAAGACGGCGAGGAATTGGCCCGTTTGTCCGCGCCTTGGTTGGCGGCGGCGACGCCCTTGACCAACGACACGCTCAAGCTGGGCTCTTCGGTCTACTCCGAAGGCAGCCGCGTCCACATCGTCTTCGCCTTGTATTCGGCCGACGGCCAGCCGCGCCGCAAGAACCTGACGCTTGGCTGGCAAGCCGGTGGCCAAATGGGCGTACTGCCGATGTCGGCCTTCGGCGGTCGCACCACCGTGCGCTATGTGCCCAATCAGGCAGGCGGCATGACGGCCATCCTCGATCTGTGGGTGCCGCCGAGCCTGATGCAGGCGTACCCGCGCTTTAGCCTGTGGGCGACCGCCAGCCAACCGGGCGGCACCACGGTGCAAGCCGCCACAGTGGCTCGCTTGGCGATGGTCAATGGCTCGGTGTGTTGGGTGCGACCCGATCCGTTGGATCCGAGCTTTGCCTTCCCGGCCACGGCCTTGCAGGCGCAAACGCAAACAGGCGCCGCCAGCATCTACACGCCCCTGCCGCTGAACGGTGGTGGTTCGGGTGCCATGGGCTGGATTCCGAACGAAACTTGCCTACGCCGTACCCAAGTGGTGGGTACGAGCGGGCCCTACATCAGCTTGGAAGTTATCGCTGCCGACTGCGTCGAGGGCTTCAACTCCATGTGCCCGCCCAACTGCTCGCAAGCAGTGGGCAGCACCACGCAGGAATTGGATCCGCTGGTTTTGATCGGCGGCTGACTCCCCGCAGGCCCGATTTTCGGCGAGAATTGGATCCGGTAAGGAACCGTTGCTGCCTTTGCAGCGTCCTCTGTTTCAGCGTGTCTCCCCTAAAAGATGACCCGGATCGCCTGCTGGTAGAGGCGTGCCAAGCTGTCGCTCCCGACGGTTTGGAGGGTGCATTCCGCGAGCTGTACGACACCTACAAGGACCGTGTCTACAACGTCTGCTTCCGCATCACGGGCAACGCGGCCGATGCGCTGGACTCCTCGCAGGAGACCTTCGGCATCCTGTTCCGCAAGATTGTCGAGTTCCGTTTCGAGAGCAAGTTCAGCTCGTGGGTCTATCGCATTGCGGTGAACGCCGCCATCGACCAAAAGCGCCGTGCGGGCACGCGCCGTACCGCTGCCTATGACTTGGAAGACGAGCAGGGCCGCCCGCGCGAGTTGCACGACGGTCGCGAGGAGACACCGACCCAATACGCCACGCGCAACGAGTTGGAAGACGAAGTCCAGCGCGCGATCGATCGCCTGAGCCCGAAGATGCGCGCCATCACGGTGCTGCGCTACGTCGAAGACCTGAGTTACGAAGAGATCAGCGAGACGCTCGGCATTTCGCTGGGTACGGTCAAGTCGCGTCTGTCCAGGGCGCATGACGCGCTGGAGTCGGAACTGACTCCTGTCTTGGACAAGCATCGTTTGGGAGAGGACGCATGAGCACGCGCCCCCAAGCTTGCGAGTCCCAGAAGGACAACCTGCTGGCTGCGCTGGAACGTGGCGTGCCGTTGCCGGTGGAGCTGCATGCGCACGCCTTGTCGTGCGCGGGATGTCGCGCCGCGTTGGCGCGCTGGAGCGCCCAAGCGCGTGTGTTGCGGGCCATGCCGCGCGCTCAGGTGCCGGCCGAGCTGGACGGCCGCGTCGTGGCCGCGTTCCATGCAGGCGCGCGCCAAACGCGTGCACTGGACCATGTGCAGAGCCTGTCGCGCGTGCAAGCCCCGTCCGAGTTGGATGTGCGCATGACGCAGATGTTGGCCGGTGCACACACCAGCGCGGCGCGCTTTGAGCGCGGCGAGAGTGACGGTCGTCGCGCGCCGGCCGAATTGGATCAGCGTGTTGCGCGTGATTGGCAAGCGGCGCGCGCTGTCAAGCAAACACGACAGACCACGCGTGCTTGGGCGGCCTTTGCCGTGGCATCGTTGGCCATGGTGACGGCGTGGCTGGTGTGGCCGCGCTCCGAAGCGGTGCCCGCGCTGCAGCCTGAGATCGAGCTGGTGCAAGTGCGCTCGCTGCGCGAATTGGATCCGTTGTCGCGCGGCTTGCTGGACTCCGTTTCGGGCGGCGCCCTCAGCGCAGGAGGCAAGCTGTGAAGCGTGTCCTGCTAGGTGCGCTGTTGCTGGTGCATG
>Ga0255096_1000926_pt1 | contig 13031 bp, 10 predicted proteins | sample Colum_Atlam_RepA_2_FD_188563 | JGI IMG/M metagenome (GOLD analysis project Ga0255096, IMG submission 188563) | Freshwater microbial communities from Columbia River, Oregon, United States - Colum_Atlam_RepA_8d | ecosystem: Environmental > Aquatic > Freshwater > River | place: USA: Oregon...
GCAGCGGGACCGGGCCGGAGCGAGCATAGGAACGTCGACATTCTGATCCCCCTCGCGCGCCAGCGCGAAAGCTCAGCCGGTCCCAACGTTCCCTGCGAGCGTAGGACCGATCCTGCGGAGCCCCCCTGAGGAACTTCCCCTCGTCAGCAGTCCCGGGCCCACCACCCGCCTCTGGGAATAAGTGAGAGTGGCCCCTTTTGTGTAAAAGTGTGGGACCGACCCCTTTTCTATTGGTTGCCATTCGGGCGGAGGTGGGCTTTCATTTGGGACATGGCTGTGACTCCAGGCAAAGCGCGCGGTTCTCAGGTTTCCGACAACGGCTTCCTGCCGATGACACGGGCGGAGATGACCGCCAAGGGGTGGTCTGAACTGGACGTGCTCATCATCACCGGTGATGCATATGTGGATCATCCGTCGTTTGGTTCGGCAATGATCGGGCGGGTCCTGGAAAACATGGGTCTGCGCGTGGGCATCATCGCCCAGCCCGATTGGAAGGACATCCAGTCCGTTCAGGGCATGGGGGCACCCCGGTTGTTTGTGGGCATTACGGCGGGCAATCTCGACTCGATGCTGTCGAACTACACGGCCGCCCGGCACCGCCGGAAGGACGACGTGTACAGCGCCGGTGGTGTTCCGGGACGTCGCCCCAACCACGCCGCGGTGGTCTACTCCCAGATGGCCCGCCGCTCCTTTCCCGGTGTTCCCGTGGTGCTGGGAGGCATGGAGGCCTCCATGCGTCGCGTGGCTCATTACGACTACTGGGAAGACAAGCTCAAACCCTCCATCATGGCCGACGCCAAGGCCGATGTGTTGGTGTACGGCATGGGCGAGTCGGCGGTGCGTGAGATCGTCAGTCGCCTTCAGTCTGGCAACCGTGACTTCTCCGGCATCCGCGGCACCGCCTTGTTCCTCGGCGGCAAGGCCACGGCCGAAGCAGATTTGTCCGACTGCCTCATCCTGCCCTCGTGGGAAGACCTTCAGGCTGACAAGACCCACTTGATGCGCCTGACCAAGGTTGTCGAAGCCCAGCAAACGCCCCACAGCGGTCGGCGTCTGGTGCAAATGCACGGTAACCGGGCGCTGTTGCAGGAGCCGCCGGCACACCCGATCGACGGACCGGATTTGGATGCCTTGTACGAGTTGCCCTTCATGCGGGCCTCGCATCCGAGCTACACCGAGCCCGTGCCCGGTTTTGCCACCATCAAGGATTCCATCATCGTGTCCCGCGGGTGCCCGGGTGGTTGCACTTTTTGTGGACTCGGTTTCCATCAGGGAAAGTTCTTGTCGAGCCGCAGCATCGATTCGGTGCTCAAAGAGATCCGCAAGCTGTCGGCCTCACCCACCTTCCGGGGCACGGTCTCCGATTTGGGCGGGCCCACTGCCAATTTGTACGGGGCCCGCAACGGCCACGCCGAGGAGTGCAAGAAGTGCCACCGGCCCAGCTGTCTGTGGCCGTCGATTTGTCCGGTGTTCGAGATCAACGAAAAGGCTGGCCTCGATCTCCTGAAGGGATCCCGCACCCAGCCCGGGGTGAAGCATGTCTTCGTCCAGTCGGGCATTCGCATGGATGTCGCGCTGCGGACCCCGGAGTACATGAAGGAACTGGTGCAGAACCATGTCTCGGGTCACATGAAGGTGGCGCCAGAGCACATGAATCCCGACGTGCTGCGACGCATGCGCAAGCCGGCCGGAGACTTCCCGGCCTTCATGGACAAATTCTTTGACCTGAGCGAGCAGGCGGGCAAGGAGCAGTACCTCGTGCCTTACTTCATCTCGAGCTTCCCTGGATGCACCGAGAAGGAAATGGGAGCGGTGGAACAGTTCCTCAAGGAGGAGAAGTGGAATCTCCAGCAGGTGCAGGACTTCATCCCGCTGCCCATGACCGGATCAGCGGCGATGTATGTGACCGGCCTCGACATCAACACCGGCAAGCCCATCCCGGTGGTCAAGGGGGCAGGGGATCGCGAGCGTCAGAAGCGCATGCTCCGGCCCAATGCAGTGAACGAAACCCGTGTGACCGGCAGCCGTCGTCGTATGGCATCGGCCGAGTTCTGCCCAGGTGCCCAGATGGACACGGTGGATTGACGGAAAAAATAGGACAGTCGGCCGACTGAATAGACCACGGCCGACTCGGGTTTTAAACTCAGCCGAAGCAATCCAGCCAAATCGATTTAGCTGAATCGATTTAGCTGCAGCGATTCAGGCAGCCTGAAGCTGGTGATCGTCGTCCGGCGAGGACTCATCAAACTGAACGCGGGGGCGGGCAGGAGACTGGGTCATCCGGCGCGCCAGCACGTCACCCAGGCCCGTTCCAGCGAGAGTCCCGCCCAGAGTTCCGGATCGGTTTCCTGCACGGGCTTCGGAGCGGACCACGTCGCGAATCTCTTCGGCGATCATGAAGCAAAGCTTGGGCAGGAGCTGTTCCTCGATCTGGGTGGCCACGAGTTTCTGGACGAAGAAGGCTTCCTCCACTCGGCGCTGCTCTTCTTGGAACATGGTCTCGAGGATGCTTCGTCGATCGAGGCCTCCCGGCAGGGGTTGTTTTGACCAGGCGGCGATCTTATTGGGCAATTCCGTCTGGAGCAGGTGTTCCGATTCGCTATGGCGACCATTGCGTCGCAGCACGCAGGCCTCCCGGAATTGTTCGACGAGGGAGATCCACAGCGGGTCGTTGGAAAACGATCGGTTCATCATGATCAGTTACCCGTTGGACAGCAGCGAGGATGCCAAACCTCAAAAACGAGGGTTTCTGGGGATTTAATGGTCAGTACCTGTGTCTGAGGGAAACCCGTGCCGGGTCCAACCGGTCGGTCTTGCCGCCCGAAGAATCTTTGGATCCGAATTTGCAGAACGTCCCAGCAATAACGCCCCAGCAGGGTGGTGGGGGTTCCCGAGGACGGTGGGGTTTCTCAGTCGGAACGATTCAGTCAGGCATTCCGACCCAAGGCCCGGGTGAAGAGCCGGCGGGGTTCTTGAATGAAGAGGTCCCTCAGGAGGGTTTCCACGCCCGCCGCCTGGGGTTCTTCGAGCCGCAGGCTGGCCTTGAAGGCGCCCAAGAAGGTCACCATGACCAAACCAAAGAACAGACTGTAGCGATTCCACTCCAACCCGAGGGTGTGCGCTTGAAACCCGCCGACGGTGTCGATGAGCAATCCCCAAAGCACCGGCGACAAGCCCAGCGTCACCTGCCAGACCACCATGAAGAGCGCGAAGAAGTGGTTTCGGCCCATGCGGGGCACAATGGCCATGGCCAGTCGGTTGTTGGCCGCCGAGTGGAGGGCGTTGAGCAACCCCAGTGGCACGATGAAGCCCAGGACGAGCGGAATGCGGGGCGTCCAGACTCCGGCCGCCATGAGGAACCAACCGCCGGCGACCACGAATCCAGCAATCATGATGAGGCCGAAGGCAGGCTTGCTTCCGTGGAGGTCCAATCGACGACCACCAAACCAGTAGGCTCCCAGACCGCCGATGAATTGCACCGCCATGAGCATGAGGATGGACCCATCGGGCAAGTCCGCCCCGCTCTTGAGGAAGGCCACGACAAACGTGGTGAGCCCGCCGTAGGCCAAGGACCAGACGGCATTGAGTTCGAGCAGCTTCCGGAAGGGCGGATGTGAGGCAATGGCGGCCCAAGGGATCTTTCCAGCCCCACTGCGCTCGTGCGGAGGAACCGGAGTGTCGGGCATTCGCCTCAGGAATCGGAGACTGATCACCCCCATGATTCCGCTGAAGGCGAAGGCCAGCATGAATTGCCACGATTGCGCAGGTGCAGGCAGCCATCCTCCGGCTCCGAGCAAGGTGGCCACGATCAGGAAGCACAGGAAGCTGGCCCCGTTGGAAGCCGCCTGATCACCCGCGAGGTAGCGCCCCCGCAATTCGAGCGGCACCAAGCCGGTGATCCACGGCAGCCAGGCGCTGCTGGCGATACCACGGCACAGGTTGAAACCGAAGAGCGTGACCAAGAGGAGGATCAATTGTCCGCCGCTGCCGATCCAGGAACCGGCCAGTGGCGTCAGCGCCATCAGGAAGGCGAAGACGATCCGAGCCGACCATCCCGACATCACGAAGCGCTTGTAGCCAATGCGATCGAGGTACGCGGCGGCCGGTATTTGAGTGATGGTCAGCAGTGGCATCATACCGGCCACGATTCCCAGCACGGTGGCACTGGCATGGAGGGACTTCGCGTAGAGCACCATCGGCCCACCGAGAATCACCTGGAACGACAGCGCGTTGAACACGGCAAACCCATAGGCATGCCGCAGTTGGAGTGGGCTGGAGGGTGGTTGGGACACGGTCAATCCGAACGCAATGGGGATTCAGCTCCGGTCTGGGTCGGTGCGCCGGTGCTGACGGAGCAATCGTGCGGTCCGATGTGCCTGGGGGTCGATCCCAAAGCGGTAGGGCCTTTGGATTGCCTATTCTTGGTTTGGGCCCCGGTTCCTTGACGGTCCCCGGGGTCAACCCTAGCCTTGGACGCTGAAAGACCAACCATGCGCAATTTCGTTAATATTCCGTACGTCATCGAGCAGACCGGCCGCGGTGAAAAGGGCTACGACCTGTACAGTCGCCTCCTGGTGGACCGGATCATCTTCTTGGGAACCCCGGTCGATGACATGGTGGCCAATGTCATCGTCGCGCAGTTCCTCTTCCTGCAAATGACCGATCCTAAGAAGGACATCCACTTCTACATCAACTCCCCGGGAGGCAGTGTCACCGCCGGTCTGGCCATCTATGACACGATGCAATGGTTGACTTGCGACGTGAACACCTACTGCGTCGGTCAGGCTGCTAGCATGGGTGCGGTGCTTTTGGCTGGTGGCACGAAGGGTAAGCGTTTCGCGCTGCCCAATGCCAACATCATGATCCATCAGGTGCTCGGCGGGGCGGAAGGTCAGGCCAGCGATGTGGAGATCCGGGTCAAGTTCATGCTGAAGCTCAAGGAGCGACTGAACACCATCCTTTCCAAACACACCGGCCAACCCTACGAGGTGGTGGAACGCGCCTGCGACCGCGACAACTTCATGTCGGCCGAAGAGGCTCGTGAGTTCGGTCTGGTCGATGAGGTGGTTTCCAGCCGCAAGGACGTCCCGGCGTTGATCCCCACCGACACCAAGTCCTGATCGTCCCGAGATCCAGAGTCCGGCCAAGGTTTCTGGGTCCAGAAGATCTGAGGCAACGGTTTCTGGGATCGCATTGAATAACTGGGTCTGACAGGGCCCCCCTGCTTTCCCATTGGCAGGAAAGGACCCGGATCTATTCTCCCTCATCCATGGCGCGCGCAACCCAGATCACGATGTGCAGTTTCTGCGGCAAGTCGAAGGCCGAGGTGAAACGGCTCATAGCGGGACCTGGCGTGTACATTTGTGACGCCTGTGTGGGTGTTTGCAGTGGGGTGCTCGAGAAGGAGTCCCGTTCCGAGAACGACAAGCCGCCGGCACCCACCCTTCGCATTCCAAAACCGTCGGAGATCAAGCGCCAGTTGGACCAGCATGTCATCGGTCAGGACCGAGCCAAGCGCACCCTCAGCGTCGCGGTTTACAACCATTACAAGCGGGTTCTGGCATCCAATCGATCTGCGCCGGGTGGCGAAACCCTCCCGACGACCATCGACGACGCGGATTCGGTGGAGATCGAAAAGAGCAACATCCTGCTGCTCGGACCGACCGGCTGTGGCAAGACCCTTTTGGCCAAGACACTGGCCAAGGTACTCGATGTTCCCTTCGCCATCGCCGATGCCACCGTCATCACAGAAGCCGGGTATGTGGGTGAGGATGTTGAGAACATCATCTTGCGATTGCTCCAGGCTGCAGAATTCGATGTCCGTCGGGCCCAGATGGGCATCGTCTACATCGACGAGATCGACAAGATTGCGCGCAAGACCGAGAACGTCTCCATCACACGTGACGTTTCGGGCGAGGGGGTTCAACAGGGACTTCTCAAGATTCTTGAGGGCACGGTGTGCAACGTCCCCCCGCAGGGTGGCCGCAAACATCCTCAGCAGGAATACATCCGGATCGACACCACCCAGATCCTGTTCATTTGCGGAGGGGCCTTCGTTGGTATGGATCGTGTCATCGAGCGCCGTCTGGGCCGCCGCTCCATCGGATTTGGTACCGAACCTCGTGAATCGGCAGCCTCGCTTCCTGCAGAACAGGTGCAAGCTCAGCGGCCTCTGCTCCATCGTGTGGAACCGGAAGATCTCATGAGTTTCGGTTTCATTCCGGAATTCATCGGCCGGTTGCCGGTGGTGACTGCGCTGGACGAGTTGACCGAGGCTCAGATGACCGAAGTGCTGACGCGTCCGCGCAACGCCTTGACCCGTCAGTTCGCCAAACTCTTGTTGCTGGACGGCGTAGAATTGAGTTTCACCGATGATGCCATCGCGGAGTTGGCCAGCATGGCCTCGCGCAAAAAAACCGGCGCGCGCGCCCTCCGGGCCCTGACCGAAGAGTTGTTCCAGGATCTCATGTTCGAGTTGCCGGACAGCGACGATGTGGTCAGTGTCCAAATCAACCGAGCGGTGGTCCGCCGCGAGACCCCTCCGTTGGTCCAACGCCGCGAACAACGGCAGGCTGCTTGATCGGTGGTATGGAACTCGAGTGGGTTCACTGGGGTTTTCGGTGAGTGCGGTTCGGATCGCTAGCAGTTCTCGCTATCCGAACTGTTGATTGTGAAAAACTTTTTTGGATAAAGGGTTGACGGGTTATGGGGGATCCGATTTATTCGAGGTACAAAGTTGGTCTCAAGTTGCTTATTTAGTCTTGTATATGAATCTCCTGAAACACTCTGCTCTGGTTGCCGCTGCTTCTCTGGTGATGAGCTCATCGGCCTTCGCCCTCACCTCCACCGAGACGCAGGTTTTGACCCAGAAGATTTTGTCTTCTCGGGTTGTCGACATGCCTGTCGTTGCCGCGAAGCTGGTTGTCTCCGCAGACAAGGCAGACCGCGTTGAAATTGCGAAGACTGCTGTCATCGCCGTTGCCAAGAACCACCCGACCGCTCTTTCCACCGTGGTGGGCGCTGTCCTCCGCAAGGCTCCTGAGGCCACTGAGGCGGTTGTCGCTGCTTGTCTCGAGGCTGCTCCTGAAATGGCTCGCACCGTTGTCGCTGCCGCTACCTTCGCCACCGAAGGCAAGGACGCCGTCATTCTCGCGACCGCTGGTCGTTTGGTGCCTTCCAAGATGGATGATATCCGTGGTGAAGTCGCCTTGGCCAAGGCTCGCCGCTCCATGAAGAGCTCTGCGTCCGCCAAGAGCGGCCCCATCACCATCCCGGGTGCCACTGCGGTTGTGACCGAAACCACCGTGTTCACCAAGACGGTGGAGTCCACCGTGACCGTGCCTGTGCTGGACGGTAACGGCAATCCGGTGATCGTCAATGGAACACCGGTCACCGAGCAGAAGGTGGTCAAGGCCGAGGTTCCTTACATCCCGGCCGCCCCGGTCTCCATCACCGGTTACGCCGCTGCTGATCCGAACCGTCCGTAAATTTTTGGTGGGTTCAGCCCATCCTCAAATTGGTTGATTGAAGTCAGTTGCCTGAAATCAATTAACTGGAATCGATTAAATTAATCGAAACAAACAAAAACCCGCCGGCCAAACCGGCGGGTTTTTGCTTTCGCCTCGGCAGGGCATACTCAACCCCTGCAGGGAGCCCAAAGCTCCGGCATCGAAAAAGGGGCGATATCGTGGTTGAAAGTCCAAACCAAGCAGTGGGGCTACTCAAAGGTTGGCCAGAAAGGAGTTCTTCCGAAGCTTGTCGTTCACTTTCAAGCCATCCTGATCAGCGGATCAGCGACTGCCCGTCTTTGAGAGTGCAGAATTGTTGGGCCGTTAAATGGGTCTTTGGACCGACCATTTCCTGTCACCCGCCTTCCCGGTCAACCGGGTTTTGAGCCACAGAGCATGGCTTGATGGATTCAGAGGGGCGGTCGTTCGGCCTTGGTTTTCTTCAGCAAGCGGATTTCGCCGATGACCATGCCTTTGTCGACGGCTTTGCACATGTCGTAGATGGTCAATGCAGCAACCGAGACAGCGGTCAGCGCCTCCATTTCAACACCCGTGGCGGCCGTGATTCGGGCCGACGCAGTGATGCGGATGCGATCTCGCGTGTTCGGTGTTTCAAACTGAATCTCACAATGCGAAATCGGCAGTGGATGGCACATGGGGATCAAGTCTCCGGTGCGTTTGGCCGCCTGGATGCCGGCAATTCGGGCCGTGGCCAGGACATTGCCTTTGGCCATTCGGTGTCCCTCCATCAGGTCGAGGGTCGAAGACGACAGGAGGATCTCACCACAGGCCACCGCTTCCCGGAACAATGCGGGCTTGGTCGAGACATCGACCATGCGGGCCTCGCCCTCCGCATCCAAATGGCTCAAGCGCGCGCCAGCGCTGGCCGTTGCAGCGGATATGGCAACTGTGGGGTCGGAAGACTCAGGCATAGCGGCCCGTGCGGTGCTCAGGCTTGAAGAATTCCTGCAGCAGGCGATCGACTTGCAGCAGGCCATCCCGGGTGAGTCCCAGATGGGTCTCCGATTCCACGAGAAATCCCCAGGTCTTGAGCGTGGCCAGCGGCGCAGCAAATCGGGTGCGGGGATCCTCACCGAACTTCTCCGTGAAGGCCCCGATACCCACGCTCCCCAGCTTCAATTGGAGAATGAATTCCCGCAGGTAGCGCTCGTCGTCCGGCAGGAGGTAGGCCCGGTAGGTCGGCAGCTGGCCTGCGTTGACCGCATCGACGTACGGCTGGAAATCGTGGTGGTTCTGGTAGTGTACCCGGTTGAGGTGTCCAAAGCTGGCCACGCCGATGCTCAGGAGGTCGGCGCCGCTGAAGAGTCCCTGACGGTATTCGAACTTCACCCGCGCGGGATCTTTCACCACGGTGGTCGTACTCGTGACCGTGTAGCCACGCGCCTCGAAGGCTCGGAACGCCTCATCCACCCAACGGCGCTTGGTGTCCCAGTCGGCGACCGGTGCCACCAACTTTCCTTCGGCCTTCATTTGCCGGTAGATGCCCGTGTTGTAGGGCACCTCCATTTGATAAATGGTCACCGAGTCGGGTTCCATCGCCACCGCCTTGGCCACGGTCTCCTGCCACTTTTCAGGAGTCTCCTCCACCATGCCGGCGATGAGGTCGATGTTGATTTGGGGGAAGCCGATTTCCCGGGCGTAGGCGTAGGCCCGATGGATCTCCTTGGAGCGGTGGGCGCGTCCGTTGATTTCCAGGATGTGGTCATCGAAGTGTTCGATGCCCAGACTCAGTCGGGTGACACCCATTTCGCGGATGGCCCGCAGCTTGTGATCGGTGAGTGTGCCGGGCTCGGCTTCGAAGGTGATTTCGCTCGCTTCATCCCACGGGAGCAAGCGCTTCATGCCTTCGGTGAGATACCGGAGCTGGTCCGGAGACAGGTAGCTCGGAGTGCCTCCTCCAAAATAAATGAAGCGGGGTTTTCGGCCTCCGATCACCGCCTTTTGGGAGTAGCTGGCGAGGTCTTTGAGCAGCGCGTCGAGGTAGGCCTTGATGTCGTCGGCATTCTTGTCGGTGTAGACGCGGAAGTAGCAGAAATGGCAGCGCTTCCGACAGAAGGGAATGTGGGTGTAAAGCCCCAGTGGAACCCCCGGCTGTGGGGCTTGATCGAGCGCCTGATGGAAGGCGGGAATGGCCTCGGCACTCCAAAAAGCGAACGGGGGATAATTGGCGACGAAGTAATTGCCGGCGGTCGTCTCCCGCTGGATGGGCGGGCCCGAGGTCGCAGGCGGCGGGGCAATGGTGACGGTACTCATGGTCGCGCTGTCGTTGCGTGCAAAGCTCCGGTCCGTCGGGACGATCGTCAATGAGGCAGAGTGTCCGGATTCAGTCAGTAGAACCCTCCGGGATCTGGAATTGGGGATTGGGGTTCCGTGACTTCTCGGGAACGTGGGATGCCGTTCAGAGTTGTCCCGGCGGGCCCGGGAAAAAGGCGTTGGTGGTTTGTTGGTAGCGACGGTACGCCTCTCCCTTGGACTTCACTGACAAGGTCTCGGTCATGGGGATGCCGGTGACGTTCACCAGGAAGTGATACATCAACGCCGGTGCCACAAGACCCAGCCATCCCCAGGGGCTGGCCCAGGCAAACGTCCCGTAGCCCACCCAGACCAACCATTCGCAGAAATAGTTGGGGTGACGTGAGTAGCGCCAGAGTCCCTCCTGACAAACCTGTCCGCGTCGGGCGGGATCTGCCCGGAATCGGGCCAGTTGGTGATCGGCCAGCGATTCGCCCAGAATGCCCGTGACCCACAGTCCGAATCCGGCCCAGAAACACACCGTGGCCGATCCGCCGGCCTTGGGATCGGGAGGGTTCAGGCTGGCCAAGATCCAGGGGATGGACAGCACCACTTGAAGGGCTCCCTGGAGCAGGAAGAAGCCTCGCATTTTCCGGTCGGTCTGTGGCCCCCATTCCCTCCGGAGTTGGGCATAGCGGACATCTTCCACCGGATGGTGGGACCGCACCCGCACCAGCAAGTGAAGGCCGAGTCGAAGGCTCCAAGCCGCCACCATGAGGCTCAGGGGCAGCCTCTGGCTCAGTGCCTGCACCAGCGATGTGCCGTCTGGCAATGCCGAGTGCGCCCGCCAGCCGGTCACCAGCAGGTAGAGCAGGATCAACGGCGTGAACCCCGCCGACCACACGATGTCGACAATCCCGAAATTCCCCAGTCGCCGGGCTACCTGAAAGGTCAGCAGCATTTCCACGACCACGAAGGCCAGCCCCGCGAGGATCAGGATGAGCGGAGTGGGCAAGCTCATGGAGTGGGTCTCGGGCTTACGCCGACATCAGGTTGCGATTGTTCGGGGCCGTCCAAGTGGCTTGCACCACGCTGATGTTCCGCCACAAGAAGGCCGATTCACAGTAGGCCAAGTAGTAATTCCAAGTGCGGATGAAGTGATCGTCGAAACCTTGATGGCGCACCTCTTCCAGGCCTTGGTTGAAGCGCTGGCGCCACTGGCGCAACGTGCGGCCATAGTCGAGCCCCATGTCATGCAGGCTGTGCAGGTGGAGACACCCGGTCCGCTGCATCGACTGGTTCACCCGGTTGAGAGACAGCAATAGCGAGCCCGGGAAGATGTGCTTCTGGATCCAGTCCACGCTGCGCCGCAACTCGGCATGGCGCGAGTCGGGATAGGTGATGAATTGGGCCGCGAAAAGGCCATTGGGTTTGAGCAGGCGTTGGACGCTCTGGCAGTACGTCTCAAGGTACTGATCGCCGATGGCTTCCATCATCTCGATGCTGACGATCTTGTCGAATTGGCCGGTCAGCAGACGATAATCGATGACCCGCACTTCCGCCCGGTCGGCGATGCCCTCCTTCTCGAAGCGTTCCCGACAGTAGGCGGCCTGTGCCTCAGACAACGTGATCGTGGTCACTCGGACTCCATGCCGGTGCACCGCATGACTGGCCATTCCGCCCCACCCGGAACCGATCTCCAGCAGATGTTCGCCCGCCTTCAGTCGCAGTTCCTTTGCCAGTCGCTCGTACTTGGCCGTCTGGGCAGCCTCCAAGGATTGATCGGGCGATTCGAACAAGGCCGCCGAGTAGGTCATGGTGGCGTCGAGCCACTGCGAATAGAATGAATTCCCTAGATCGTAGTGGGCCGCGATGTTGGAGCGGGAGCCCGTCAGGGAGTTGCGGTTGAGGAAGTGCCGCAGGTGGTTGGCCGCATTCAGGAGCGTGAAGCGCAGTCGCTTGCGGGCGGAGCCCGACATCGAGGGGGCCTGCTCCACATTCGCGCAGAACCAGGCGATCACCGCGGCCAAGTCGGGCGTCTCCCAGTCACCGTCTTGATAAGCCTCACCGAAGCCGATGTCGCCGCCAATGGCGCAGCGGGTGAAAAAACGCCAACGTCGCAGGTGGATCTCCGCGGATGGGCTCTGGCCGGGAGTACCGAACTCACGGAACGAACCATCCGGATGAACCATCCGCAAATGTCCCTGAGACATGGGCTGGAAGAGCGAGGTGACGAGGTTCTGCGCCATGGATTCCATCCAGCGTCGGGTTGGCGGGTTCTGGGTGGCATCCAGTGTCCCGGCGGAAGCAGCGGCAATCGTCGGAAGGATCGAGTCGGGATGGGAACGGCTCATGGTGAATAAGACCCTTCGATGGTGGGCTGATTTACCGGATCCACAACCTCAGGATTTGCATTATCGGGAATCGGCAGGATTCGGAGCGATGGACGCGTGGGGACGGAAGACGCCGCGTTGCAGTTCGCGGTGCTCGGACTTGGAGTGCCACGGAACCCGTTTGAGCCACAGTCGGAGAGCCTGCCAGTGGATGGCGGTGATCACCTTCAGGGTCACCAACGGGTACCGGAGGCTCAAGCGAAGGACCTCCCGATCGGTGAACGGCCGCTGGGTTCCGGTCAGGGTGGTGACGAGCAGGTTGCGCCCGTCGCGCACGTCATTGACGGCAATACGCAGCCCGGGGCCCGGAGTCTGGAGTTGAAAATCAAAGCACACGTCCAGCGCGGTGAACGGTGACACATAGTAGTGCTTCGGCACGATGCAGCGGAACGATGTGCCATTGCGATCGGCTTCGAGCGGGACCACGTAGGGCTTCAGTTCGCCGAAGGTGTTGCCGACTTCGGCCACCGCGCAAATCGCTTCTCCCGAGGCCTTGGCACAAAAATAGAAGCTGACCGGATTGAACACATAGCCGGCAATTCGGGGCAAGGTGACCAGCAGGACTTTGTCGTCGTCTGCCAGGATGATTCCCTGATGACCGAGCCAGGCTTTCAGGGCGTTCTTCGTTCCGGTTTTTGCATCGCCTTTTTCGCCGTCTGGATGAGGGAGATGATCCGCATCACGAAACTCCAACCAGTTGCGACGATTGTGGCTGAAGCAACGCAGGCGCGAATCCAGCGCGTCGAGTTCGTCGAGGTCGAGGCAGGACAGGAAAATCCCGTACTCGAAGCGGTGCACCCGTGGCTCAAGTCGATGGTGCATCACCCGAGCCTCATAGAGGCAGGAGCGGAGCGGGGCATCGTTGTGGAGGGGGCGG
>Ga0255096_1000927_pt1 | contig 13006 bp, 3 predicted proteins | sample Colum_Atlam_RepA_2_FD_188563 | JGI IMG/M metagenome (GOLD analysis project Ga0255096, IMG submission 188563) | Freshwater microbial communities from Columbia River, Oregon, United States - Colum_Atlam_RepA_8d | ecosystem: Environmental > Aquatic > Freshwater > River | place: USA: Oregon...
ATTCAAGTGTTGTGATGATTTTTGTTTTTAAATCAGTAATCAATTGATTGTCTATAAGCTTTTTTTTGCCCGTGGATGTATTGATTTCAAATAGCACTCGATCTGCTAGTCCGACTTTTAATTGTTCTTTGATTGCGCTTGAATCAATACCGGTCAACAGAGGCAATGATTCTTCATTGATTCCTTTAAAACCTGCAAACCATGCCGCCGCTTTAAGCTTTGAAATATCTGGTCCTGATGCAAGATTATTTAGCATTTCAATGGAGTGCGAATGTCTCCTGCGAATTTTTCCAGCAAAAGGTTGAATGATGTTTCCGCCACCAAGTGTTGCGGTGGCTGAACTATTCCGAATCACAAAGGGTTGTCCCCAAGAACCTATTACTGGTTCTTTTAAAAACAATTGAGCAAGGCCGGGTTTTCCCGGTGCAATTGTATCATCTTCCAATATGGATAAGGTTCCGAGGATTTCAGAAGTTCCCAGATGCAATCTGACAGGCAATCGGTGCTTTAATGGCTTTTTTCTATCCTTGGCGCAATGCAGTAACACGGAAATAATTTTCGCTGGGAACAAAGATCCAAGCGTGGCTAGTTCTTGTCCCCTCACTACTTCATGATGGTCGATTCCAGCCAAATTGATGGCGCAACGCTGCCCCTCGGTCGATGATTTGACATTTTTTGCGTGAGATTGCAATGAACGAACTCGGACCATTTTTTTTTGAGGGAAAAGTTCTAACTCATCCCCCTCATTCACTATGCCTGAATATACCGTTCCCGTTACAACTGCCCCGTAGCCATGAATTGCAAAGGATCGATCAATTGGCAGACGGAAAAATTGCTGCGTTTTTTTTGCTTCAATACCAGAGCAAATCTCAGCAATTTTGTCTTTAAGTTCTGTTATTCCCTTCCCCGTAGTAGCTGACGTTTGAATTATCGGAGCGTTTTCAAAGAATGACCCCTCAAGCAGTTCGCGGATTTCCATTTCCACGACTTCGAGTGTGTCTGAATCACCAAGATCACATTTGGTCAAAGCTACAATCGCATGTTTGATTTTTAAAAATTTAAGTATTTCTAAATGCTCTCTTGTTTGAGGCATCACGGAATCGTCTGCTGCAATAATAATTAGAGCAATATCAAAGCCAGTGGCCCCAGCAAGCATATTCTTGATGAATTTTTCATGACCAGGAACATCGACAATTCCAATTCGGAAGCCTGGCAAATCAAGATTTGCAAAGCCCAGATCAATGGTAATGCCCCGAGCTTTTTCTTCAGGCAATCGATCGCAATCAACCCCTGTAAGTGCTTTTACAAGGCTTGTTTTTCCATGGTCAATGTGGCCTGCTGTCCCAAGAATTAGATCTCTCTTTAGCATCCTTTTCCTTAAGCTTACTGTTTTAGACTAGCTAGATACTCTACTAAATCTCTGAGTTCTTGCTTGCTTAATTGTTTGTAAAGGTCAGCAGGCATGGCAGACTTGCCTATTTTCTTTTCTTCGATGTCAGCTTTTTTTACCGTCATCAATTTTCCTTCGAAATCCATTAAGACAATTTCATTAGGTTTGTCCTGTTTTAAAATACCGGTCACTGTTTTGCCATTCGATAGCACAATGATTAATGATTCAAAGCCTTTGGCAATGTTTTTTTCGGGTAATATAATCGATTCAAGCAGGTAGTCGCGTTTTTGTTTGCCTCCTATTCCGTTAAGTTCTGGGCCAACATCTCCCCCCTGCCCTTCAAGTTTATGGCATCTAAGACATGCGACGGCTATTTTTTGGAAGAAAATAGTTTTCCCTGCTTCTTTGTCTCCCCCTTCAAGTGCAAAAGCCATTGGATTTGGCTTGGTTATATCTTCTTGAATTAAGGATTTGGAATCTTCAACGCCTGCTTTTAAACCCGCCTCACCAATTTCAAGCATAATGCCAGGTGGGGTTTTTCCCGATATTGCTTCCTGCACCAAACTTTTCAGTTTGCTCTTTGATAAGGTGCTTTTGGATTCTCCAAGAATTCCAATAAGAGCTTGTTGTTCTTTTAATGACCCTTTTTTAAGGATCGTATCTGCAGTTTTTTCAGCGTAAGTTGGTTCAATCTTGGAATAAATACGAATGGCCTCAGCTCGCACTAGATCTGAAGAATCGGTCAAAGCCGTTTCAGTAAGAGATTTTATTTCCGGGGCCTTCAAGGAAGTAAGAGCTTTAAGTGAATCCGCTCTAAATTTTCCATCAAGAGAATTGTTTTTTAGGGATGCGATTAATTCTGGAATAATCTCATCTATTTTAAGAGATGCGGCCACTCGGATAGTTTCTTTGCTTATCTTTGTTTCTGCGCCAAGAAGAGCCGGCAGATTCGTTTTTAGTGCAATGATTGCGTCGGCTTTATTTGCAGCCTGTGTCGGTCGAGCTAAGCCTGTAACGAAATCTCTTTTAGCCTCATCACCCCATTTTTCAAGATGCTCCAAGGCTTCCATTCGTATTTCAACAGGGGTTTGCGGGCTAGCGGCTAGCTTTGCAATTTCTAATGCGTTTTGCTTTGTTCCAATTCTTCGATTTGCAGCTAGAACTCTTCGCAGGTTATGTGTTGTTTTTGTATTACCAACAGTAATTGTTTTTGCTAAATCATTTAATGATTTTGTAATTGGGATGTCGTAGATTGCTCGGGCTGCTTCGTCTGCTATTTCTTGATTTGTATCAGTTAAAAAGTTACTTATTTCTTCGCTTTCAAGCTGCCTTAATGCAAGAGTTGTCCCCATTCGAATTCCAAGCGAACTGTTTTTAGAATATCCTGCTAATGCCTTGGCGTCGTTGATCGCAGCAAGTGCAACTACGCAACCATGGCGAATGTAAACATCTTTGTTCTGGTTTTTATCAAGCAGAGCAATTAGCCCTGGTAGATTTTCAATTGAGGGCAGTTTTACCAACGCTTGGGATGCAAAAAGTTGTGCTCTGGGTTCCGAATCATTTAGCATTGCAAGCAGAGGCTTGCGGGCTTCTTTTGCACGAAGCTCGCCTAGCACTTTTGCGGATTGAGCTCGAATTTCAGGGTCTTTATCTTCAAGCAAAGGCAACAGCACTGGGATCACGGAAGCGTCGTCTTTCCTGCCAATTTGGCCAAGGCCCCAGATGGCATGCATTTTGGAAAACAGAGAGCTTTCGCCTTTGGCGACCGAAGCAAATTTAGTTATGGAGCTTGAGCCTTTTGCAGCAAGTGCAAATTGTGATTCCCTGCGAACTCGAAGGTCTATATGTCCAAGTAACTTGACCAGTTCGTTATCAGAACGGTTTTCAAAACCCTCGCCCAATAATGTTTTGACTTCTTTTGTAATAGTGCTTGAAGATTCTTTTTCATCTGAAAGTTTGTATATTCTGCCTTTGCCTGGTTTGTTCCAACCATTGACCCAATCTGACACATACATACTGCCATCCGGGCCAAAATCAACATCAGTTGCAAGGATCGACCAGAGGAATTGTTTAGGATTTTGCATGGAAAATCCCGCACCGTCCTTTTTAAAGGAAAAGGACCAGATGCCACTATTGGCAGGCGCGCCTCTGAAGTCGCAAAGGAAAAAGTGGTTGTCGTATTCTTTTGAGAACCCAGTACCAGGGTAGTAAACTAGGCCTGAGGGTCCTGAGCTCATGTTGATCATAGGAGGAATGATGTAGTTTGGTTGGCCTTGAAAGCGAGGCTTCCAAAGGCCTTCAGAGTTCCATGGGCCTCGGGCATTTGGTTTTTCAATGAATTGGTAACCAAATCTCCAGCCGCTGTCTCCGCCTTCAACTAAATAAGTAGCTCTAGCCTGATCGCCCCCATCTGAATTGTTGTCGACTGTGAATAAGTTGCCATAAGCGTCAAAGGCAAGTTCCTGCGGATTTCTGAGCCCTTTGTAGAACACTTCGAGGTTTGATCCATCTTGGTCACAACGAAAAACAGCACCCATGTTGGGCAGGTTTATTTTGTTTTTAGGATTAGTGATATTGGTGCCTCTATCGCCAATACTGAAGTAAATTTTTCCATCCATACCCATGGTTAAGCCATGCAAATCGTGGCCAATGAAAGCAATATGAACGCCGAATCCGTTATGCAAAGAGGTTCTCGAGTCGGCTTTGCCTTTATTTTGTGTATCTTGAAGTAACCAAAGGTCTGGGATGCAGGTGAACCATGTTTTATTGCCACTAACCAGAATGCCTGCAGCGATTCCTGCGGGGATGCTATTGAAACCATCTGCATAAACTTCAGAAAAATCAGCTTTACCATCACCATCGCGGTCGATGACGATTTTAATGCGATCGTGATCTTTTTGAAAGTCGTGCGGTTTTTCAGCAGCGATTTTCTGAAGGAGTTTAGTACGATCTTCGACAGATTTTAATCCAAGGTCATCATCCAGCCATTTCATATAGCTACGAATGTCCAATGCTCCGGTATGCAAGCGAAAAGTTTCAACAACGAAAAATCGATTTTTATGATCAATGGTAAATGCAACAGGATTAGCTAGATGAGGTTCTGCAGCAAATAGGCCAAGATTGAAACCTTTAGGGACTTTAAATCCACCCAATGCTTTTTGCGCCTCATCCGATTCCTTCGAAATGGTAGGCGAATAAGGCGCCTTAGATTCTTGATGGACTGTAAAATGCGAGAGGGAAAAAATCAAAATTAGACTAGAAATCATGGTTAATCCTGCAATCGGGGGTTAAATTTCGAAGGTTCAAGTTTGGTAAATGTAGCAAAAATCGTTTCGAGAGTCTTGCCCATGTGAAGCTTGGTGAAATTATTTCCAAGGGTTGATATTGCCCAAACCTCTTCTTTGACGTTACCTTAACCTATCTTACCAATTTTATCGTTAACAAGGAGAGTCATTTGGGCATGGAAGCAAAGGAAATTCCGCCAGTATTAGAACCCAAGTTATGGTTTGGTTTAAGTGCCAAGGCTTGGTTTTTAATATTTCTTACTCTGTTTTTTGTAGGCCAAAGCATCAAATATGCCATGAAAGTGTCAGAAAAGCGATCAGCGATCCAGCGCTGGCAACCCCAGATCCTTGGCCTAGATACTGGGGAAGATCTTTCCCAAAAGTATCAGTATCCAAATCCCCCAATCATGGCAATTCTGCTTTATCCCTTAGCTAAGATGCCACCAATGGTAATGGCATTGCTTTGGTATTACATGAAGGTAGCAATGATCATTTTTTGTTTTCATTGGATATTTAATTTTATTGAGAAGAATGGAATGGCCTTTCCTTTATGGGCGCAGGCGTTGACGGTATTGCTGGCTCTGCGACCGATCACCGGTGATTTACAGCATGGAAATGTGAACATTTTTATTCTGTTTGCTGTGATTGCTGGTTTACATCTTTACACTCTTCGCTGGGATGTTGCTGGGGGTATATGCATCGGATTGGCGATAGCTTGCAAAGTGACACCTGCGCTGTTCATCCCCTATTTCTTTTGGAAGCGATCATGGAACATGCTTTTTGGAATCACCTTAGGACTCATGTTGTTCCTTTGGCCTGGAGTATTTCCAAGTTTAGTTCTGGGGTTTGAAGAAAACCAGAAGCAGCTTTATTCTTGGTATACCGAGATGGTTTATCCGTTTGTTGTTGAGGGGAAAGTTTGGAGCGAACACAATAACCAGTCTTTGCCTGGTCTTATGTATAGAATTTTTACTCACAGTCCCTCCTTTTCTGATTATGTGGAGGGGGTTTATACCCCATTGGAATATCATAATGTGCTCGATCTTCCAGTTCCGATTATTCGATTAGTTCTAAAGGCCTCTCTTGGGCTTTTTGCTTTAGGTGTGATTCTATGTTGTAGAACGCCTGAGAAAAACCGTGGTGGTTGGGCCTTAGCTGCAGAATTTGGAATCATTGTACTTGGAATGCTTTTGTTTAGTGAACGAACATGGAAGCATCATTGTGTCACATTAATTTTACCTTTTGCTGTTCTATGCTATTTTCTTGCAACATGCCTGAAAGCTAAAACCAACTATATTCTGCCTGCTTTTACGATTGTTGGTGCAACTTTGTTGATGACTCTTACAAGCACGGGCCTTCTCGAAGATGATTTTGCCAAGGAAGCCCAAGTTTATGGGTGTTATGTTTGGGCTTTTATTTTAATGATAGTGTGCCTTTTTGTTGTGCTTTACAGAAACAATAACAAGGCATTAAATGTTGTTAAAACAATTAATTGAACTTTGATTTGAACAGTTGTGGTAAATGAAAAAGGCGGAGTGCTATTAAGCACCCCGCCTTTTAGTTTGATTTCTAGGATTAAGGATTCACATTTGGTGGAGCCTTGTAGCCAGTCTGGTAGAACTCTTCTTCTTCTTGAATGATAATCCTAGGGGTTACCATGATCAGCAAGCTTTCAGCTTCTCTTCCGTAAGAGTTATTTCTGAAAAGCCTATTCAGGTAAGGAATCTTACTTAAAACTGGCGGGCCATATTCATTTCTAGATTCTGACAAGCGCTTGATACCACCCATTAACACCGTTCCACCATCTGGAACCGATACTGTTGTTTGTACAGCAATCGTATTGATAACAGGTTGTTGGATGTATTGGGTGAAGGTGATTGGATCACCGGGGTTGGTAGAGAGTGCGCTACTACTTGGGAAAATAGGTACCACAACAGGGAACAGCGATACTGGTCCAGGTACCAAGTTAGTCAAGGTAACAGGAATGTTTAGCCTTACCGTTCTGCGATCAGCAGAAATAAGTGGCTGCACGTTCATGTAAACACCGAAAGGGAAAGCCTGAACTTGTGGGGCAAAGGTGATATTGCCGTTGATAAGAGTCGACACATTCACACCTGTCACAAAGAACTGGTTTTCTGCAACGATAATGTTGGCGTTTTGACCATTGAACATGGTTAACTTTGGCGCCTGCATAACATTGGTTCTTCGATCTCCTTGAACAGCTTCCATGAAAAGGAAGACTTGGATATCACTAAGAAACGCTAAACCCATTGCAAGACCGCCAGCACCAGGCAAGCCTGAGTAGCCACCAAAAGAGGGCATTGCAAGCGGATAAGATGATTGTTTGATTGGGATATCAAGGTCGCTGGTGAAATTACCAGAGGGAGTGATACCAGCAATCATACGATCAAAGTTTGGATCATTAATATAGCCTGCAGGTTTATACTGCCCGGATTGAATCTGGGGTTCAAATCGTTGAGTATTTTTGTCTGTCTTGATGTTAAGATTAAAATCTACACCAATGCGTTCGTAAAAATCTTCAGCGATACTGATGAAGCGTATTTCAACTGCAACTTCCTGATCTTGCAATCTTCGAAGTGCGGTAAGAAGATCTGCAACTTGTTCCTGAATATCAGGCGATTGATTGATAACCAAAGACATAGTCAGTGGGAAATACTCAATCGTTCCAGGGCCACCCATGTTGTTCCATGCCTGTGGGGAAATTGTGCTGGTTAATAACTTAATCAGCATTTCCTCCATAGTCTGGTTGCTTTTCTTAGTCGTTGAAACATTACCATTGGTAGATGTTCCAGATGGAGTTCCTGTTGGGGTGCCACCTGTCATGCTGTTTGGGCTCATCAATGGAGTGGTAGCACTGCTGTTAGAAGGTTGTTGATTGGCAGAGATCCCAAGGATCGGCGAAAGAGAGTTTGTAAGCAAGGGATTGACATAGTTTTCAACTGGGATCACCAAGTCTGCAACTTGATAGGTTACAGTCTGAAGCTTACCCCTTGCGTGGGATTCTGTGGTTATCTGAAGAACTTCATCTTTAATTACATAGGTCAGATGGACGCTATGCAGCAGAAGATTCAAAGCACTCTTAAGTGATACTTGTTCTAATTTTAGGCTTACAGGCCTGTCGAGGCTAATGCCTTCTTGTTCCAGAGCGGGCATATCAGGCACAATGTTGATGCCGTAAAAGCTTCGAAGATCTTCAATTGCATCCTTTAGTAGGATGTTGTTGAAATTGAGATTAACAGGCATGCTAAGTTTGCTGTCGATTTCCTTTTCTTTATCACTCTTCCTTGTGGTGCTGGTGATAGAAGTAAGGTTTTTGCGTTTGTTACGGCGATCAGCCATTTCTGGGTTAGTATCAAGTGGCTTATCCATTTCCAAAGCTGGGCCCACTTTGTCAGTGGCGTTAAGCCCATCCAGAAAGAATGTTTCTTTGTCAGATTTAAGCTTCTTTGCAACGTTGATGTTTCTTTGAGTCTTGGCCATGCTCATCCCTGCAGCAGCCATGGCATTATCTGGATCTAATTCATGTGCCCTCATGGCATAGCTTTCAGCTTCAAGGTATTTGCCTTCTTTGAAGTTCTGATTGAATTGCTTCATCAGGTCTGCAACTTTTTTCTGCTTGTTATCATCAGCAAGTTGTTTCTGCCCGATTGCATTAATTTTATCTTTTTGCCCACCATCCTTGGCAAGCATTTCTTTTTGAGCTTTCATAAGCTTGAAATGTTGTAGTCTTGATTCCACTGGCCTTCTTAGAAATGCCATTTTGCCTGGTTCAAGATCGTTGCTGTTAAGTTCGTTTAAGTATTCTGTAAGCATTTCAATACCGGCATCGGCTTGCCCAGCTTGGAATTTTTCCATAGCTTCGCGCTGTAGATCCAAACTTTGTTGTCTCATTTGGCCAAACTTAACTTCACGAAGCTGATTGGTTGCCTCAAGAAGATCAATTTCCCCTTCTTCTTTTTGCTTTACTGGGGTGTTTGAATTGTTGTCTGGAGTAGATGGTTTTGTGCGAATTTCAGATGTGCCCTTAACCAGGGAAATAGCACTCTTTTCCTTGGGTTGCATTTCTGCAGTCATCAATATTTCTTTCAACTTTTGCTGGCGTTCCTTATCAAGGTTTTTTTCCGTCAATGTTGAAATCATTGTCTTTGATTGTTCGAAATCTTTGCGATTGTATGCGGACAATGCTGCATCAAAGGTGCGCCTAGTTTCAAGCATTTTTTGATTCACATCTTCAATATCAATGCTGCGAAGTACAGATGCGGCTTCTTCCTTGACTCCATAAGCTCCTTGATATGCTTCAACTGCAAGTTTTCTTGCCGCTACCAATTGACCACTGCGAAGCTCTAGGCGAGATTTTTCAAGCATCATCTTGCCTTGGTTTGATTCTGCCATCGATTCGCTTGCAATCGTTGCACTGCCTGGAACCTTAGCTTTAACCAATCCTAATTGCAATTTTTTGGCTTCAATGCTTGCAGTATCCTGACCAAAAGATTTTGAAAGACTAATTGCGTTCTCAAGAGCTTGGTTTGCAATTTCTTCTTTTTTATCGTTACTTTCGCTGCTGTTCATGCTGCGGGTTGCTTGGGTAACAAGATCATCAATCTGGTTTCTTGCACTTGAACCTAATTGTAATAAAAGTTGTTCAGGGCTGTCTTCATTAGGTTGAAAAATTATCCCTTGCTTCTGGGCTTCAATTCCTTTGATGCGGGCGCCTACCAAGTTACCAGCTAATTGTAGTTGGCGGGCTTCCATCAACAATGCCACGGTTTTTGCCTTGTCATTTTCTGGAGTTGGAAGTGAAGGAATAACCACCGGTGCGGTAACTACTGCAGGGGTAATCACTGGAGCAGTTGTGATTTCAGGCGCAGTTGGTTTGGTTTCAGCGGGCATGTTTTTTTCTGCTACTGTTCTAGACCGATTTTTTTCAATGTCTCTCAATAGCGAATCAGGTGTGTCACCACCCAGGCTTTCAGGTTTTACTTTCATGCCTTTGACCATGAATGCCAGACCTGCAGCTTTTTCCGGGTTACCTGATTCAAGTGCGATTCTTGCTTCTTTCAAGGATGCTTGAGCTTTGGCTATCATCGCTGGATCATTAGCGTTTGTTTCGTCTTTAGGTGTATTCTTCTTTGCAGTAACGCCATTCTTCTTTGCTTTGAGTTTGGATGTTTCGATTTCAGCAATTAATCGTTGTGGACGATCTGAGGTTTCCCAAACATTGTAGGGGCCGTGTAACTGTTGAGCCCTGTATGCTGCTTTGGTTGCAGCTTCAAAATCTTCTTGTTCAAATAGTTTTCTTGCTTCTGCTAATACTTTTACAGATTCTTCCTTGTCTTTCTTTGCTTGTAATTTTTCGATTTCTGCGCGAAGTTTATCAGGTGAATCTTCGAATAGGCCCCACTTGGCACCAGGAGCTGCTTTTGCTCGAAGCATCAATCGTGTTGCTTCATCAGTTTTGTTTTCTGCCAACATCTTGCGTCCCCTGCGCAATAGTTGCCTTGGATCTTCCGTTTCTTTAGGTCCATCCTTGCTTGCTTGTTCGGTCATTGATTTTCCTTCCGAACGAAGGATATCACTTTGAATTCTTTCTGGGTTGTCTTCCCACCAATTCAAACTTGGCTTCATCGCTTTGGCTTGGTCGTTAAGTTTCTTTGCTTTTTCTGCGTTTCCTTCTGTTAAGGCTTTTCTAGCATCGCGCATCAGGTTTCTTGCAGCTTCGGTGCTTCCTGTGCTTACTTCTGTTTTTACTGGTTGCGAAGTGGCATTGGAATCTTCTATTGTCAAAGCAGGCAAAGCCTTGGGCGCAATGGTTGGCTCGGGTTTTACAGAGTTTTCTTTGGCTAAATTTTTTGTATCTAACAAGGTTAAATCGGCTTTAAGCTTGGCTCCTTGAATTTCTTTTAAAAGCTTTGAAGGCGAGTCGCTTGATAGCGCAAATGTCCAAGTGTAAGCAGATTTTTCTGCTGCTTTTGCAAGAGATTCTGCGCGGTCAAACTCTTTGTTCGTGAATTTTTTACGAGCTAGTCCGAGTAATGCTTTGGGATCTTGCTTTAATTTTTGAAGTTCCGCTTTTAATTTAGCTTGGGTGTCTATTTCGGGTACCCCGCTGGTCGCTACTTCGGCTATCATTCCTTCTGCTTTTTCAAGGTCGCCCTGCGCCATCGTGGCCCGAACTTGATCTGCAGTAATTGTTGATGAACTCGTTTCTGAAACCTTGATTGATGGTATTGATTTTGGTTCTGTTTCTGAAAGTTTAAGCTCTTTTGGGTCAATTTGAATTTCGTTTATTCCTACTGCATTCTTGTTCTTGATGATTTCTTGTAGGTTTTTGAATCTAAGTTTATCTGACTCACTAAGGTATTGTTCATCAAAAGCAATCTTTTTGGTCAAATCAGTTGCAGCAGAAAATTGTTTCTTTCCCACTAGATCCTCTGCAATCTCTAAGGTGGAAGTTGATTCCCTGCGGGCCTTTAATGCCTTTTTATTTGCTTCATACAGTTTCTTAAAATCATCTGCTTCTGCGGGAAGTAAATCTTTCTGACGAGATTCAACTTCTTTAAAGGATTTGTCTGCTTCTTCGTAGTCGCCCCTGCGGTATGTTTCAATTGCTTGGTTTAATGCGATACTTGCTTTGTTAGGAATTCCAGGAGTAAACCAAGTAATCGCGGGAAGGATACTGGTGCCTACTGCAGCTTCTGCAATTGTCGGGATACCTATTAGTGCCAAGCTTAGCGATGATGCAAAGCCTAGTCGTGTAAACCATGACGGATTAGTAGTGGTTTTCTCTATGTAAGGTTCGAACATGATTTTACCTAGATTACTTGTTGGGTAAGACGAAGCTTTTGAATTAGAAGTTCCAAGGTTCTTTATGCTTTTTGATTCATTATTTTTCATAAGTCGGTTCCTAATTCAAATTTCAGGTCTATCAGTTTGATTCTTGCTCAGATTGGCTTTCACGATCCAATCACTGCGCAAAAGTATTAACTAGTGTGCGGGACAATACCGATACCTTTTTTAAGAATCAAGGTCAGGTGATCTTTAATTAAAATTAATTTTTTTTCGAAATAGTAAGATGGGAAACCAGACTGCAAGATGGGGGCAATGGGTGGTTTTTTGCTAAAAGGGTTGGTTTACGCCAAACCAAAATTGGGTTCCAGTACCCTGATTTATGGCTTGTGCAGCATCAAAACGAAGCAGCATTTTTTCTACAAAGCTCATGAATGAAACATCGCACCGAAGGCCCACACCAACTCCTTGAGCAGTCGAGCCAAGTGCTTGACTATTAACATAAGTATTGCCAACATCGTAAAAAAGAGCCAAGTAAGTGTTTTTAAGTGAAAAAAGATGATCAACAGCGTCAACAGAGGTGTTTCGAGAAACTGGAAAACGCAGCTCCGCACTTCCCACCCAGGCTGTATTTCCCTGTCTTTGGGCTAGGTCGAAGGCACGAAACATTTCACTACCACCCATGGTAAAAAATTGTCCGTAGGAGGGAACAGAGGTGCCACCAAATGCCCGGACTGCTAATCGTGTGTCTGCAACCCAGTTGGCCATTTTATTTAAGACGGGTTTTTCACCTGGAAGATAATCTAGTAAGCCTGACAGATTGGGTAGATAGTGAACGGTTGAAGCTTGTGCCCATACTTTCTGTACGGTCGCATATTCATTTAAAAGAGCTTGCCCAGCTTCATAAACTGCATCGAATTGGTAACCACCTTCGGGGTCCCAATATGGGGTGAGGTAATTAATGCGATAATGAAGTCCACCAGTGGTCATATGTTGAAAACGCTGTGCTCCTGGGGCAGTTTGCACGGGATCTGGAAGAAAGTTGTCGTGGAAAGAACCAAATACATCGATAAACTTTGAAGGTAGAAGGTAAAGGCTGGGGTGTTCCATAAATACATATCTACCAAATACGGAGGCCCGAGTCGCCTCGTTGTTTCCTTCGTAAAAAGTATAAAAACGCCTTTCAGCATTAAAACCAAACTGGAATGGAGAATCGGGCCAGTGAGTGAAAAGCCCATCGATACCTGCAATAAAATCACGGTAATCGGTTCGATATGCGGTATAAAGCCCACCTGAAAATTCTTGCGATCGGTATGCTCCTGCTCTTAGGCCTACCATGGTAGCCCGGCTATACCAAACATCATCATAACTTTTCATGTAAAGCCATGGACCAAAATTAAAATTCCATCGGTCGTAGGAGTTGGTAAGGGAAGTTTCATCAACAAAAGTGTACAAAGGAGTTAGTCGAAGTCTTGGGCTGTGATGCCAGTAGTTATTAGAAGGGTTTTTATCAACAATGACAGAA
>Ga0255096_1000930_pt1 | contig 12990 bp, 7 predicted proteins | sample Colum_Atlam_RepA_2_FD_188563 | JGI IMG/M metagenome (GOLD analysis project Ga0255096, IMG submission 188563) | Freshwater microbial communities from Columbia River, Oregon, United States - Colum_Atlam_RepA_8d | ecosystem: Environmental > Aquatic > Freshwater > River | place: USA: Oregon...
GATCATAAGAGAACTCACCATCCAATTGGCTACACGTTTCGTCTCAGGTCAGCTCCACTATTTTTCAGTAGTAGTGAATACAAATAGTCCCGACCCCGCCGCCACCGCAATATACTGTTTTCCATCCACCGAATAACTCATCGGCCCACTATTCACTTGGCCGCCGAGTGAAGCCTTCCACAGTAGCTCACCAGTGCGCGCATCCAGCGCCACAAAATACCCATCCTTGTTCCCCCCAAACACCAGGTTGCCATCGGTCGATAACACGCCACCCCACGTGATGTTGCCCAGCTCAAATGCCCACACTGGTTCCAGTGTTTGCGGGTTGTAGGCGCGAATCACGCCGCGGGCTTCGTCGTCGTTGTTGAAGAAGGGTTCCAGTGCCACATCGCCCATGGTGGTTTGGCGTTTGTTGGTGGCGATGGCCTGCGGGAACTGGCCTTCGATGGCGATGATGCCGCTGTTCTCCCAGTGCGCCACATAGAAGAGGCCGGTGGTGGGGCTGTAACTCGGTGGTGCCCAGTTGATGGCGCCGTGTACGTGCGGTTTGATCAGGGTGCCTTGTGCCGAGGGCAGCATGCCGGGGGCGCGGATGGGTTTGCCTTCGGGGGTGAAGCCGGTCATCCAGTTCACTTCCACGTAGGGTTTGCCGAGCAGGAATTCGCCGGTGAGTCTGTCGAGCACATACATCAGGCCGTTGCGGTTGGCCCACAGCATTACTTTGCGTTGTGCGCCTTTCCATTCGATGTCGGCCAGCACGGGCACTTGGGTGCTGTCGTAGTCGAGTTCGTCGTGCGGGGTGAATTGATAGGCCCACTTCATGGCGCCGGTGTCGGCGTCGAGCGCTATGACGCTGTCGCTCCACAGGTTGTCGCCCAAGCGCGAGCGGCCGTCCCAGTCGGGCGCTGGGTTGCCGGTGCCCCAGTAGACGAGGTTGGCTTGTTCATCGAAGGCGCCGGCGTTCCAGATGGCGGCGCCGCCTACTTTCCACGAGTCGCCACTCCAGCTCTCGTTGCCGGGTTCGCCGGGGCCGGGGATGGTGTGGCGTTTCCACAGTTCCTTGCCGGTGGTGGTGTCGTAAGCGGCGACGAAGCCGCGGATGTTGATGTCGCCGCCGGCGGTGCCGATGTAGACCTTGTCGCGCACGATCATGGGCGGCATGGTGATGGAGTAGTTGGCGCCGGCGTCGGCCACTACGGTGTCCCACAGCAGGCTGCCGCTGCGGGCGTCGATGGCGAGCAGGTGCGAATCCACCGTGCCCATGAACAGCGTGTTGCCGAGGATGGCGAGCCCGCGATTCACGCGGCCGCAGCAGGTGCGGCTGGGCGCGGGTTCGTGGTGATAGGTCCAGAAGATGCGGCCGCTGGCTGCGTCGAGCGCGATGACGTCATTCGGTGCCTGCACGGTATAGAGCACGCCATCCACTACCAGTGGTGTGGCTTCGAATTTTTCGAGGGACTTGGCTTGCCATACCCAGGCGAGTTCGAGATCGGCCACGTTGGTGGTGTCGATCTGCTTGAGTGGGCTGTGGCGCTGGTTGTTGAGGGTGCGGGAGTAGCTGAGCCAGTTTTGGGGTTGGTCGGAAGGATCGAGGATTTGGTTGAAGGTGACTTGGGCCTGCGTGCAGTTGAAGAGCAGCGCAGCCGTAATCGCAACAAGTTGTCTTTTCATGGCTTGGCTCCTTGGGCTGGGGCTCTTAGCGAGGTGAGATAGGTCACCACATCGGCGATGTCCTGGTCGCTCCAATCGGCGCCGAGTGCCGGCATCGGTGAATCGGCAAACCTGTGGCTGCGCACGTTGCTGAGCTGGAACGAGCGCAGTTTGCCGTTGGCATCCAGCAACTGCACGCTGAAGGCGTCGCGGTTCATCAGGCGGCCGCTTACGGTGGTGCCGTCAGTAGTGGTTACTGAGTAGGAGCGTTGGTTCGGTTGCACCAGGGCGTTGGGGGCGCGCAGCGATTGCGTGAGTTCGGCGGCGCTGCGGGTATCACCCACGCGGCTGAGGTCGGGGCCAAGCGGCGAGCCGGTGCCGGCCACCATGTGGCAGCTGCGGCAGTCGCCACGGCCTTCAAACAACGCACGCCCGCGCAGGGTGTCGCCGCTCAGTTCACCGCTGCTGCTCACGGCGCGGCTGCGCAGGTAGTCCACCACCAGCTGTGCCTGCTCTTCACTCATGCTGGGGTTGGCGGGCATCGGTGTGTTGGCAATGCCTTTGAGAATCACCGTCACCAGTTGCGCATCGGTGTAGGGCTGGCGGAACACCCCGTGGCCCAAGTCCACATTCGGCACCAGGCCGCCATCAAGGCCGTGACAGTTGGCGCACAAGTTCTGGTACACCTGCTCGCCGCTGAAGAGGTCGGCGCCGGTTGCGTGCTGGCCAAAGCTGGTCAGCGGATAAACCAGCAGCGTGGCAAGCGTGAGTGCGGCAGGCAGTAAGGCCTTGCGCATGGTGGGGTTCTCCCTCTTCGTGATTCTGGACGGCATAGCGTTGGGTCGTAAGGGAAACCTACGCTATCCGACGGGGACGCGACAATCACTGAGTGCGGTGCTATTCGGCCCGTGCAGTGGTAAAGCTCACGGCTATGTCCGACGGCTCGGGCAGGTGGGATCGACGCGACAGCCGCACGACTCCCAGTATCAGCATCAGGAAGTAGGCGTTGGTTTCTGCCAGTTCTTCATACAACCGTGGCACTGTAACCGACAGCAGCACCCACAACACTGCCAGCAATAGCTTGCGGCCGTTGCCGCTTCCGAGTTGGGCAATGATGGGGGGCACCCCGAACCGTTCCAGATCCAGCTCTCGCAGCAGGAAGCTTAAACAAAGCAGTGAGAAGGCCTTATTCAAAAAGCTGTTGGCTGCATTGGTCTGGGTGGGCAGCAGGAACAGCAAGGTGCCCAGCGCAAGGAAACAAGCCTGCAAGTTTTCCAGCAGGGCGTTTTCACCGTGCACATGGTGGTGTTCAAACAGGATGACATCGTAGGCAAAGATGACATTGACGGCGACAAGCAGGATGGAGATTGCGATACGAAGCCGATTGGTTCCGCATTGCTGGTTACTGAATCCGCGCGCGTTAATGCCTGCCCCAAAAGCAAACGGCCACGCGTTGGAGCGTGGCCGTTTGGAGTGCAACAGGCAGTGCGCTTACTTCTTGGCAGCTGCTTTCTTTTCTTTCTCTTTGGCGATTACGGTTTCAGCCACGTTGTTCGGGCACTGGTTGTAGTGCGAGAACTCCATGGAGAACTGGCCGCGGCCGGAGGTCATCGTGCGCAGCGTGCTGATGTAACCGAACATGTCGGCCAGTGGTACGTTGGCTTTTACGCGAACGCCGGTGGTGGTTTTTTCCTGGTCGAGGATCATGCCGCGACGACGGTTCAAGTCGCCGATTACGTCACCCACGTTGTCGTTCGGGCTGTACACGTCCACTTTCATGATCGGTTCCAGCAGCTGCGGACCACACTTCGGCATCGTCTGACGGAAGGCAGCCTTGGCGGCGATTTCGAACGCGATGGCCGAGGAGTCAACGGCGTGGTAACCACCGTCGATCAGTTCAACTTCCACGTCCAGCACCGGGAAGCCGGCGAGAGGACCGGTGCCCATCATCGACTTGAAGCCTTTGTCGACAGCAGGGAAGAACTCTTTTGGTACCGAGCCGCCCACAACGGAGCTGATGAACGTGTAGCCGGAGTTGGTTTCGCCCGGACGGATCTTGTAGTCGATCTTGCCGTACTGACCTGAACCACCGGACTGTTTCTTGTGGGTGTAACTGTCTTCAACCTCTTTGGTGATGGTTTCGCGGTAGGCCACCTGCGGCTGGCCCACGATCAGCTCAACGCCATAGGTACGCTTGAGGATGTCCACCTTGATGTCGAGGTGCAATTCGCCCATGCCTTTGAGGATGACTTCGCCGGATTCCTGGTCGGTTTCCACGCGGAAGGTCGGGTCCTCTGCCACCAGCTTGCCGATGGCAATGCCCATCTTCTCGTTGGCGCCTTTGTCTTTCGGCTGTACGGCGATCGAGATAACCGGTTCAGGGAATACCATCGCTTCCAGGGTACATTCATGATCTGGATCGCACAGGGTGTGACCGGTCTGCACGTTCTTCATGCCAACGATGGCGATGATGTCGCCGGCTTCGGCGTGCGTCAGTTCAAAACGTTCGGCAGCCTGCATTTCCACCATGCGGCCGATACGCTCTTCCTTTCCGGTGAACGAGTTGAGGATGGTGTCACCCTTGTTCAACTGGCCGGAGTAGACGCGGACGAAGGTCAGGGCGCCGAAACGGTCGTCCATGATCTTGAATGCCAGCGCGCGGAATGGTTCGTCAGGCGATACCTTGGCGAATTTGCCGTTCGGTTTGCCTTCTTCATCGGTCAGCGGCTGCGGGTTAACTTCGTGTGGAGCCGGCAGGTAGTCGATAACCGCGTCGAGCACCAACTGGATGCCTTTGTTCTTGAAGGCGGAACCGCAGTACGTCGGGAAGAAGGCGAGATCGCGCGTGCCCTTGCGGATGCAGCGTTTGATGTCGTCTATCGAAATCTCTTCGCCTTCGAGGTAGCGGGTCATGACGTCGTCGTCTTGTTCAACCGCGGTTTCGATCATCTCGGCGCGGTATTTTTCACAGGACTCGACCAGGTCGGCCGGTACGTCGGTGACTTTGTAGTTTTCCGGCTGGCCGGATTCGTCCCACACATAGGCTTTGCGGTTCAGTACGTCCACCACGCCAACGAAGGTATCTTCGAAGCCGATCGGGATCGTCATTACCAGTGGGTGGGCACCCAGTACTTTCTTCACCTGTGCTATCACTTTGAAGAAGTCGGCGCCGATGCGGTCGAGCTTGTTGACGAAGATCAGACGCGAAACCTTGGAATCGTTGGCATAGCGCCAGTTGGTTTCGGACTGTGGCTCAACACCGCCGGAGCCGCAGAACACGCCGATACCGCCGTCGAGTACTTTCAGCGAGCGATACACTTCCACGGTGAAGTCGACGTGGCCAGGGGTGTCGATGACGTTGAAACGGCAGCCTTTCCAGAAACAGCTGACGGCAGCCGACTGAATCGTGATACCGCGCTCGGCTTCCTGCACCATGAAGTCAGTGGTGGACTCGCCTTCATGCACTTCACCGATCTTGTGGATTTTGCCGGTCAGTTTCAGGATGCGCTCGGTGGTGGTGGTCTTGCCGGCATCCACGTGGGCGAAAATGCCGATGTTGCGGTAAAGGGAAAGATCGTTCATAACGCCTTCTATTGGTTAGAGCCTTGTTAAGAGCTTGAATGGATAGGGAAAATGGCGGCGCAGGATACACGAAATGCCCCCCTCTCGTACAGGAAGCAATCTGGTTTGCGCGACCCGGCTCCGTGTACAGCAGGCCGCTAGGCCAGCCTTGTCACCGTCACCCGCACTTCGAGCTCATGCTCGCCACCCCCTAGCACCACGCCGCACAGCGGGGTGACATCGCCGTAGTCGCGGCCCCAGGCAATGGTGATGAATTCGGTATTGGCGAGCTTGCCGTTGGTAGGGTCAAAGCCGATCCAGCCGATGCCCGGTAGCCAGGTCTCGATCCAGGCATGGGAGGCATCGCTGCCCACCAGCTTTTCTTTGCCGGGCGGCGGGTCGTTGAGGATATAGCCGCTGACGTAGCGCGCCGGCAGCTTGCAACTGCGCAGGCAGCTCAGCATTACATGGGCAAAGTCCTGACATACCCCTCGCTTGTTGGCGAACACCTCCACCAATGGGGTATCGATCTGGGTGGCGTCGGGGTCGTAGGTGAATTCCTGCTTTATATGGCGCGTCAGATCCATCATCGCCTCCAGCCATGGCCGGCCGGGAGTGAGAAAACGCCGTACATAGGCCTGGCTGGCCGGTAGTACCGGCGTCAGCGGCGAGGGTAGCCGCATGTCGGCCACTTCGAGCGGTTCGGGGGTGTACACCGACGGTACCAGCGCCGTTTCCCAGGGTTTGCGGCCGAGTTCGGCCGGCGGTGCGGCATCTTGCACGCGCACCAGCGTGGTAGCAGTGACGCGCAGGCGGTCGTGCGGGGTCTGGATCAGCACACTGTGGCAGTGGTTGCCGTAGTAGTCGCGGCTTTTGGTGGCTTCAGACGCGCTTGGATGGAACTCCAGCGAATGCCACAGCACTTCCTGTTGCGCAGTATGGCGCGGCGTCAGGTGGGCATAGTGCTGGCCGTTGGCCACCAGATAGGCGTAGTTGTAGACGGTGTCGTGCACCACCTGGTATTCGATTTTGCTCATTCCAGATACCCCAGGTTGCGATCAGCCTGCAGGGTGGCGCGCGGATGATTGAAGAACTGTGATGTCAGGTGCGCGTTCAATGTCAGGCAGGCACTGCTGAACATCTGCAGTGCTTCCTGCAGCCGCGGGCTATCGGGGTGGAATTCGGTGTCGAGGTCAAGGTCGTTTATCAGTTCAATGGCCGGGATCAGCAGCTCGGCACCGCAAGGGCCGTGCACTGGTTCCAGCTTGCGCAGGTAGTCGCGAATGCCGAGCGCCTGGAACATCAGCGAGCGCGGGTTGCTGTCATCGCGGATCAACAGGTCCATTACCGGCAGCCATTCAGGTTGCGCCATATAGCGCGAGCGATAGGTGATCACTGAATCGAACAGTTCCAGCAGCCAGTTGAGGCCCGAGGTGCGACCGTTGTCGCAGGCATGCTGCAACGCCCGCGTGAGAAAACCGAGCCGTTCCAGCCGGCGTCCCATCGACAGGAAGCGGAAGCCTACACTGCGCGTCATGCTGTCGAGCGCATAGCCAGCCAGCGTGGTGCTGGCGACGATGGCGGTATCGAGCCAGGCCAGACCTTCCGACAATGTCACCGATTCGTTGAGCGCCGGGTTGCGTAGCAATTGCGTGATGGTGCGCCAGTGGTCGAGCGAGAGACGGTTGCGCAACTGGAAGGCAAGGTGGTGCAGTCGGCGCAGGTTGGCGGCAAGGCCGAAGCTTTCGTTTTCCATGGTGCAGGCGTCGAGCAGGCGGCGGTCGATAGGACGTTCGTCTTCCGCCACCACGTAGCTCTCCACCAGCGAAAACACCGGGCTGTTGTAGCCGTCTTCTGATTCCTGCAGTACAGCGTTGAGCGCCACCCGCAGCAGGCGGGCAATATGTTCACAACGCTCGCAGGTACGGCCGAACCAGTATTTGTTCTCCGCGCCGCGAGACGTCAGCATCCCTTTCGAACTCACGATATCCGCAGAGGTCAGTGTGCTGCGCAGCAGCGAGAACTGGGTATCTTCCGGGCCGTCGGGCAATACCCAGGTGTCTTTCGAACTGCCGCCGCGCTGCATTGCCACGATGCGTTCATCCGCTTCGCTGGATACGCGAGTGAGGCCACCGGGCATTACCGAGTATTTGCCGTTGCCACTCATGCATGCATGCAGTCGCAGCGCCACGCCGCGCGGGGCCAGTTTCTGTTCCTGGTGGATGTTGAGGATCGGCGTTTGCGAGACCTGCACCAACTCCTGCGCCAGGTAAAGCTCCGGATTCTGCTTGATCTTCTGTTTCAGTAAAGCGAGTTGCTCGGGACTCAGTTCGTCGCCGAGCTGCGCATCGCGGCCCCAGCCGCGGTTGGCCACCTTGAAAGCCAGCGTGTCGGCGTGATCAAGTGCGTCCTGCATTGCCGCCGGCTCACCACACCACCACGTCGCAATCGACGGCAACAGCAGTGCTTCGCCCAACAGGTATTCGCAAAGTTGCGGCAGATAGCCGTATAACGCGCCGCCTTCAAGGATGCCGGAGCCTGGTGCGTTCGCCATCAACACAGTGCCGCGTCGAACGCATTCCATCATGCCGGCACAGCCAAGGGTTGAATCGGCTCGCAGTTCGAGCGGGTCGCAGAAAGTGTCGTCCTGGCGGCGGATGATGGCGTGCACGCGGCGTGGGCCTTCAATGGTTTTCAGCCATACCTTGTTGTTGAGCACGGTGAGATCGCCGCCCTCCACCAGCGGAAAGCCGAGATAGCGTGCGAGCAGCGCATGTTCAAAATAGGTTTCGTTGTAGGGCCCTGGTGTCCACACGACAGCCAGCGGCGTGCCATCGCCCTTCGGTGCATGCTGCATCAACGAATCGCGCAGAGTGGCGAAATACTGTGCCAGATGGCGAACCCCCTGGCTGCGGAACAAGTCGGGGAATACGCGCGAGACGATCAGACGGTTTTCCAGTGCATAGCCGGTACCCGATGGTGCCTGCGTGCGATCTGCCACTACCCACCACTGGCCATCAGGCGAGCGGGTGAGGTCGGCTGCATACAAATGCAGGAAATGCCCGCCCGGGGGTTGCATGCCCCACGCATTACGCAGGAATCCCAGATGGCTGAAGATCAGTGGTGCCGGCAGCAGACCTTCATGCAACAGGCGCTGTGGTCCGTAAAGGTCAGCCAGTATCGCGTTGAGCAGACGTGCGCGTTGCTGGATGCCTTGCTCGAGTCCGCGCCATTCTTCGGCGGATATCATCAGCGGTAGCACATCGAGTTCCCACTGGCGGTCGAGGCCGTCGGGATCGGTGTAGACGTTGTAGGTGATGCCGCTGTCGCGGATCTGGCGTTCAGCACTCTGTATGCGGCGGGCAAGTTCACTGGCGTCAGTCGTGGCCAGGGCATCGTGTAGTGCTTGGCAATGTTCGCGCGGCACTCCGGGTGCGCTGAACATTTCGTCGTAGCGCTCCTCTGGCATGGTATAGCCACTTAGTACGGGTTGTGGCGATGGGTCCGGTACGGCAGTGGCACCGGCATCGCCGGCCTCCTGGTCCAGCATGGTCTCTTTCGCTACTTCCCCTTCCATCAGCGGCGCAGATCCAGTGTGAACGGATAGTTGGGATTACGCGGCGGCTCGATAATGTTCATTGCGCCCGGCGTGTGGCCATGACGGAAGAAGCGTGCAAGCCGGCGGGCATCAGCTTCGTTGCTGTTGACCGGAAAAGTATCGTAATTACGGCCGCCCGGATGCGCCACGTGGTATTGGCAGCCGCCGAGCGAGCGCTGCATCCAACTGTCGACCACGTCGATCATCAGCGGCGCATGCACACCAATGGTTGGATGCAAACAGGATGATGGTTGCCAGGCGCGATAGCGCACAGCACCGACAAACTCGCCAACATTGCCAGTGGGTTGCAGGGGAATGCGATGACCATTGCAGGTCAGCACGTGGCGATCATTGACGAGGCCGTGCACCTTTACCTGCAGGCGTTCTACCGACGAATCGACATAACGCACGGTGCCGCCGGGTGCGCCTTCTTCGCCCATCACATGCCACGGTTCCAGTGCGAGGCGCAGCTCGACATTGATGTTGTGTGCCGCGAAATCGCCGATTTTCGGGAAGCGGAATTCGAAGTGCGGCGCAAACCATTCGGGGCGAACGTCGTAGCCGAAGTTGCGCAGGTCTTCCAGTACGTCGCAGAAGTCGTCCCACACGAAGTGGCTCATCATGAAACGGTCATGCAGTTCCGTGCCCCATCGCACCAGTTTTTCCGGCTGGTACGGCCGCTGCCAGAAGCGCGCGATCAGCGCCCGCAGCAGCATTTGTTGGGCAAGACTCATCTCGGCATGAGGCGGCATTTCAAATGCGCGTAGTTCCAACAAGCCAAGGCGGCCTGTGGACGAATCAGGGGAGTACAGTTTGTCGATGCAGAATTCGCTGCGGTGCGTGTTGCCAGTGACGTCGATCAGGAGATTACGCAGCACGCGGTCAACCTGCCACGTTTGCAGTGAGCCGCTGCTTTGCAGTCGACGCATTTCCCTGAAGGCGGTTTCGAGTTCGTAGATCGATTCGTGGCGGGCTTCGTCGATGCGCGGTGCCTGCGATGTCGGCCCGATGAACAGACCGGAAAACAGATATGACAGCGACGGATGGTTGAGCCAGTACGCCAGCATGCTGGTGAGCAGCTCGGGCCTGCGCAGGAACGGCGAATCTGCCGGCGTAGCGCCACCGAGCACGAAATGGTTGCCGCCGCCGGTGCCAGTGTGACGGCCATCGAGCATGAACTTCTCCGTGCTCAGACGGTTCTGGTGCGCAGCGTCGTACAGAAAGGTGGTCTGTTCCACCAGCTGGGACCAGCTCGATACCGGCTGCACGTTGACTTCGATCACGCCGGGGTCAGGTGTCACTCGCAAGACTTCAAGGCGCGGATCACGTGGGGGCTCATAACCTTCGAGAATGACCGGCAGGTTTTGCTCTTCGGCCACGGCTTCGATCGCTGCCACCAGTTGCAGGTAGCTTTCCAGCTGCCTTAGCGGCGGCATGAACAGATAGAGTCGACCATCGCGTGGCTCCGCACACAGCGCAGTGCGCGTGACCCAGGCGGCGGATTCGAACTGCTGTGGCTGCCGTGCCGGATCGCTCACGCGGGATTTGGTGCCCTCCTTGCTGCCATTGCTCGCGGCCGCGCCACTGCTGTTCCTCGCAGCGACAGACGCCGACTGCAACACGGTGGGACTGGCAGCGGCGTGGCGCGTGTCGTGGCCGCCCTGACGGATCTGCTGATAGGGCCCGAGCGGTGACAGTTCCTGGTAATGATCATGTGGATGCTCCCATGGATAGTCGGCCTCACTGACCCATGGCTGTGAATCGAGCGGTAGGCGATAGCCAAGTGCTGAATCGCCGGGCACCAGATAGCAGCGCTCTTCCCGCAGGAACCAAGGGCCGCTGCGCCAGGAGTCGCCACTGTGTGACAACGGCAGCACGTGACCAACCACATGCTCAAGTCCCTGACTGAAGACCTTGCGCAAGCGCAGGCGTTCGAGTGGATCGTCGAGACGCGAATCGAAGGGATCAACGTTGGCCGGCAAGCGACGCTCGCGCCAAAGGTAGTAGAGGGTATCTTCAAAGGCCGGGAAGATGTGCTTGCCGCCCACACCAAGACGATCAGACAGTGCCTGCAGGAAGCGGGCGGCCTTGTCGGCGTCGACACCATAGTTGCGGCCTTCATCGGCGAACAGGCGGGTGTTCTGCCAGATCGGCTCGCCGTCCTTGCGCCAGAAGGCGTTGAGCGACCAGCGAGGTAGTTGCTCGCCCGGATACCACTTGCCCTGGCCGAAATGCAGCAGGCCGTGCGGGGCATAGTGTTGTTTGATATCAAGGGCGAGGCGACCACCGATGCGGCGCTTGTGTTCGCCCAGCGCGCTGGTGTTCCACTCGGCGGCGTCGCGGTTGTCGATACCAACGAAGGTGGGCTCGCCGCCCTGCGTGAGCCGCACATCGAGGCGACGCAGGTCTTTGTCGATTTTTGTCCCGAGCGCGTCGATGCCGCTCCACTGTTCACGGGTGTAGGGTTTGGTGACGCGCGGTGCTTCCCAGATACGGCTCACCTGCATGCGATGCTCAAATTCCACTTCGCACTTGTCGACGGCGCCACTCACTGGTGAGGCAGCGCCTGGTTCAGCGGTACACGCCAGCGGAATATGGCCTTCACCGGCCAACAAGCCCGAGGTTGGATCGAAACCAATCCAGCCGGCGCCGGGCAGGTAGACCTCGCACCAGGCGTGCAGGTCGGTGAAATCAGCCGTGGGGCCGGAGGGGCCATCGAGTGCTTTCACATCGGCCACCAGTTGGATCAGGTAGCCCGATACGAAGCGTGCGGCGATGCCAAGATGCCGCAGCAACTGCACCATCAGCCAGGCTGAGTCGCGGCAAGAGCCGGAGCGTTTTGTAAGCGTTTCTTCGGGTGTCTGCACGCCGGGTTCAAGGCGTATCAGGTAGCGGATATCACTCTGCAGTCGCTGATTGATGGCGACGAGGAAGTTGATCGTCTGCGCCTTCGTGCGCGGTACTGCCGCCAGGTAGTCGGCGAATGCCGGGGTCAGCGGGCCTTTTTCCAGATAGAGACCGAGTTCGGTGGTCTGCTTGTCGTCGTAGCGGAACGGGTAGTGCTCGTGGCTGGGCTCGAGAAAGAAGTCGAACGGGTTTAGCACGCTCATTTCGGCAACGAGATCAACCTCGATGCGGAAGCGGCGAGTCTGCTCGGGAAACACAAGTCGAGCCAGGTAGTTTGACTGCGGGTCCTGTTGCCAGTTGATGAAGTGCGTATCCGGCGTGATCTTGAGAGAGTAGCTGAGTATGCGGGTTCTGCAGTGGGGCGCCGGACGCAGGCGGACTATCTGGGGGCTTAGTGTGACAAGGCGATCGTAACTGTAGTCGGTGACATGGTTGAGCGCGACGTGGATGGACACAACTGACTCCGGAACTGCAGCGGGGATAAGCCCACTTTACCCAAGATGTCATGTGCAAAAAAGCTGTAAAAACAAAAGGGAGTCGCAACTCCCTTCTTAATCACATTGCAATGGTGCAGTCGCTGTGGCACTGCACCACAGCGACTCGTGGCGCACTGCTTAGGGGCGTGGTGACAGTTTCAGCAAACGACCACCAGGGCCGTCTTCAATGGCCCAGATATTGCCGTCCGGACCCTGTTTCAGGCCGCGCATGCGTTTGCCCATCACGAAGCGCTGGGCTTCGGCGGCGGCACCGGTCTGTGCATTAACGGTAACGCGAATAATCGACATTGATGACAGGCCGCTGATGAAGGCATTGCCTTTCCAGTCTTTGAAGTTGTCGCCGGTGTAGAACATCAGGCTGGACGGGGAGATAACCGGATTCCACCAGGCTTTCGGCGCGTTGTACTTGCCGGAGGTGTCGGTGTCGTGGTCTGGGATGATCTTGCCGTTGTAGTGGTTGCCGTTCGACAGGTAGGGATAGCCAAAGTTGGCACCGGCCATGACCTGATTCAGTTCGTCGCCACCGCGTGGCGCCATTTCGATATTCCACAACTGGCCGGTGGGATCGAAGGCGAGGCCGAGCGGATTGCGATGCCCCATCGACCACACTTCAGCAGCAACGCCGCCTTGCGCGGCGAACGGGTTGCCTGCGGCTGGTTTGCCGTTCTCGTCGAGACGCAGGATCTTGCCGAGGTTGTTGTCGAGTTTCTGGCCAGGGGCCTTGTCGGGATTTTCGGCGTTGTTGTTGCGCTCACCGGCTGATACGAACATGTGGCC
>Ga0255096_1000932_pt1 | contig 12971 bp, 11 predicted proteins | sample Colum_Atlam_RepA_2_FD_188563 | JGI IMG/M metagenome (GOLD analysis project Ga0255096, IMG submission 188563) | Freshwater microbial communities from Columbia River, Oregon, United States - Colum_Atlam_RepA_8d | ecosystem: Environmental > Aquatic > Freshwater > River | place: USA: Oregon...
ACCACGGGCAGCGTGATTCAGATCGGCATCTTCTCGGTCGAAGCCAACGCCAAGCGCGCCGCTGACACCCTGAAAGCCGCAGGCATCGCCACAGACACCCATCCTGAAAAGGCACAGGGCAAGAATTTCTGGAGCGTGACAACCCGCGGTGACAAGGCCGTTTTGGCCAAGATCAAGCAGGCTGGCTTCAAGGACGCCTATTTTTTGAAAGGCTAATCAAATGATTTCCCGTATCCTTTCCGCAGCAGTCGCGCTTTTGTTCCTCGCCTGCCTTCCCGCGCAGGCGTTTGAGACCTTGGCGCGTGCGGCGTGGGTCTATGATGTCACCACCCACACCGTGCTGATGGACAAGAACGGCGAAGAATCCCTGCCGCCCGCGTCGATGTCAAAGCTGATGTCGGTGAACATGCTGTTCGAAGCGCTGAAAGATGGCCGCGTCACGATGGACACCACCTTTGGCGTGTCGGAACGTGCCACCAAAATGACAGCCGCGGGCGGGTCGACGATGTATCTGCAAGAAGGCGACCGCCCGACGGTGGAAGAATTGATCCACGGCATGATCATCAATTCGGGCAACGATGCCTGCGTGGTGGTCGCCGAAGGTCTGGCTGGCACCGAAGACGCCTTTGCCGCGCAGATGACCGAACGCGCCGCCGCCTTGGGCCTTGAGAATTCGCATTTCGCCAACGCCTCGGGCTGGCCCGACCCCGGCCAGCGTATGAGCATGAAAGATCTGGGCCTGCTTGCCGTGCGCCTGATCGAAGTGTTCCCAGACCTGTATCCGGTGTTTTCGCAAACCGAATTCAACTACAAAGACCGCGCTCCGGCCAATGCCCATAACCGCAACCCGCTGTTGTCGCTGGGTATCGGCGCAGACGGCCTGAAAACCGGCCACACCGAAGAGGCAGGGTTTGGCATGGTCGGCTCTGTCAAACAGGGCGACCGGCGGATCGTGTTTGCCATCTCGGGTCTGGCCACCGACAAAGATCGCGCCGAAGAGGCTGAACGTATCGCCACGTGGGCCTTTCGCCAGTTTGCGCTGAAAACCGTCGCCAAAGCCGATGTCGAAGTGGCGCGCGCCGATGTGTTCATGGGCGAAGCCGACACTGTTGCTTTGGTGCCCGCGCAAGACATCCGCCTGTTGATCCCGGCCTTGGCACAAGACGGGCTGAAGGCCGAAGTGGTCTACACCGGCCCGCTGTCGGCCCCAATCGCCAAGGGCGCCGAGGTTGCCCAGCTTGTCATCGACGTGCCGGGCCTGCCCGAACACCGCGTCCCGCTGGTTGCCGCAACCGATGTCGCCAAGGGCGGCTTCATGAAACGCCTGACCACCGCCGCGATGGCGCTACAGGCGAAATACTTTGGCAACACGGCCCCGGCCAGCTGAATGGCGGGCGGGTTCCTCAGCTTTGAAGGCATCGACGGCTCGGGTAAATCCACCCAAGCCCGTCTGCTGGCCGATGCATTGCGCGCACTTGGCCTGACGGTCTGCCTGACCCGCGAACCGGGCGGCAGCAAGGGCGCCGAAGAAATTCGCCGCCTTGTGTTGGAAGGTGACGCAGATCGCTGGTCCACAGAAACCGAACTTTTGCTGTTCACCGCTGCCCGCCGCGACCATCTGGAAAAAACCATTCGCCCGGCGCTTGCCCGCGACGAAGTGGTGATCACCGACCGTTTCGCCGACAGCTCGCGCATTTATCAGGGCCTGACCCGTGGCGACATGCGCGACACCGTCGACAGTCTGCACGCGCTGATGATCGGCGTCGAACCCGATCTGACCCTGCTGATCGACATTGATCCCGCCGAAGGCCTGTCCCGCGCCGTCGCCCGGTCGGGCAAGGAAATGCGCTTTGAAGACATGGGGCTTTCGCTGCAAGAAAAGGCCCGCGACGGGTTTCTGGCACTGGCCAAGGCGCATCCTGACCGCTTTCGGGTGATTTCCGGCAAAGGTACGCCGGAACAGATCGCCACGCAGGTTCTGCAAACCGTGCTTGCCCATCTGGGCACCGCATGAGCAGCGATATCCCTGAACCGGACTGCATCGAAGGTGCGCCGCATCCGCGCCATACCGCGCATCTGATTGGTCAGCCGCAGGCCGAAGCCGGCTTTCTGCAGGCCTTCAACGGCACCCGCCTGCACCACGGCTGGCTGATCACCGGCCCGCGCGGCGTTGGCAAAGCCACGCTGGCGTGGAAAATCGCGCGGTTCTTGCTGGCCACACCAGATGACGATGGCGGCATGTTTGCCCCGCCGCCGCCCACCAGCCTTGATATCCCCGACAGCCATCCGGTGGCCCGCCGCCTTGCCGCCCTGTCAGACCCGCGCCTGTTTCTGCTGCGCCGCCCCTATGATGAAAAAGCCGCCCGGTTGAAGCAAGACATCACCGTCGATGAAGTCCGCAAGATGAAGTCGTTCTTTGCGCTGTCCGCCGCCGATGGAGGCCGCCGGGTTGCCATCATCGACAGCATTGACGAAATGAACACCTCGGCCGCCAACGCCTTGCTGAAACTGCTGGAAGAACCCCCGGCCCGCGTGACCTTGCTGATGATCTCGCATCAGCCCGCTGGTCTGCTGCCCACCATCCGCAGCCGTGTGCGCGAATTGCGGCTTGGCGCGCTGTCGCCCGAAAACCTGTCCGACGCGCTGACCCAAGCCGGCGGCGAAGTTGCCCCCGAAGACCGCGTGGCTTTGGCCGAACTTGCGGGTGGTTCGGTGGGTGAAGCCTTTCGCATGACCAATCTTGACGGGCTGCAGCTTTACCAATCGCTGATCACCCTGTTTGCCACCCTGCCCCGGCTGGACCGGCCGCGCGCGCTGGCCTTGGCCGAAGCGGGGGCCGCAAAAGGCAACGCCTCGCAGTTTGACCTGATCGTCACCTTGCTTGATCTTTTCCTTGCCCGGCTGGCCCGCGCCGGAACCTTGGGCCAACTGCCGCCCGAAGCCGCCAAGGGCGAACACGCGCTGATCTCGCGGCTGTCACCCAGCCCGGCGCATGCCCGCCATTGGGCCGATGTGGCGCAACAGCTTGGCCTGCGCGCCCGTCGCGGCAAGGCGGTGAACCTTGACCCTGCCGCCCTTCTCATGGATATGGTTCTGCACATAAACGAGACGGCGGGACTGCTCGCCTGAAGGGCGCCATGAGCTTTGAAATCGTCGACAGCCACTGTCATCTCGACTTTCCCGACTTCCAGAATGAACTGCCCGAAGTGATCGCCCGCGCCCATGCCGCAGGCGTGTCGCGCATGGTCACCATTTGCACCAAACTGCCCAATGAACCCACCGTTCGTGCGATTGCCGAAGCCAATCCGGGGGTGTTCTACGCCGCAGGCGTCCACCCGATGAGCGTGGCCGACCACACCCCGGTGACGGTCGATCAGCTGGTCGCCTATGCCAAGCATCCGAAATTTGTCGGCATCGGCGAAACCGGGCTTGATTACCACTATTCCGCCGACAGTGCCGAACTGCAAAAAGCCTCGCTGCGCATCCATATCGAAGCCGCGCAAGAAACCGGCCTGCCGCTGATCATCCACGCTCGCGCCGCCGATGACGACATGGCGCAGATTTTGGCCGAAGGCATGGCGCAGCGCTGCTATTCTTGCGTGATGCACTGCTTTTCCTCGTCCGAAGCACTGGGTCTGGCGGCGCTAGAAATGGGGTTTTACCTGTCGATGTCCGGCATCGCCGCTTTCCCCAAAAGTCAGGAATTGCGCGACATCTTTGCCAAAGCCCCACTTGACCGCATCCTGTTGGAAACCGACAGCCCCTATCTGGCACCGCCGCCCTACCGGGGCCGCCGCAACGAACCGGCCTATACCGCCTTTACCGCCAAAGCCGGGGCCGCCGTGTTTGGCGTGACCGAGGCCGAATTTGCCGCTGCCACCACCGCCAATTTTGATCGTTTGTTCACCAAAGCCAGCTTGAAGGCCGCATAATGGCAACGCTTCGCTTCACCATCCTTGGCTGCGGCTCGTCGGGCGGCGTTCCCCGTCTTGGCGGCGATTGGGGCGATTGCGACCCCACTAACCCGAAAAACCGCCGCCGCCGCTGTTCGATGCTGGTGGAACGCTTCGCGGGCGACGCAGTGACCCGCGTGCTGATCGACACCTCGCCTGACATGCGCGACCAACTTCTGGATGCAGGTGTTGGCACCCTGGATGGCGTGGTCTACACCCATCCGCATGCCGACCACACCCACGGCATCGACGATCTGCGCCAGATCGTGTTCAACATGCGCCGCCGCCTGACCGTCTGGGCCGACGCGCCCACCCAGCAAGACCTGCTGTCACGCTTTGCCTATGCCTTTGTGCAGCCCGCCGACTCGCCTTATCCGCCGATCCTTGACATGCGTTCAATCCATCATGCGCCGTTTGAAGTAGACGGCCCTGCCGGTGCCATCACCTTCACCCCCTTCGTGGTTGATCACGGCTCGATGGAGGCGTTGGGCTTTCGCATTGCCGGTCTGGCCTATGTGCCCGATGTCGTCACCATCCCCGAAGCCGCGTGGCCGCACCTGCAAGGGCTTGATTGCTTTGTGATCGACGCATTGCGCCGCAAACCGCATCCCACCCACGCGCATCTGGCTCTGACGCTGGATTGGATCAGCCGCGCCAAGCCCGCGCAGGCGGTCATCACCAACATGCACCTTGATATGGATTACGCCACCTTGGTCGATGAATTGCCCAAGGGCGTGCAACCCGCGTTTGACGGCATGGTGCTAAGCTTTGACAACGTCGCATGAGCGCGCTGCTTGACGTAATTCTTCCGGTCTTTCTGGTCATCGGCTTTGGCTACATCGTCGCGCGGCGCGGCCTGTTTACCGACAGCGCCGTCGATGGCGTCATGCGCTATGCCCAAAGCTTTGCGCTGCCGGTGCTGCTGTTCAAAAACGTCGCCACGCTTGACCTAGGCACCGCCTTTGCCCCCGGCATGCTGCTGTCGTTCTACATCGGCGCGTTTTCCGGCTTTGCCTTTGGCTTTTGCGCCGCACATTTCGTCGCCAAACGGCCGCTGACCGACTCTGTCGCAATTGCCTTCGCCTGCACCTTTTCAAACTCGCTGCTGCTGGGTGTGCCGATCACCGAACGCGCTTACGGTGCCGAGGCGCTGGCCGGCAACTTCGCGATCATCTCGATCCATGCGCCGCTGATCTACACCTTTGGCATCATCATGATGGAATGGGCGCGCAGCCGCAGCACCCCCGGCGGCAGCCATGCCGATCTGGCCCGCCAAGTGCTGCGCGGCGTGTTTACCCAACCGCTGGTGGTCGGGCTGCTGTGCGGCTTTGCGGTTAACCTGTCGGGTCTGCCGCAACCGGGCTTCTTCACCGCCGCACTGGAAATGATGGCGCGTTCGGCGCTACCAGCCGCCCTGTTCGGGCTTGGCGGCGTGCTGTGGCGCTATCACCCCGAAGGCGACAAGAAGCTGATCGCGCTGGTGTGTTTCTGCTCTTTGGTGCTGCACCCCGGCCTGTCCTACAGCCTTGCCCGCTTTGGCTTCGGGCTAGACGTGAACGGCCTGCGCTCTGTCACCATTACCGCAGCAATGGCCCCCGGCGTGAACGCTTATATGTTTGCCCACATGTATGGCGTGGGCAAACGCGTCAATGCTTCGGCGGTGCTGGTGGCAACGGCGCTGTCGCTGTTTACCACCTGGGGCTGGCTGCACATCTTGCCTTAACGCACGCCCCGCGCGTGAAAGATGAAGCCAAGGAAGTTCAGCAAGATCTGCGCCGCCAGAATACTGGTCGACTGGCTGTGGTCATAATCGGGCGCCACTTCCACCAGATCCATGCCGACAACCTCATGGCGCTTGGCCACTTCTTGCAGCATTTCCAGCACTTCGTAATACAAGAATCCGCCGTGGCTGGGCGTGCCAGTCCCCGGCGCAATAGACGGGCAGAAACCGTCAATATCCAGCGTCACATAAACCCGCGCGCCAGCCGGTATCCGGTCAATCAGCGCCTTAGCCCCCAAAGCCCGCGCCTGCCGCACCGACAAAATGTCAGACCCCATCGCCCGCGCAGCTTCATAGCCGTCGCGCGCTGTGGATGACACGTTGCGAATACCAACCTGCGTCAGCCCCTTGACCCAAGGCTTTTCCGCCGCCCGCCGCATCGGCGAGCCATGCCCGACCTTCACGCCATGGCGTTCGTCGACAAAATCCAGATGCGCGTCAATTTGCAGAATATGAATATCGCCCCGGCCTTCAAAGGCTTCGATGCAAGGAATATTCACCGAATGGTCGCCGCCAATTACCACCGGTAGCGCGCCTGCCGCCAGCATCGCCTCGACACCGGTGCGAATATTGGCGTGGCTGCGGGTGGTGTCGGTGTGAATGATATCGGCATCGCCAATATCAACGATGCGCACCGCCTGCGGCAGATAGGTGCAATCGTCTTCGTGATCATAGGCGCCCGCATGGCCAAAGCTGAACAGCGTCGAGGCCTCGCGCACGGCGCGCGGCCCAAACCGCGCCCCCGCCCGAAACTGGGTTCCGAAATCAAACGGCGCGCCCATCACGGCCACATCCGCGTCAATCTGCGCCCAGTCTGCAACATAGGGCCGCTTGCCAAAGGTCGAGATCCCGACGAAGGGCAGGTTCAGCCGCCCCTTTTCATAGCTGTGCTCTGACATAGCAGCCCCTGTTTTTGGTTAGTGCGGCGTTACGCCCCGCAGCCGTTCCGACCGGCGGCGCAACAGTTCTACCGTGGCCAGCAAGGTAATCGACACGATCACCAAAATGGTTGCCACAGCAAGGATCGCCGGCGAAATCGCTTCGCGGATACCGTTCCACATCTGGCGCGGAATGGTCTGTTGTTCCGGCCCTGCAATGAACAGCACAGCCACAACTTCGTCGAACGAGGTCACAAAGGCAAACAGCGCACCCGAAATCACACCCGGCAGGATCAGCGGCATGATCACCTTGAAAAAGGTGGTGCGCGGGTTTGCGCCAAGGCTTGCCGCCGCGCGGATCAACGATTGGTCAAAGCCCGAAAGCGTTGCCGTCACGGTGATGATCACAAACGGGATACCCAACGTCGCGTGGGCCAGGATGATGCCCAGATGCGTGTTGGCAAGGCAGCCTTTGGCCGACAAGAACGGCGACAAGATCATTCCCAACCACGACTCCGGCGACACGCAGGCCGACGAATAGAAGAAGAACAACCCGGTCCCGATGATGATGATCGGCACGATCATCGGCGAAATCAGGATCGCCATGATCAACCGGCGATACGGCATCTCTGGACGCGACAGGCCCAAAGCGGCGGTGGTGCCCAGAACAGTGGCCAAAATCGTCGCCCACATCCCGATCCAAAGCGAGTTTTTCGCCGCTTTGATCCAGGTTGCCTGCTCCCAGACCATGCCCCACCAGTTGCTGTCACGCACCGCATCATCCGGCGCGTTTACGCCAAAGGTCAGCAAAGTGTCGTACCAGCGCATCGAATAGCCGGTCGGATCAAAGGTCAACATCTTGTGCGTAAACGAAAAGTACGGCTCGACGTTGAACGACAGCGGGATAACGATCAGGATCGGCGCGACCAGAAACAGAAAGATCAGGGCGCACAGAACGCGGAAGGTGTAGTACCAGACCCGCTCTAGCGGCGAGGCATAGATTGGCAGTGCCATGAGTGTCTCCTCAGCCCAGTTTCAGACGGTCGATGCCGATCAACTGGTCATACAGCCAGTACAGGATCAGCACGGCACCCAGCAGGATCGCTGCCAGTGCAGCCGCCATCGACCAGTTTGCTTTATTCATATGGAAGCTGATCAGGTTCGAAATCAGCTGGCCATCCGCACCGCCCACCAAGGCCGGGGTGATATAGTAGCCAACGGCCAGAATGAACACCAACAGCGACCCAGCAGCGATACCCGGCAGGGTTTGCGGCAGATAGATCCGGCGGAACGTGGTCCAGCTGGTTGCACCAAGCGACCGCGCCGCACGGGCATAGCTGGGCGGGATCACCCGCATCACCGAATACAGCGGCAACACCATGAACGGCAGCAGGATATGCGTCATCACGATAATGGTGCCAAGCTGGTTATAGATCATCCGCACCCGGCCATCGTCGCCAATCACACCGACCCAGACCATCAGGTCGTTGATGATGCCCTGCTCTTGCAAAATGGCGATCCACGAACTGGTCCGCACCAACAGCGATGTCCAGAACGGCAGCAGCACCAAGATCATCAGCAGGTTCGATTTTGCCATCGGCAACACCGCCAGCAAATGCCCGATCGGGAAAGCCAACAGCAGGCACAGCACAGTGATCACCAGCGAAAGACCAAAGGTCTTCACAAACAGGTAAACATAGATCCGCTGGTTGTCTTCCACCCGCTCCAGCCCGCCATCAACGGTGCGCTTCATGTCGGTCGACACCATGTAAAAGTCTGAAGTCCACGGCGAAGACGCGTTGCGCATCGCCACCCAAACCAGCGGGTCGCCCCACATCTTGTTGTTGGCAATCAGCGCGTCCTTGAACGGCGGAACCATCTTGCCAGCCGCACGCGCGCCGGATTTGAACATCGAAATCGTGCCGGGAACGGTGTAGTTGATCCGGCTGCCTGCCTCACCAGAGGACTTGTCTTTTTGCATCTGCGCAAGGTCGGTGACCAATGCGGCATAAGCATCTTCTGTCACTTCGGCTCCAGCCGGATGTTCGGCGAACCAAGCGGTCAGGGTCGGGGCGTTGGAAGAAAAGCCGTCATGATAGACAGACCGTTCCAGCATCTTCAAAATCGGGAAGACAAAGGTAAGAACCACAAACGCCAGCAGCGGTGCCACCAGAAAGAAAGCGCGCCATTTGGCTTTGCGCTGCGCCCGCGCCAGCGCCGATTTAAGCGGGCGGCCGTCGGCGGTGCGCAACATCTCGGGGGCAGAGGTCAGATCAGCCATCGTTCATCCTTGCGTCAAACCTGGGCGCGGCAGCAAGCCGCGCCCAGAGATTTGATCAGTTCGCGTTAATCAGCTTGGGGCTGATCAGTTGGCTGCCAGCCAAGCGTTGAAGCGGTCGTTCAGTTCTGCGTCGTGGTCGACCCAGAATTCAAACGACGAACCCAAAGCGTTGGTCATGTTTTCCGCAGCGGTCGGCAGGTGCGGCGCCATAACGGTTTTGCCGTCCTTGAAGATCAGCTCTTCTTTGTTAGCCGATTTACGCGGCGGGCCGTACGAGATGTTCTGAGCTTGTGCGCGCAGACCTTCGGTCGAGGTTGCATAAGCGATGAACTGCTTAGCCTCGTCCATGTGCGGTGCGCCCTTCGGGATCACGTACATTTCGTTTTCGTAGACTTGTGCGTCCCAAACGATCTGGAAGGGTTTGCCTTCGTCAACAGCAGCCGCGAAAATACGGCCGTTGTAAGCCGAGGTCATAGCGACTTCGCCGTCAGCCAACAGTTGCGGCGGCTGCGCGCCAGCTTCCCACCACACAACATCGCCCTTGATGGTGTCAAGTTTAGCGAATGCGCGGTCAACGCCTTCCGGGGTTCCCAAGGTTGCGTAAACGTCTGCAGCAGCAACGCCGTCAGCCATCAAAGCAAATTCCAGAACTGCTTTTGCGCCCTTGTGCAGGCCGCGCTTGCCCGGGAACTTGGTCAGGTCGAAGAAGTCGGCGGCGGTTTTCGGGCCTTCCGGGAACTTCGTGGTGTCATAGGCGAACACGGTTGCCCAGATGTCGGTCGAAACGCCGCAATCGGTCACTGCGCCCGGGAAGAAGTCGTCAGCAGCCGGGGTGCCATCAGCGCCAGCCGGCAGGGTCGATGCGTCGATCGGCTCCAGAACGCCTTCGTCGCACAGACGGATTGCGTCAGCATATTCAACCGAAGCCACGTCAACGGTGACGTTGCCAGCTTCGACCATTGCTTTGATCGGGGTCGCCGGGTTGTCGCTGTCGGTCATGGTTGCCGCGATACCGGTCTTAGCGGTGAACGGCTTCACATGGCCTTCGGTCTGTGCGGCGCCGTAAGCACCGCCCCAAGACATAACGGTCACGTCGGCGTTTGCCGCGTAAGCCACGACCGTAAGTGCGGTCGAAAGAGCAAGAAGTTTCTTCATTGATGACTCCCAAGTTGGATAAGGACGTTTCTTAAGTCACCGCGTCCCTGCGGCAACCCTCCGGTCTTGGAACGGAGGGGATTACTGCGGATCAAGCGCACGCGCGTCTTGCGGCGCCCAGCCGATCTTGATCTTTTCACCGGCAACCAGCACGCGCTGGCCCAGCGTGTTGCGTGATTTGATCACGAAGTCTTCCGATCCTGCAACCTTCAGACGGGTGCGGAACAGGTCGCCCATATAGATGAATTCCATCACCTCAGCGTCGATGGTGTGGGCGCCGGCCGGCATCATCTCGGGCTTGAACTCAACGCGTTCCGGACGGATCGACACCAGCGTTTTCGCGCCTTTTTCGGTCACGTTCACCGGGGTCGCGTCAATCACTTCGCCGGTTTCCAGACGCACGGTGCACTTGCCGCCTTCAAGGCTTTCAATCGTGCCCGGCAGTTTGTTGTTTTCACCGATGAACTGCGCCACAAAGCTGTTGTCGGGGCGTTCATACAGGTCCGACGGCGGCGCCAATTGCTGGATGCGACCATCGTTAAACACCGCAACCCGGTCCGACATCGTCAAGGCTTCGCCCTGATCGTGCGTCACATAAACCACGGTAATCCCAAGGCTTTCGTGCAGGTGCTTGATTTCAAACTGCATGTGTTCACGCAGTTGCTTGTCCAAGGCGCCAAGCGGTTCGTCCATCAGCACCAGGCTGGGATCGAACACCAGCGCGCGGGCCAAAGCGATCCGCTGCTGTTGGCCGCCCGAAAGCTGCGCCGGGCGACGGTTCACGAATTTGCCCATCTGCACCATGTTCAGCGCGCGCATGATCTTTGCTTCACGCTCAGACTTGCCCATGCCGCGCACTTCCAGCGGGAAGGACAGGTTTTCACCAACGGTCATGTGCGGGAACAAGGCATAGTTCTGGAACACCATGCCGATACCGCGTTTGTGCGGCGGCACTTCGTTGATGTTCACACCGTCCAGCATGATCCGGCCATGCGTTGCGGTTTCAAACCCTGCCAGCATCATCAGGCAGGTGGTTTTGCCAGAGCCAGACGGCCCAAGCATGGTCAGGAACTCGCCCTTGCCAATAGAAAGGTTCAGGTCTTTGACGACCAGAGAAACGCCATCATAGCTTTTCTGAACATGCTCAAAAGCAACGAATGCATCGTTCGGGCTGGTTGCTACCACGCCAATCTCCCCGTTAATCGGCAGTTTGCCTGCGCTTGTCAGATACGCTTAAGGCAAGCGCCCTAGGAAAGGCAATTGTCTTATGCACCCGGTGAAACTGACACGTGGAAACCGGGCCGATAGGGCATTTTGCGCCCTGTTTGCTGCATAGAACGGCAGATGATGAACGATCAAGCAGGCGGATCGGCTGCGACAGCAAAGCGTCAGAGTGACGCAGCGGAAGAATCGGCAGCACTGGTAGCGCTCACTGATTCTTGGGGGTGCCGAATCTCTGCGTGTAGTTGTCCGACAATTAACCGCGATTTTGCGACGCTTCGGGTCAAAAGCGGCAAACATCTTGGCCCGTAAAGCTGGGTAAGGCTTAGGCCGTCGGCACGCTGCGGCAGCCGCGCCTGCGCCAGTATCGCCCGCAACAGCGCATCTCGCTCTGCCACCGACAGTGCCGCCACCGCCATCGCACCGGGGTAAAAGCTTTCCGCGACGGTGCCTTCCGCCAAAATCAACGCATGGCGCGGCAACAGCAGATGGTGATATTGCACCCGCCGCATGCCTTTTGCGACACGCGCGCCGCGCACCCCAAGTTCGGCAAGGTGGCGCGCCCGCACCAAGGCCGGTTCCCCGCCAGCCATCGCGACGCGGATGCCATGCTGCGGCGAAACCACCAAATCCCGGTGATTGCCAAAGCTGCCCGCCGCAAGCCGGATCGGCTGATGCTGTGGATTGCCATTTAACCCCGCAAGATCACGGGTGCTGCGCCACAAAATTGGCATCACCGCCCCGGTCGCCGTCACTACACAATCGCCCACGCGCAGGCTTTCAACCCGCCGTTCGCCCTGCGGCGTCTTGATCCGCGTGCCCGCCGCAAAGCAGGGCACCCCCATCGCATGCAGCATCCCCGGTTGCCGCGCCGTGTCCGGCGCCACCCCGTTCAGCAGCAGCGTTTCGCCATTAGGAAAGCTAAGCACGGTGTTGCCACTGCCATCATCGGCAATCGCCACATCCCAAACCCGCACCCGCACGCCCAGCGGTGTGGTCATATCCGACACATCAAGCTGATCGGCGGTCACACCCGCGGCCAGCAAGGTGCTGAAATCGGTAATCACATCGCCAGAGTCACCGTGCAGCAGCCGAAACGTATCATTTCCGGCGCCACCGCTTAGGGTATCTTGGCCACTGCCACCCAGCAGCAGATCATTGCCATCGCCGCCCGCCAGCACATCATTGCCAGCCTCGCCCTGAAGGGTATCGTCGCCAGCACCGCCATCAAGGCTATCATTGCCCGCGCCCGCCAGCAGCCCATCGTTGCCGCGCCCGCCATACAAGGTGTCATCGCCGCCGCCGGCCTTGACCACATCGTCGCCGCTGCCCGCATCCAGCGTATCGGCCCCGCTGTTGCCCGCCAGCGTATCGTTGCCCATCCCACCATAAAGCGCGCCACCGCTTTGCGCTGCCGACAAGCTGTCGTCAAAGCCCGAGCCTATAACCGCCTCGACGCTGCTAAGGCTGTCGCCCGCCGCATCGCCGCCGCTGGTCAGCGCCGTTTCAAGATCAACAACAACCCCGGCGGTTGACCCGCTGTAATCTGCCGTATCAAACCCGGCGCCGCCCGCCAAAACATCGGCACCTGCACCGCCCGCAAGCGTATCATTGCCCAAGCCGCCATATAGGCTGTCGGCCGCCGCGCTGCCCGTCAGCGCATCGTTTTGGGCCGACCCAACAACCGCTTCAAAGCCCGACAG
>Ga0255096_1000933_pt1 | contig 12957 bp, 9 predicted proteins | sample Colum_Atlam_RepA_2_FD_188563 | JGI IMG/M metagenome (GOLD analysis project Ga0255096, IMG submission 188563) | Freshwater microbial communities from Columbia River, Oregon, United States - Colum_Atlam_RepA_8d | ecosystem: Environmental > Aquatic > Freshwater > River | place: USA: Oregon...
GGTCTTTGAGCTTTAGCTTGTAGGCCTCGGGATCGCGAGTCGCACACACCACGTCGACGATGTAGTCCTTCACCTTGTCATCGACATAGAGCTCATTGATGACTTGCCGGGCCTTGAGAATGGTCTCGGGCTGGATGACCGGTTCCACGGTCGGATGTCCCGAGGTACGCGCCATGAGGTCGAGGATGAGGCGTTCTTCTTCGCGGGACGGGTAGCCGACCTTCAGCTTGAGCATGAAGCGGTCGACCTGAGCTTCGGGCAGCGTGTAGGTGCCTTCTTGTTCGATGGGGTTCTGGGTGGCCAGCACCAAGAACGGGTCGGGGAGCTTGTAGGTTTGATCGCCGATGGTGACCTGCCGCTCCTGCATGGCTTCCAGCAGGGCCGACTGCACCTTGGCCGGCGCGCGATTGATTTCGTCGGCGAGCACTAGATTGGCGAAGACCGGGCCCTTGCGCGTGGTGAAGCCGCCGGCGGGGTTGTAGATTTGGGTTCCGACGACGTCGGCCGGGAGCATGTCGGGCGTGAACTGGAGCCGTGAGAACTTCACGTGCATGGCCGTGGCCAGCGTCTTGACCGAGAGGGTCTTGGCCAAGCCGGGCACGCCTTCGAGGAGCACATGGCCATTGGCCAAGAGTCCGATCACCAGGCGCTCAACGAGGTATTTCTGGCCGACGACGCAGCGGTTGATCTCCGTCATCAAGGTCGGCAGGAAGGCACTGGCCTCCTGCACGGCAGCATTCAAGGCGGGCACTCCGGAATTCATTGTCAGGATGGATGGCACAACTCTTGGCCCATGGGCAAGCCACACTGCGAATGGATTCGGCCCAAGTCGACGGGTTTGCGTCTTGGGTTCGGACGGATTTATCGGTGACGGGGATCGGAAGCACCGGGTGCGGACGACTGGTTTCCCTTCGGCCGGTGGGGCGAATCCTCCATGATCATGATCGGGCTGTCGTCGAAGAGGTCTCCGCCTTTGCAACCCAGAGCCGTCTGAATCCGGTCCACCGTGGTCAGCAAGATGTTCATCTGCCCGGCTTCGATTTTCTGAATGGTTCTGGTACTCAGGTCTGCTGCCCTCGCCAATTGCTCTTGTGTCAGATTCTGGGCGCGTCGCAGCGATCGCACGCGTTTTCCAAATCGAACGAGAATTGACAGCATCCCCGAAATCTAAGCCATCAGGTTTGAATAGAAACACGACTTAATAGATCGTGTATAAACTCCTATAAACCGTTTAATACGATCTATTGGTTCGTAAAAAATGTATAATGAGGTCGTTTTTTACTTTGCAACCTCAAAAAACCGCCGTATCAGAGCAAAAAATTCTACTGAAACCCGTTCATCGGATGGATCTGGCGGCTCCAACGAAACTGCCGGTTTGTTTTGCTTGAGCCTTTCCAGAGGACCTGTCTCAGACGCTCTCGGAGCGTGTTTCCGGTCGGATTAGCATCCCTGAGACACCCATTGAATCCTGCAGACATAGCGAGAAAATGGACGAAAAAGGCCATGCCGAGTTGGTTGCGAAACGGCGTCGTTCGGTCACGTCTGGAGCCGGTCGGAGTGATCATTCAGGCCTCCATGGCTACCGGCACCGTACCCGGGCTTTTGGCCGAAAAAGTCTGCGGTAAGAGTTACCTAGAGCATCAACTCGATCGGGTGCTGGTTGCCTTTGATCGCTCTAACTGTGTGGTGGGCATCACCGAGTTGTGGGAAGACCGGTTGATTGAGCCGTTGTGTTTGGGTCTAGGTGTGCCGGTCTATGTTGGGGACCGCGATGACGCCTTGGGCAACTGCATGCGGGCTGCGCGGAGGCAGCGCTTCCGGAGTGTGATGATCCTGCGATCGGACTGTCCGCTCATCGATCCCAAGCTGTTGATGCGGGTGAGGAACGAGTATTTACGGCGTGGGGACCCGACCTGCTATTTCGGCAATCGACGACAGCGGACCTACCCGGTGGGCATGGAAGTGGAGATCACTGGGGTAGAGCGCCTTTTCGATGCTTATCTGGCGGTGTCCAAATATTCTGATGTTTTCGACCCGACTCTCCTCTTGCGTCGGGGAGATCTCGGTGACGATCGCGTGATCGATGTCGTTCAGGCCTCCGATCAATCCGAGTGGAGATTCTGCCTCGACACTTGGCAAGACCATGAACAGCTCTCGAAAATGTTGGGCTTGGCTCAAGATCATTCGCTGGAGGAGGTCATGAGGGTTGCCCAAGCCAACGGATTGTTGCTTCGAGATAGCGGTTCGAGTCGCGCGTTGGTCCAAGGTCGCTGATCCGGATGAGGGAACAGGTTTCGGCGTTTCGGGCGCGACCGCGGGGCGATCTCGGGCTTCAATGGGGGCCATGACGACGGTGTTCATCGCGACGGGCAATGCCCACAAGGTGGAGGAAATCCGGGCGGTGTTGGGTGGGCCGGGGCGGATATTCCTATGCCAGCAAGATGCCCCAGTCCGGTTGGAGCCCGAGGAAAATGGCAGCACCTTCCGGGAGAATGCCCGCATCAAGGCGCTCACTTGGGCGACGTATTTGGCGATCGACCTTTGCAATATGGGGGTGCAGTGGGTGTTGGCGGATGATTCAGGCTTGGAAGTCGATGCCTTGAACGGAGCGCCCGGAGTTCACTCCGCCCGATTCGCTGCGCTGGACTCAGGTCGCCCCGGCAACTCGCCCGATTCTGAAAACAATGCCAAACTCCTGCTCTTGATGGACGGGATCGTTCCGGAACGCCGGACCGCCCGCTTCCGTTGCGCCTTGGCCCTCACTCCGGTGCTGGCTGGCTTGGATGCCGCGGCCATGGCGGCTGGCACCCGCGATTTCGACGGAGTGTGTGAAGGTCGACTGCTGGCTCAGCCCTCGGGCGCTGGAGGCTTTGGTTACGACCCGCTCTTTGTGCCTCAGGGATGGGATCGGCCGTTTGCTGAACTGGGCGCGGAGGTGAAGAACCAACTCAGTCATCGGGCCCGGGCGCTGGCGGCCCTGCGTGCCGGGTGGGTCTAATCTGGAACGATCCCGGGATCAGAATCCCAGGCGTGTTCCGATCTGGTAGGTCAGGAAGGCCAAGATCCAGGCCAGCGAGGTCATGTACACGGTTTGGAAGATCGGCCATTTCCAGGAGTTGGTCTCGCGGCGCACCACAGCCACGGTGCTCACACACTGCATGGCGAAGACGTAGAAGACCATCAGGGTGATGCCTGTCAGGGGCGTGTACATGGCGCGGCCATCGGCGCGGCGCTCGGACTTCATCACCTCGGCCAGGCTGGCCGTGTTCTCGCCATCACCCCCGACGTTGTAGACCACGGACAAGGTGCTCACAAAGACTTCGCGGGCAGCGAAGGAAGTGACGATGCCGATGCCGATCTTCCAATCGAAACCCAACGGCTTGAGGGTGGGCTCGATGGCCCGGCCCAACCGACCGGCGAAGGATTGCCGCAGTTTCTCGCCGGCCTCTTCGTGGTCCAGTTGCAGCCCGGTTTCGGTTTCCGCAGGGGTGGGTGGGTTGGAGACCGATTGTTTCCACTGGGCCCGGCGCTGGCTGAATTGCTCTTCGACTTCGCTGGAGCGGGGATAGGTGGCGAGGAACCACAGGAGGATATTGATGCCCAGAATCACCGTGCCGGCACGGCGCAGGAAGAGCTTGGAGCGGTCCCACATTTGCCGCAGCACCGCGCCGAGCATGGGGCGTTTGTAGGGCGGCAACTCGAGGATGAGCATGGGCGGTTCGCCGCGAAGGAGGGTCTTCTTGAAGATCCAGGCCATGCCGAGGGCTCCGGCGATACCGAGCAGGTACATCATCAGCAAGGTGAGTCCGGGCCAGCCGTTGCGCTGCGGGATGCAGGCGGCGATGAGCACCGTGTACACCGGAAGGCGGGCCGAGCAGCTCATGAGCGGCGCCACCAAGATCGTGGCCAAGCGATCCTGGCGGGTCTCAATGGTCCGGGTGGCCATGATGCCCGGAATGGCACAGGCGAACGACGAGAGCATGGGGATGAAGCTCTTGCCGTGCAGTCCGACCCGGCTCATCAGGCGGTCCATCAAGAAGGCGGCCCGGGACATGTAGCCGGTGTCTTCCAACAGGCCGATGAAGAGGAAGAGCAGGCAAATCTGAGGCAGGAAAATCACCACCGACCCCACGCCGGCGATGGCCCCGCGCGTGATCAGGTCGTTGAGATCGCCCGGGGGCATGCTCGAGCCGACCCACTGGGCCAAGGCATCGACGGCCGCCTCAATGCCGTCCATGGGGTACTTCGCCAGCCAGAAGATGGACTGGAACATCAAGGCCATCACCGCCACGAAGATGAGCAACCCCCAAACCCTGTGGGTTACGACGCGGTCGATCCGGTCGGAGAGGAGTTCGCCCGGCGGGGCCGTTTCGCGGGTGACGTGCTGCTCGATGGCAAAGAGCCGGGCGTAGCGGGCTTCGATGGCGGCGCTGCGCCAGTCCACACCGGCCGCTTCGAGGCGTTGGCGAGCCGATTGGACTTGCTGGATCAGGGTCTCGGGATAGCGCGGGCCGCCTGTGCCTCCGTCCGGGCTGAGCGCTCGTTCATCGCTCAGGAGGAGCAGTGCCTCGGCGGCGGCCAGACGGGATCGATGGGGAAAGTGGCCCTCGAGGGCGGTCTCGATGGCTTGGGCTTCGCGACCGAAGCCTTCGGGCAGTTCGTTGAACTCTCGGGGAATGACGTGGCGGGTTCCCGGTGTCTTGGCCTGACCCCGCAGGGTTTGGCGGAGCACGTCTAGTCCTTCGCCTTCGCTGGCCACCATGGGAATCACCGGAACACCCAGCGCCTTGGACAGGGCTTCGGTATCGATCTCGTGCCCTTGATCGCGGGCCACGTCGATCATGTTGAGAACCAACAACGTCGGGTGTCCCAGTTCGATGACTTGGGTCGCGAAGTAGAGGTTGCGCTGGAGGTTGGAGGCATCGGCGACGATCACGACCAAATCCGGCGCCGGTACGTCGGCCACGCGTTGGAACAAGATGTCGCGGGCGATTTGCTCGTCGGGGGACTGCGGACTCAGGGAATAAGTTCCCGGGAGATCCAGAATGGTGACCGGATGGAGGGCGTCGGCTCCGGTGAGGGCGCCTTCTTTGCGCTCCACCGTGACCCCGGCGTAGTTGCCGACGCGAGCGCGGAGGCCGGTCAATGCGTTGAACAGCGTGGTCTTGCCGCAGTTCGGGTTGCCGGTGAGGACGACGGTGAAGGTCTTCATCGGTTCAGCGGACGAAGATTTTCTCGGCCTCCAATTTGCGGAGGGAGAGGTGGTAGTTCCGCAGCTTGATTTCGACGGGATCCCCGAGCGGAGCAAAGCGCACCAGTTCCACTGGAGTGCCGGGAAGCAGTCCCATCTCCATCAGGCGGCCGCGCTGTTCCGGCGGAATGTCGATTCGGGCGACCACCGCCCGTTCGCCGGGAGTCATTGTGGACAGTGGGCGCATCGTGATAGGGAGGCTAGGGATGGAACCTCCCTGAGGGCAAGGAGGGGGGTTGTCGGGAACTTGTTGCCGATTGTCGGTGGATTGCTGCTGCGGCGAGGCTGCGATGAAGCCTTGGCCTGCCACGGAGAACCGCACTTGAATCCGCCAGGGAGGATTTCGAGATCAGGCCGCCAGGGGATCAGGCCGCCAGTCGCACAGGAGGCATCGGACTCAGGGGATAGCTCAAGGGCTGAACCAGGATGGTCTCGGCCAGGCGTTCGCTCAACCCGAGTCGCGCATTGCAAACCTGACAGAGGAGATTGTTGGCCAGACTCAGCACTTTGATGCGCTGTTCTTCGCCGAATCCCATCTCGCGCAGCCGCCGATTCATGTCGGGCGAGGCGGTCAGTTGCTTGACGACGACCGTGGTGCCGGCACGCACGCGGTTCAATGGGCACACCGCCGGAGTCGCGCAGCGATCGGGAGCGCAATTTGGGACGGTGCAAGCCTCGGACATCGGTATTGAATTTACTGCCCCCTCTGGGGAGCGGCAAGAAACCGCATTGTCGGAGACTTGCCCTGGGTTGTCGTGCGGTTGCACTGGGGCAGTCGGGCCGTTGTGCGGCTCAAAGTCCGGCGATGGCGGTGTCGAGGATTTCGATCAAGGCGCCGATGGTCTCCGGGGTCTCGTCGCCCATGTTGGAAATGCGGAAGGTGGTGCCCTTGATCTTGCCGTAGCCGCCGTCGATGAGGATGCCGCGGTCTTTGATGCGCTTCTGGAAGGTGGCCACGTCGATGACGCGCCCGCCGGGTTTGGCACCGTTGTTCACGCAGACTAGGGTCTTGGATTCGAACCCGGCTTCCGGGAATAGGGTGAATCCCTGACGGGTGGCCCAATCCTTGAGCATTTGGTTGGTCTGGGTGTGCCGGGCATAGCGAGTCTCCAGGCCTTCGGCGAAGAAGTCTCCCAGCTTGGACTCCAACGCGTAGACGAGCGAGATGGCCGGGGTGCTGGGGGTCATGTTCTCGAGCGCGTTCTTCTCGAACTCGAGGAGGTCGAAGTAGTAGCCACGGGTCTTGATGGTGGCGGCCTTGGCGAGCGCGGCCGGGGATGCGACGAAGACGGCGAGGCCGGGGGGTAGGGCGAAGGCTTTCTGGGTGCCGGCCAGGAGGATGTCGATGCCGAGGTCGTCGAAGCGGTGCGGCAAGGCGGTCAGGGAGCTGACGGCGTCGACGATGAACATCACGTCGGGGTACTTCTTCTTGAGGGCGGCGATCTCATCCAGTGGGCTCATGGTGCCGGTGCTGGTTTCGTTGTGGATGAGGGTGAGGGCGTCGAATTGGCCGGTGGCGAGGCGGGCGTCGATTTGTTCGGCGCGAATGGGGGAGCCCCAGGGGACTTGGAGAGCTTCGGCGTCTTTGCCGAGCTTCTTGGCGACGTCGAACCACTTGTCGGAGAAGGCTCCGCACATGCAGTTGAGGACCTTTTTGGTGCAGAGGTTGGTCAGTGCACCCTCCATGACGCCCCAGGCGCTGGAGGTGGAGAGGTAGACGCGCTGTTGAGTGGACAGCAGGGTTTGAAGCTGCGGCTGGATGCGGCCGTAGAGGTCTTTGAAGCCCTGACCGCGGTGCCCGATCATGGGCTGGGTCATGGCTTGAAAGGTCTTGGCGCTCACCTCAACGGGTCCAGGAATGTGCAACTTCACGTGTGCCATAAGTAAGAGGAACAGAGTTTCGGCTCAAAACCCGAGGATTCAAGGGCGCAGTTGTCAGCGCCCCGCAGAAAGGCCCCAATCCCCGCGGGGTCGCCCATTAGTGCACACCGTCAAACGATAAAACGTCTCCGTCCCCAAATTTTCTTCTTTAGGTGCTTTTCTCTCGGGCCAAGGCCCCTTTGCGGTTGCTATTCGATCCTGCTCAATCGGTCGTTGAATCTGGATCTCCACGCCTTGGCGTGGGCGATCCGCTCAGTCACCCATCTGGTTCTAGCATGCTTCGTTTCCTGGAGCTTCGCTCCATTCTCGTCGACGCGATGCTCTCGCACCACGTCCTATGCCCAACCCCGCTTTACCACGGGATCCAGAAAGTCGTCAGTTCCGTCCGGTGTTCATTCAGTTCGAAGAGCTTTGGTTCGCGTCTGGCCTATAGGCCTGTCGCGTCCAACCCTTTGCAGACTCACCGTTCGGTCGAATCGCCGCAAAAATATCCTCGTCCGTCGTTGGTCGCCGGTCGTTTCCGGCTCACACCTTCAAGTGTGCCATTGGTTATCTTCGAACCCGCTTCAATGCGTGCTCCGCGATCTTCGCCTCGCCCGCGCGGCTTGTTCCTCGCGGTTGGCGCTGATTAGCATCTATTCCTCTAAAGCGGATCTTCTCTTTTTGGTTCTTCTGTCGTTGTTGCCTCTGGCGGCTCATCGCCGCGATGTCGTGGTGGGAAAGCAGGCGCCTCCAATCAGTCCTCTGGATTTGGTCCAACCCCTTTGCTGGCTGACGCCTGCTCTCCCGAAATCTCTTCAGCCTTCGGTTCGGTAAGTCCCGGAAATATTTTTCCAGCTTGGTATTCCGTCCCCTTGGCCATCACGTACCAAGCCGCCTTGGCTAGCTTGCATGCCAACGCCTTGGTCGCGACCGTTGTACACTTCTTGCCCGCTTTACGGTCATACCAGCGTCGGCATGTGGCATCGAATCTCCGTGCCCCGTGCGCTGCCTCTACGAACGCCCATGCCAGGTACTTGTTGCCGCACTTCTGGTTGTTGTCCCCCTTCGTCTTCCCGTTGGAGATCCGCTTTGCATCCACCGTGCGGCAATAGCTGGCAAATTGCCCCGGACCCGCAAATCGATCGATATTTCCAACCTCCATCGAAATGGTCAGCCCCAAGATAATCCCGACCCCGGGCATAGTCTGAAGCCTTTGGTAGTAGGGCTGCTGGAGGGCCACCTTCAGGACTGCTTTCTCAATCTGGCGGATGCTTTGGTCCAGCGAATCAATGTGCTCTTTCTGAATCTGGGCGATGAGTTGATTGGCTGGGTGAGTGTAAAGAGCAGCGGCTTCTTCAGGCTCCATAGCCTTGAGGCGCCTCAACTCTAAACCGCGGCCGGTGGTCCGCTGATGCAGACTCTTGGCGCTGAGAAACAGAGTGGTACGCTGGCGCATCAGGCTCATTCGCCGACGAAGCAAGTCACGCACCGGTCGCAACTCAGGATCGTAGACGTATCCGGTTGGTAGAATTTTTAGGCGCTGCAATTCGGCCAAGAAGTACGCGTCATTCTTGTCGTCCGCGTGCTTGATCCCGCTGTACTGGTCGATCTTGGCTGGATTGGCCAGGACGACGGGAAAGCCCGCGGCCCGCAGTCCATCCACCAGCCAGTACCAATTGAAGGTCGACTCGACCGCGATGCTCTCAAGCTCTGCCTTGTAAGGGGCGAGAAACTCGATGATCTCAGGCAACTCGCAGGCAAGCCTGCGATGCTGAAGTCGCGCTCCTTGATCATCCACGATGCCCACCATCACGTTGTTGCCATGTAGGTCCATTCCGGCCATCACTTTCCTCATCGGTCTCCTTTCGGTTTAGGTTGTTGTCGTTGTCTTTGATTTCCGACGACGACGCCTTACCGAGAGGGGGCCCTAGGCGCGAGGCACTTAATGCCTATCAGTCCCACACATTTACACAAAAGGGGCCACTCTTTCACTCATTCTCATTGGGGACAGGCTCCACAATGGGGCGGTTTTTCGGTGCGTTGTTGGGTCGTGCTCCGCGGGACCGGTCCTGCGCGCGCAGGGAAGCTCGGGGAAGGATAGGCTTTCGCGCTGTGCGCGAGGGGAGGTTTGATCGCTTCCAGTGCTTGCTCCGGCCCGGTCCCGCTGCCGCTGTGTGCCTGCTTGGTGTGGCGGTTGGGGGCGAATGGGATTAGCCGCGGACGAATTCGGCGTGCATGCGGGCGTAGATGCCGTTTTGGGCGAGGAGGCTGTCGTGGGTGCCGCGTTCGATGATGCGGCCGTGGTCGAGGACGAGGAGGAGGTCGGCGTTGCGGACGGTGCTGAGGCGGTGTGCGATGACGAGGCTCGTGCGGCGCTGGAAAAGGGTTCGCAGGGCCTCTTGGATGAGGCGTTCGGTCTGAGGGTCCACGGCGCTGGTCGCTTCGTCGAAGATGAGGATGCGCGGTGCGGCGACCATGGCGCGGGTGATGGTGATGAGTTGCCGTTCTCCGGCGCTGAAGTTTCCACCGCGTTCGCGGACTTCGGTGGCGTAGCCGGCGGGGAGACGTTCGATGATGGTGTGCGTTCCCAGGGCTTTGGCGGCGTCATGGACCTCGGCGTCGGTGGCCTCAGGGCGTCCGAACTTGAGGTTGTCCATCACGGTGCCGGTGAAGAGGAAGTTTTCCTGGGTGACCATGCCCAGTTGGCGGTGGAGGGAGGCGAGGGTGTGGGAGGCAATGGGAAGACCGTCGACGCGTATTTGGCCTGCCTGGGGTTCGTAGAAACGGGCCAGGAGGCTGATGATGCTGGTCTTGCCGGAGCCGGTGTGGCCGACGAGGGCCACGGTAGATCCCGCGGCAACTGAGAAATGAATGTCTTCGAGGATCCACCGATCGGCGGGCGTGGTGTCGTAGCGGAAGGAAACACCCTCGAACTCAACGTCGCCCCGCAGTGTCGGCAAATCGGTGGCGGCCGTGGCGTCCTTCACCTGGGGCTCGGTGTCGAGCAGGGCGAAGATGCGCTCGGCGCTGGCGGCGGCCGATAGCACGGCGTTGTAGAGGTCCCCCATGGTCTGGATGGGGCCGAAAAACATGCCCAGATAAAGGACATAGGCGGCGAGCGCTCCGACGGTGAGTCCTCCTTGTTGTACCCGCCATCCGCCGTAGCCGAGGACGATGGCGGTGGCCAAGCCCGACAGCAACCCGACGGCCGGCATGTAGGTGTGGAAGACGCGCGCCGAGGCCACCCAGCGTTCCGTGAAGTCGGCGTGCAGGCCTTGGAATCGGCGCAGGTTCTCGGCTTCGCGCACGAACGCCTGAACCACGCGGACGCCCGAGATGTTCTCGGCCATGGCGGCGATGAGGCGGGATTGTGTGCCGCGCAGGCTTCGGTAGGCCTCGCGCCCGCGACGGTGGAACCAGTGGGTGATCCAAGCCAGCAGCGGAAGCACTGAGCACACGGCCAAGCTCAGGCGGAGATCGTATTGCACCATCAGCACCACGACGCCAATGAGGGTCACCAGACTGGACAGGGCCTGCCCGGCACCCCAGGTCAGGACGCGGTCCAACGAATCCACATCGGAGTCGGCCCGCGCGATGATGCGCCCTTGGTGGGTGCGGTCGAAGTAGTTGAGAGACAGGCGTTGGATGTGCTCGAAGACGGCCAGGCGCAGGTCGTTCATCGCTCCCTGACCGGTTTCAATGGAAGTCCGGACTTGAATGATGGTTAGCCCCCATCCCAGCAGCAGGTTGGCGAGGTACAGTCCGCTCAATACGAGAATTTCCCGTGCCGCCGCCGTGGTGTTCGCCGCCACAGCCGTGCCACCACTTCCGAGGATCGGAGACAGGGCATGGTCGATGCCGTGCTGGATGAGCCGGGGGCCGACCAAGGCTGATGCGGTGGCCAGAAGGGTGAGCGCCAGGTTAGTGTACAATGCCCGGCGATACGGGCGAGTGTAGGCGAAGAGCCGGCGCAGCAAGGAACCGCGCAAGCTGCTCTGGGCGAACTCCTCGTCGAGGGCGATGTCGTCGTGGGTGGCCATCAGTGCACGGGGTTATCGTCCGCGGGGTTGTCGGCTTCCCGGTTTGCGAACAACTCCTGATACAATGGGCAATCACTCAGGAGCGACTCGTGCTGCCCTTGGGCCACCAGTCGACCTTCTTGGAGAACGAGGATTTGATCGGCGGAGCGAATGGTCGCCGCCCGGTGGGCCACCAGGAATGTGGTTCGGCCGTTGCACAGTTCGCGCATTGCCTCGCGAATCTCTTGTTCGGTGGTGGGGTCGACGGCGCTGGTGGCATCGTCGAGCAATACGATCCGAGGTTGAATGAGCAAGGCGCGGGCGATGGCGATGCGCTGGCGTTGTCCGCCACTGAGGGAGATTCCTCGTTCGCCGATGACGGTGTCGTAGCCATCGGCCAACTCTCGGATGAATCCGTCGGCCCGTGCCGCCCGCGCGGCCGCCTCAATCTCGTCTCGGGAAGCCGTGGGGCGTCCGAGGGCGATGTTTTCAGCGAGGGTCGCGCTGAAGAGAAAGGTCTCTTGAAAAACCATACCGATGTTTCGGCGCAGGGTGTCGCGGTCCCAGTCCCGGAGGTCGGTGCCGTCTAGCAGGATGCGCCCTTGGGCCGGCTCGTAGAATCGGGCGATGAGCGCCAGAAGGGTGGATTTGCCGGATCCGGTCGGTCCTACCACGGCGACTCGGGCACCCGCGGCAACGCTGAAGGACGCCGATTCCAGGGCCTGAGTGCGGGATGGGGTGGGAGTGGCGGGACGCTTCTCGGTCGGCGGCTCCGATTCATCCAGCACTCGGAGGGAAGGTTCCGAGGAGTACCGGAAGTCGACCGCGTCGAACACGATGGATCCTTCAACGGCGGAGATCCGTCCGTTGGTGCGGTCTGCATTCTGCGGAGCCGGATCGTCGAGTAATTCACTCACCCGCTGGGCGGCGGAGCTGGAGTTCTGGAGGATGTTGGTGATTTGGCCGATCACGCCGATCCGTCCACCCAGAGCCATTTGATAAACCAGCACCTTCGCCAGATCTCCGAGCGAGATGGATCCGTCCAGCACTTCGCTGCCCCCCATCCACAAGGTCAGTGGCACGGCTAGGCCGAAGAGGAATTGAGCGAAGGGAACTCGGGCGGCCCAGTAGTTCACGGCTTCGGCCAGTTCCTTGAGAAATTCGGCCCGACGCGCACGGAACTTGGTGATCTCGGCCGATTCCCGGGCAAAGGCCTTCACCACCCGAACTCCGGCGATGTTCTCCTGGATGACCGTGCTCATGGCTCCGTGACGCTCGTGGACGCGCCGCCACCGCGGCTGCAATTGGGCGGCAAACCAGGCCATGGTAGCCACGGTGGGAACCAGGGCCACCAGGGTCATCAGGCCGAGGCGCGTGCTGGTGAGAAAGATGAGCGACAGAGTGCCGATGAGCCCGACGGCGACATCCACACCGAAGAGCAGGCACACAAAGAGGAGGTCTTGAAGGCGGCCGACATCGGTGCCGGCGCGGGAGATGAGTTCGCCGGTGCGGGCGTTGTCATGCCAGGCGAAGGAGCGCCGTTGGAGCGAGTCGTACACGGCGGCGCGAATATCGCCCAAGGTGGTTTGGGCCGTCCGGTTTCGGATGGGGCCGAGTACTAGGCCCACCACGGCCCGGAGCACGACGAGTCCGACAAAAACCCCGACCATAGTCCCGAGGGACTGCTGGCTCGATGGGGTGCCCAGCGCTGTGATGGTGGAACCCAGGAACTGGGGCAGCGACAACTCGATGCCGATGTTGAGCAGCAGGAGCCCGATGGACAGCGCCGTCCAGCCGGGTCTCTTGCCCAGGAAACCCACGATA
>Ga0255096_1000943_pt1 | contig 12871 bp, 18 predicted proteins | sample Colum_Atlam_RepA_2_FD_188563 | JGI IMG/M metagenome (GOLD analysis project Ga0255096, IMG submission 188563) | Freshwater microbial communities from Columbia River, Oregon, United States - Colum_Atlam_RepA_8d | ecosystem: Environmental > Aquatic > Freshwater > River | place: USA: Oregon...
ACGCAGAGTCGCCTACCTTGGCCCACGATCGACCCGACCCCCAGACCAGAAAGCAGATCTCTCCATGACGAAGAGCCTCTATGAACGCCTCGGTGGCGCCCCCAAGGTTGCTGCTATCGCCCGTGACATCGTTCAAGCGCACCTTGCCAACCCGCTGATCAAGACACGCTTCGAGATTGCCGACATGGCGAAGCTCGAGACCAACGTGCGCACGTTCATCGGCATGGGCACCGGCGGCCCGGAGGTCTATGAAGGTCGCGACATGCCGACGGCGCACAAGGGCATGAACTTGAACGAGCGCGAGCTGGTTGCGGCCATCGATGACGTACTCAAGGTGCTCGACAAGCACGGCGTGGGCGAGGGCGAGCGGCGTGAGATGCTGGCGATCCTGTACTCGCTCAAAGACGAGGTCATGTACAAGTAGCCGTTCGCGGCCCCGACGGAAGGTGCTCCTAATGGGCGCATCCTGTACCCCTAATGCGCGCGTCAGCCGAGCTTCATCACGGCGAGCGTCGTCGTCATCGCGAGCATCGCCAACGCCGGCACCGACTTGAGCAGCGGGTCCTTGACCTTCAGGTGCATGGCGAGCGCGCCGAGCATCAGCGCCGCCAGCACGCTTGCCGCCGGCAGCGCTAGATCCGGGACCCACAACGCCGCCAGCAACGCGGCGGCCGACGCGAGCTTGAGCGCGCCGACAAGGTAGAAGACGGCATCCGACAAGCCGTACGCCGCGAACTCTTGGTGCAGGTTCGTCGAGGCGCCGCCGCGAAAGGCAGTGGCCTTGCCCGAGCGCACGAGCCAAACATTGATCAGGCCCAAGGCCAGGATGACTTGAAGCACCGAAGCGAGGTCGATGGGCGGCATGGCGGCCGACTCTACGGATTCCTCCGCCAGGGTGCTTTGGGTTCCTGCTAGAAACGCAAGCTTCGATGAACCTCACCCTGATCGTGCGCGTGCTGTCGGCGCTGGTGTTTGTGGGCTTTGGCGTCGCCAGCCTCGTGTCGCCGGCTGTGGAGCTGGAGTTCGAACGCTACGGCGTGCCGCAGTTGCGCGTGCTGACCGGCGTGTTAGAGGTCGCGGGCGGCCTTGGCTTGCTGTTCGGCCCCACGCCGCGCTGGGTGGCCGCCGCGGCCGCGGGATTGTGCGCGTTGATGGTCGGCGCGTTGGTTGTGCGCGTGCGCATCGAGGACCCGTGGTACGCGCTGCTGCCGGCGGCTGTGCTCTTGGTCGCCAATGCCTGGCTGGCGATGCGGATGTGGCTACACGCCGCCCGGGCTGACGGTCGCAAGCCAGAGGAAGTGCAGGCCCGCGACAACATGGATGGCGGCGGTCAGCAGCGCTAGCGCGGCCAGGACCCGCCAGTGCGGCGGCCGTTTGCTCCACGCCAGGCATGCGTCGACGATGACTAGGCCTACCGAGGCGAGCCAGACCAGCAGGATTAGCTGGATGAAATGCAACAGTTGCGGCAGAGCGTCGAGCTGCCAGTGCGCCGTTAGCACGAGCGCCGCGATCCACGCGCCAGCTACGCCGAGGTATGAGCGATGTGCTCGCGCGGTCTTGGCTACCACCAAGCTCCAGACCAGCGCCACGAGTGCCGCAGCGAGCGCATATAGGGCGAAGCTAGTCATGGAGGGTGGAGCCTAGCAGGTGGCCTGCTGAGGCGTATGGATGCCTGATCGCGGGTTCTTATTAAAGAAAAGCGCCGTTTTCTTTAATAGCGCCACTGCTTAAGCAAGTATCTTTATCAAGCACACCATGCTCCGAGGTCCAACAGGCAGGATCGCGACTTCCCAGCCCCTTGGCGGGGAACAAGTGCGAGCCTTTATACCGTTTGGACTACCTCCTAGCCCCGCGCTAGACATTTCAGGCGACTTGCGTGAGCTCTACGATGCTGCTTTGGTGGCCATAGGGCGCCTCGATAGTGTCTCGACGCTGCTGCCGGACACGTCTCTGTTTCTCCACAACTTCATCCGCAAAGAAGCGGTGCTTTCCTCACAGATCGAGGGCACCCAGTCATCGTTGTCGGATCTGCTTCTTTTCGAGCTGGACTCGGCATCCGGAGAGCCGGTGAGCGATGTTCGGGATGTCTCGCGCTACGCGCAGGCCCTTGAGCATGGGATGCACCGTCTAGCGGAAGGCTTTCCACTTTCGGGTCGGCTCTTGCGCGAGTTGCACAGCATCCTGCTCGCTCAGGGTCGAGGAAGCGACAAGCAACCCGGCAGTTTCAGGTCGACGCAAAATTGGATTGGTGGCACCCGCCCGGGCAATGCGCTGTTCGTGCCGCCGCCGCCTGAGGAGTTAGCCGCCTGCATGGCTGATCTTGAGCGATTTGTGCACGACCAGCCGACCAAAACACCCACATTAGTGAAAGCAGCACTTGCCCACGTTCAATTTGAGACCATCCACCCTTTCCTGGACGGGAACGGTCGCCTAGGCAGGATGTTGATCCCCATGATCATGGTGTCTGATGGGCTGATGAAGGACCCGCTTCTTTACTTGAGCGTGTACTTCAAGCAGCACAGAGCTCGGTACTACGAGTTGCTTCAGCGTGTACGCATGGATGGGGACTGGGAGGCGTGGTTGGAGTTCTTCTTTGAGGGCGTTCGAGCGACCGCTCAAGGAGCCTTCGCAGCTGCGAGAGCCTTGGCCGAAATGTTTCAGAAAGACCGGAAATCGCTGCAGGAGCTGCCCAACGCACCGGGCTCGGCGTTGCGCGTCCACGAGGCCCTGCAAAAACGAGCCATCCAGAACATCGCCAGTCTGAGCCGTGCTACTGGACTATCAGCACCAACGGTTCAAGCTGCCGTCAGCCGCATGGAGGAACTGGGGATGGTGGTCGAGCTGAGCGGCAAGCTCCGCGGGAAGCTCTACGGCTATCGACAGTACCTGCAGATTCTCGAGGCGGGGACCAGCTAGGATCCTGGAATGGGCCTAATGCAGCGCGGATTGTATGAGGCATTGTTGACGGAGTCGCTGCACTCGCAGTTGGCGGAACTGGGGGATCAGTACCAGACCGAATGCGAATCACTCGATAGCGCCGAGGCGGCGGATCGGCTGGCGTTGCACCTGTCGAAGCTGTTCCACCGAGCTCTGGTGAGCCTGGAGCCTGAACAAAGGGCCGCCGCCGGGGTGAGTCTGGCGCGCCGGCTGGTGGCGCCCATCATTCGGGACACGGGCGCGGACCATCTGGCTGACCAAGTCCCAGAAGCGTTGGGCCAGATCCTGCGCACCTTCGGCGGGCGTATGCCGGACGGGAGCATGTAGGCCATTGCCCAGTCCGTTGCTGTCACTGTTCGACACAACGCTCCTGACGAATACGCTAGGCGATCCGCAGGTAGGTAGCCAGATCGTGACCGAGATCGGATCTTAGAATGGAATCGAGTTCGTCATGGCGTTCATCCGCACGAACGGCATCGTTCCGTTGCTGCCGGAGCTCCGGCGGCCCTGCGCGGTTGGCCGTTCGCTGTGAGCTACCGCACCCACGGTCGACGGCATCACGAGTCGTTATGCCGCTCCTACCTTTGAGAAATGTCGTACGTCAGTTCGATGTCCCAGCTGTTTAGGCGAGGGGGGCTGTACTTTGCCTCGAAATGGAATCGATTCGTATTGTTAATTGCCTGGTATAGGCCTCGCGGATGCGGCCCCATGTCGTACTCCCAGATGAGACACTGCCACGGTGAGGCAGTTCTTGTACCGAAGGTCGCAACCCGCGTTCTGTCTGGCAGACCGAACTTGGAAACGATCTCATCGGAAGTCATTCCGACCTCCAGGGCTAGAACGCGATCCGCCGTAAACGTGGGATGACGTGCCTTCGCCATCGTTGCGACGCAAGCGCTCAGGAGTACGGCGGCAACGACTACTAGGCGAGCCGATGTATGTCGCAAGAATCGGTGAGCAAGTATCACGGTTTTCTCCACTGGCCAAGTAGTGTCTGGACTCGCGCAGTCATCATGAAGTTGAGCTTAGGCGCCGGGCTCACGAGCCTACTTGTTGCTGTCACGTTATCCTCTGTTGCATTGCATGCAAAGAGCCTGAAGGTTGTCGGGCGCATCCGATCCGCCACGCGCCGCCGGCACGATATGGTCTACCCCGAGCGGAAGACCGGTCGTCTTGCAGAGTCGGCACCGATAGAGGTCCCGTCTGAGCAAGAAAATGCGCTCCGGACCGAAAGCGTTGCCCTCTATGGGCGTGTCGATGGGCTGGATCCTTGGGCCGGTTCGGGAGGTTCGTCCAAGGCCGAGGGCCGCTTGCGGTCGGCACGCTCGGCGGTCGCTATCAGGGCCCTCTTCCATGATCCGTAGCGAGGGACGACAGTATCGCTCGATACGGGAATGTCGAGGGTCTTGAGATCGGCGCGCTCCGGCCGCCGCCCGAACCTCGCCAAGCTGGCAGCCCAAGCCTGCTAAAGAAGATCAAGCAGCTCCTCGTCCGAGGCCTTCATGAAACGCGTAGGACGCAGGCCCGGGGCTTGAAGCGCTTGCCGTATCTACCCGAAGCGCTTCAGCACCACGGCCGAACTCATCTTGCCATGTTGATCGATGTCGAGGGGGGCGTGTCAGTGCCGAGGTTGTGCGCAAGGCGCTGCAACTCCTCGAGGAGTGCCCGCTCAGAGAAATCGTAAAGGAAGTCGATCTTTAATGTGCTCATGCTCAGGTTCAGGAGCTTAACACGCTGCATGCTGTTGTCAGGCGAGACGAGCATGGTTCAACGACTGCCGAGGAGGAAGAAAGCCTCGGCCGGGGTTTCTGACCACGCCTTAACAAAGAGTGGACTTAGAGGTTTGAGTTCCTTGAGGCCCTTCAGCGGTCGCAAATTCTTCAATCCCTTGACAGTCGCAGCCTTGACAGGTTCGCGAAAACTCTCTGGCGTTGCAGCGATTAGCCGCCCATCGCGGTCATAGACCAACCCATCCCGAAACCACCCAAGATGCTTACCGTTGAATCCGTAGATGTCCCCGTCGTCGAGATACGCGCAAGGCGTGCCTGACCACAGATAGATCGTCATTTCATTCTCTGATGAGACATATGCTACCGCACTGCCAGTCGCAGCGAACAGCTCGATATCGCCACTGCGAGAGGATGTCACCAGCTTTGCCTCGGCGGCATCCTGCTTGCCAACCAACTTGTACGGGTATAGGGGATTCTTGCTCTCCACGACAACCACATCATCGATGGGAAGCCAGAGCATGGTATTGATCTTGTCGATCGGAGACACCTCCCACAGCGAGCCATCTTCCAGTTCAATGAACTTCCCTCCGTCCGCTTTGGACTTGACCCAGTGTTTCTGGCCTATTCCAACATAGGCGGGCGCCTTGGGCGGAGAAAGGGCATCGCCTGTTGTCTTGGTCGCGGTCGTGATCGCGAAATCGGCAAGCCACTGCTCAAGCGCCGCCCGCTCCTTGGCTGAAAGCCTAGAAACGCCGGTTTTGGCTTGGTCGTCCTTGCTCATCACGGCATCGAGGGACAGCAGCGGCTTCGGTGGCTTCTGGGCGTGCAGTGGGTAGGTCGCCAGTGCGCACAGCACCAGCAGGAGCCAGCAGACAGGTTGCTGGAAGCGCATCTTCTTGGGGATTGACATCGCACGATCCTCTGTTGTCGCCTAACGTGTAATCGGCAGATTAACGTGTATTCGGCGAACCTGTACAATACCCGCGAAGGCGGCGTGGCGGTCTGCCTAATGTGGTCTGGGCCTGCTAGCAGGAGCTGCACCAAAAAGGCGCGCGGGCGCGAGAAGCGGCGAGCTCGGCGGTTGTGTAACTCTGGCGTTAGGTGGGCATGCATAGAGGGCCGGAGGAGCAGCGCATTGCACGCGAAATGCCGGCAAGAGCGCCGCAAAAGGCGTCAACCGACCGAAGGAATCGGACGCGTGGCCGGAGCGATGGCGAAGGGAGCGAAACGACTCACGGCGGTCTTCCAAAAAGCCGGTCGGCGGTCGAGCGCACGCCCGCATGGCCGCGGTTGAGAACGTGCGTTTAGATCATCGTCGTCGCGACGTCCCTGTAGCCGAGCCGTTCCTGAACGGTGCGGATGTCGCTGCCGTCCTCGAGCACGGCGCGGCGAACGGCGTGCTGCAGGACTGTCTCGTGAAGTTGGTGGAGGCGGCGTTGGACCGTTTCGCGCTCGGTGTAGATGCGCGTAGCGGGAAACACTCACTACCAGGGCCACTCGTGGCCGGCGTTGGGCAGCTCGCGTGCTAGCGCGCCGGGCACCATCGTTCGCGGTCCTTGTCGCCCTTGCCGCGGCGGACGGTGATTTGGCTGCGGGATAAGTCGACGTCCTTGACCCGAAGGCGGCAGCATTCGAGAAGCCATATGCTAGCGCTAAAGCGCAGCGTGGCCATCAGGCGCGGCTCGCCTTACGGCTTCGCGAGCACGGCAGCGGATTTCCTCGCGCGAGAGCATCACCGGCAATCGCGCGGGTGATATTGATTGGACGAGGTCGTGCATCCAGGGCAGGTCGAGCATCAGGACCTCGCGATGGAGGAAGGTCAGCGCTCCGAGTGCTTAGTTCTGATTGGAGGAAGCTACGCGCCCCTGCGTCGCGAGCGCGTTCAGGAACGCCGTTGCATGCTCGGCGGTGAGTTGGGTGAGATTGCGCGCGTGTTAGTCGAGCAGCCTCCATGCGTGTATGCGCCGAGAAACCGGTGGATCTCCTCGTCGCACAGCGCCAAACCGTCGCGCTTCTTCGTCGTCAGGTCGCGTAGCTGCATCAGGCGTGCGTTAAGGCGCGAAACCGCCTTCCTGGCAGAGCGGCGTGTATTGGGCTCAGGAAGCGCAGGCTGACCTTCTGGCGTTCACCAAGCACAAGACAGCGGGTCGTTTCTCGCCGACCACAATGTACGAGGACTACGCCATCAGCCGCGAGCTCATCCACTGGCAGAGCCAGTCCACCACGCGCGCTGGCAGCGAGACGGGCCTGCGCTACCAGCACCACGCCGCGCGCGGCTCGAGCGTCCTCCTCTTTGCCCGCGAACAAGCCGACGAGCGCGCGTTCTACTTCCTCGGCCCGGCGAGCTACGTGCGCCACGAGGGCGAGCTGCCGATGTCGATCACCTGGCGGCTGGATCAGGCCTTGCCGGTGGACCTGACCAAGTCGCTGGCGGTGGCGTAGGGGACTCGGCGATGGGCGAAGCGCCGAAAAGCGCGCTTCGCAAGCTGGGGTGGGTGTCTGTGCCCAAAGCGGATATGTGAGCGTAAGTGGTTGTTGAGTATGAGTTTACCGTCATTGACGTCCCCGTCACCAGCGCCCCAGTGCTGTCTGCGGTTCGGACATGACTAGAACGGCTGCGCATCCTCTCAGTGCCAATCATGACCATGCCGCAAGCCACCACCAGCCTGTCTCGTCATGCGCACCTGGTCCAAGTCCGGCCCGCTTTCATGTTAAGCCCAAGAGCACAATTATGTGATATATCTGTCAACATGAAAGCCCTGCTCGACGCAGAGCGCATCCGCGACCTCGCCTCAGCCCAGCGGGGCGTCTTCAGCTCGTCCGATCTGCACGTCCTTCTGGCTGATCCGCAACCCACTGGCTTTCTGCGGCGCGTCCGTACCCTTGAACAAGCGGGCGTCATCCGGCGCTTCACGCGCGGCATGTATGTGCGCGACGGTTTCGACTTGCCGACCCTAAGCCAGCGGCTCGCGCCGGATTCCTACATCAGCTTCGGCAACGCCCTGGCGCGGCACCTTGTCATCGGCACGCTGCCTGAGCGTCAGATCTTGGCCGCCAGGCCGAGCACCGCGCACACCTACACCGGCCTGGGCTACGAAGTCGTGCATGTGCACATCGCGCCGCACCTCGACTTTGGCCACAACGTTGAACAAGGAGTGCGCTGGGCCGACGCCGAGAAGGCGACTCTCGACACGTTGTACTTTCACCTTCGCGGCCGGTGCTATCCCTTCGACATCTACAGCGACATCGACCCCGCCCGCCTCGATCGTGCACGCCTGGAGCTGTACCTCGAACGCTATCGCAACCCGCGCTTCATCGCCTTCGCGCGCGGCGTGTTGGGGCTCGCATGAAGCCCATTTTGCAACGCCCCGCCACGGCGCAGGGCTTGTTCGTGTGGGTGCTGCATCGCTTTGCGGAAGCGTTCGAGGAGCATGCGGTCGTGAAGGGTGGCATCGCCTTGGCGTTGCACGATTGCCCGCGCAGCACGACGGACATCGACTATGTGTTTGTGCCGTTCGATTCAAAGCGCGACCTCGCGCGTGAGCTACGACGAGTGCTCGGCGAGCTTGAAGAGTTGGAGGGCGCGCGCGTGCGCGTCGAGGTGCATTCCAAGATGGTCCGCGCCGAATTAAACGTGGATGAGGCCGCGATTCTATGTCCCACCTCCGCCTGATACGGGATAGGCAGGGCTTTACCTGTGAGTGTGGCGTCAAAAAACCATAGCGAGTGTATTTCGGATCATTCACGCAAGCTAAATCACGGTGAATAACAGAAAATTATTGAGATTAAATTTTCAAGCTGATCACAGAATATTGAACATGATAGCGCCGCCTTACATGCAATAAGAACCTGACAAATTAAGGTCTGTTGGACACCCACGGCCGCAGGGGGTACGGACTAAAATGTCCAACAAGCCGTAACACACTCACTCAATTGCGCGATTCGTACCCCATCAATCGATAGTTGAGCTCATTCATCGTGATTCCAGCGACAAACTTCACTTGCGATCCCGGTCTAAACACCCACCCCAATTCGGGGTGTTTTGTTGCAAGAGCGAAGCGGGTGGTACCCCAAAAACTTGTACCCCCGCCTGTATTTAGATCCATCGACCACTCTGGGATTTTGAGTGTGTCAACCCCTCCAAAGGACTCAAACACGCTGGCGCGCCCTTGGCCTGCGCTAGTACCCGAGCCACCGAACACGTCAATCTCTGTAATCGTAAGCCATCGATCTGGTGGCACTGCATACACAACAACGGCTTGGCCTGGCGAAATAGAAATGCTAGTATCTGCTAAGTTAAAAACTTGCTTTCGCGCAGGTGGCCAAGTGGTGGTTGAAGGGACGACACCGCCCTGCGACATGAGAAACATGGATATTAAAGCAAGGCTGAGGCCAGTGCATGTGAGAAGGAGGGCGTGTGTCGGCCTCATTTTGCAATGCCTCAAGGCTTCCATGGCTGCCTCCGACTGTAGCGACATATTCGTCTCGCGCTAGGGATTTCATTCAAGATAGGTCGCCGAGCCCTATGCGACCGCCCTCGCCGCCGATCCGCGCTTGGCAGAGCAGGCCGTCCAGCTGCTGCTCGACGAGCATTTTGAACCGTCCCTGCACGCCGACCTGCGAGAGGCCATCGGTCTGCAAGACCTCGCCCCCGTGCGGGATCTCGGGCCGACTTACGACCTCGTGGCCGAGTCGCCACCGCTCGAGTCGCCCGCGCGCACCGAGCTGGTCCAGCGCCGCCCGCGCAGTGCCTCCTTCCGCAACGAAGGGCTCGCCGCCTACGACCATCGCTGCGCCGTCACCGGCTTCCACGCGCTGCTCGGCCGCACGCTGTTCTGCCTCGAAGCCGCGCACGTCCATTGGCACAGCCAAGGCGGGCCGTCGACGGTCGACAACGGCCTCGCGCGGACTTTTTGGACGCGCTACGCAAGTACGTCGAGATGCACCCCGAGCGGCCACACGCATCGAAGAAGACAAGATCATTGCCAGCGGGTCGATGAAGATCGTCGCCATACCCGAGCATGGCTCGTATGGCGCTAAGGCCTTGTTGCGCAACATGTTGAAACAGGGCCTTTGCCGTCACACGTTATGTGATGACTGGTGAACCTTCCGCTGGCGGATTTCTTCAAATGGCGGTATCTGGCCATGCCCTTTTAGAGTACAATCACCACCGTCCTACTTAAACTGTGGGTCTGGGCTAATGCGCCGCACAATCAGCGCTCAATGCATTACCCCAAGTTCAAGCGAAAACCAACTGACCTTGAAGGCAACTGTCGCATGAAAAACATAATAATCGGTGTTGTATCGGTCCTGCTGATGGTGCTGCTGAGTGCATGCACTAGAACTTGTGAATTTCAGGCACTTGGCATGAAGTGCAAGAATCCTGGCTCACGGGAAGGAAAGAATGGGGTTGTACTCTGCGAGGATTGCTATTCTCGCCTGCAAGACGTCAACAAGCGCCTTAATGAAGCCAATAGGGCCATGGAAAAACTACAAAGAGATCTCGACCAATCTGCAAAAGACATTCAAGCAGATCTTGATCAATACAGGTAAGGCGGAAAGCTGAAGGCATGCATGGAGCATGCCTTCAATTGTGAGCCCCGCCTCGGGGCTTCTCCATCGCCTCGCGCGTCTCAACGTCGACCACTCGAACGGCCTGCGCAAGCCGCACAAGCGGTTGTTGATGCTGTGCGCGATCCAGCGTCGACGTCGAGCGCCAGTTGCGGCCGTTTCTCGATCTCTACGCGCCGCCGGTGAAGGGGGCGCACCACCCGGAGCATCCGTACTGGTACCTCCAATCGGACGGCGTTTGGGAGCTACCGCAAGCGAACGCGCTCGAGCGCAATGCGAAGGGCTTCCCGACGATGGAGGCGTTGCGCACGTCGGCTGGCCGCATTCCGGAGCCCTATGCGACCGCCCTCGCCGCCGATCCGCGGCTGGCGGAACAGGCCGTTCAACTGCTGCTCGACGAGCATTTTGAACCGTCCCTGCACCCCGACCTGCGAGAGGCCATCGGGCTGCAAGACCTCGCCCCCGTGCGGGATCTCGCGCTGACTTACGATCTCGTGGCCGAGTCGCCACAGCTCGAGTCCACAGTGCCCACCGAGCTGGTCCAACGCCGCGCGCGCAGCGCCTCCTTCCGCAACGACGTACTGGCTGCCTACGACCACCGCTGCGCCGTCACCGGGTTCCAAGCCCTGATCGGCCGTACTCTCTTCTGCCTCGAAGCGGCGCACGTCCACTGGCACAGCCAAGGCGGCCCGTCGACCGTCGACAACGGTCTCGCGCTGACGCCGACGCTGCACAAGCTGTTTGATCACGGCGCTTGGACGCTTGATGACGAGCGGCGCGTCGTCGTGTCGCGCGAGTTCAGCGGTTCGGACAACGCCATCGCCGAACTGCGCGGGCTGCATGGCCGGCCGTTGCGCGCGCCGGTGCCGGGCTGCCCGCCGCTGTCGATCGAGGCGATCCGCTGGCACCGCGAGGCGGATAAGGGCGGTGTCTTTCGAGCACCCGCCTTGGGCGCGCCTTAGCGGAGCGGCGAGATTGGCGCACACTGCGCTTTTCATCTGCGCTAGCCTGCGGGTATGAGCCACGACCTGCGCCGTCGCGTCATCACGCTTGCCCTTCTTGTCGTGACGCTGGCATCACCAGCCCTCGCCCAAGACGCGAAGCCCGCCACCGCCCAACCCGGCGAGATGCACGGCTACCTCGGCGTGCCGCAGGAACGCATCGCGCTCGACTTCAGCGGCGGCTTCTCCATGCACGTCGCCGCGTGGCCTTTGCTCGGCGCTTGGCCGGGCGAGAGCTTCCAGACCGGCCTCTTCGGCACGTGGATGTTCGCACAGCTCGGCGACGACAAGCCCGAGGGCGGTCACTACTCCGACATCGAGGGCGGGCTCGGCTGGTGGCGCGACACGCGCTTCGCGACGGCGACGCCCAAGTTCATCATGGGTGGCGTCGCGCTCGAGTTCGTGCAATGGGCCAACGGGCCGGGCGCGGGCAAGGGGCGTGACTGGAACAAGCCCTCGGGCAAGTACGGCGTCGCGCAGCTGAGTCCTTGGGTGCTGTGGCCGCCGGACGGGCTCAACCTCAAGCAAGGCACAAGCGGCGAGCTGTTCGGCTACGGCTACTTGCCTCTGCCGTTGATCGAGCCGAAGGCGCGCACCGCCGGCGCCGAGGTGCCGAGCGGCGGCCAATGCTGGACGCTGTTCCTCGACACGGCCAACTTCAAAGGCCCGGTCGCGTTCTTCACGCCGTTCTTCTTCACTGAAGCGACGGTGACGAAGCCGGAATACGCCGGCCTGTTCCTCGACGCGCGGCCGGCCGACCCGAACCGCGCGTTGCAGATGGAGACGCAGCACGTGCCGGCCTACGTCGCCGCCGACAAGGACGGCGTGCTGCATGCGCGTGTCGCGCCGACGCGCTTTCCCTCCGACGCCAAGGGCCGTTCGACGCTCGTCCATCGCATCCGTTCCTTCAAAAAGGACGCGCTGTGGCCCGCGGTCGGCGCGTGGTTCGCCGGTGGCGCCGCGAGCGACGGCCGCATCGACGAAGCGCAGAGCGTCGTGCACACGATGACCGGCCAGGGTTGGTCGACCTGGCGCATCCAAGCCGATGGCACGCCGAAGGACGAGCGCATCGACATGGACTGGGCGAGCTTCGCCAAGGCCGAAGTGCTCGACGGCCACACCTTCGGTTGGGTGTGGGACACGAGCAAGGTGCGCGTGGGCCGCGATGGGCTGGCGACCTTGCCGGAGCATTTCATCGTCGTGCCGCGCGAGGGCAAGAAGCCGCTGTGGCAGCCCGCGCCCGCCGACGCCAAGCTCCCGCCCGCGCTGCGCGACGTCGCGTTCACGCCGCCGGCGAAGCGCAAGCCCGAGCCTTATGTGACGCCGACCGACGGCGCGTGGGCCAAGCCCGGCCCGGTCGCTGGCCCGTTCCGCGCCGAGCTCGGCGACGGCAGCGTGGTGACGTACAGCTGGTACCGGTTCTGCGACCAGCCCGCGTTGCAGCACGCGGATCTGTCGAGCGAGGACCGCGAGCGCATGCAGCAGCGCGTCGAGCTGTTGCACAAGAGTTGGACGAAGGACCGCACCTATCTGCCACCCGCGACGACCGGCAAGCCGGCGGCGTTGGATCCCGCGGTGCTCGTCACGCCGCCGAAGGGGCTCGAGGTCGGCTACGTGCCGATCGTGGTGCGG
>Ga0255096_1000945_pt1 | contig 12844 bp, 16 predicted proteins | sample Colum_Atlam_RepA_2_FD_188563 | JGI IMG/M metagenome (GOLD analysis project Ga0255096, IMG submission 188563) | Freshwater microbial communities from Columbia River, Oregon, United States - Colum_Atlam_RepA_8d | ecosystem: Environmental > Aquatic > Freshwater > River | place: USA: Oregon...
GGGCTGAGCCAAACAGGAGACACCCCCGATGAGCGCATTGCCGGCAGATCGCCACCAACCCTGTCGCACGGCCGATGAGGCCATCACCTCACGCCGCTCGATCCGGGCGTTTCTCGACAAGCCGGTCTCTCGCGAGCTGGTTGAGGAGATTCTGGACGTGGCTGCCCGGTCGCCCTCGGGCACCAACACTCAACCCTGGAAGGTGCATGTGGTGGGTGGTGAGCTGCGCAAGGAGCTCAGCCGTCGGATCCTGGCGGTGTTTGATGATCCCGAGCAGGCGAAGACCCACAGCCGGGAGTATCAGTACTACCCCAAGGAATGGACCTCGCCCTACATCGATCGCCGTCGCAAGGTGGGGTGGGACATGTATGGTCTGCTGGGGATCGGCAAGGGCGATTTCCAGAAGACCCATGATCAGCATGGCCGCAACTATGCTTTCTTTGATGCGCCTGTGGGCCTGATGTTCACCATTGATCGCATCATGGAGCAGGGCAGCTGGCTCGACTATGGAATGTTCATCCAGAGCGTCATGGTCGCCGCGCGCGCGCGCGGCCTCGATACCTGCCCGCAGGCGGCGTTTCTTGACTTCCACACCATCATTGCGCAGACCCTGAATATTCCATCCAACGAGATGCTTGTCTGTGGCATGTCGCTGGGTTGGGCAGATCCGCAGGCAATCATCAATGGCCTTCATACCGACCGTGAGCCCGTGCCCGGCTTTGCGACCTTTCAGGGCTTCTGACTGCCGATAAAGCCGATCTGTCGCCAGGCCTCGAAAACGGTGACGGCGACCGCATTGGACAGATTGAGGCTGCGGTTGTCGGGTCGCATCGGCAGACGCAGCAACTGCCCGGGCGCGAACCGACTCCGTACGGCCGCCGGCAGTCCGGCGCTCTCGGAGCCAAAAACAAGCCAGTCGCCCGCTTGAAAGCGGGTTTCAAAGACGGATGCCGTGCCGCGCGTGCTGAGTGCAAACAGGCGAGGCGCGGGATCGTATGCATCGGGCTCAGCGCTGCAGTGAGCGAAGGCAAGCAGGGCATCGAAGTCTGGATGAACCCGCAGGCTCGCCCACTCGTGATAGTCGAGACCCGCTCGCCTCAATTTGGCGTCTTCAAGTCTGAAGCCCAGCGGCTCGACCAGATGCAGATGGGCGCCGGTGTTGGCGCACAGTCGAATGATGTTTCCGGTGTTGGGCGGAATCTCTGGATGAACGAGCACGATGTTGAACATGAGTCAGTGTAATCGGAGGCGGGCGCCTGACGCCGGGCGGCTCCGGAAGCTCAGTCTGGCCACTGCTGCGTGATTTCGCTCGGGCCTGCCCGCGCAGCCACCAGCAGGACCACCGATTCGGCCCCCGCATTACGCAGGGCGAGCGCTGCCGCCAGCGCCGTGCTGCCGGTTGTGAGGACATCATCAATCAGTGCGACCCGGGCGCGGGCTGGCAATCGCTGACAATTGAAGGCGCCGTCGAGGTTGCTCATCCTTTCGATGCGACCCAGCTCCGACTGCGCGCGCCCGTGACGTGTGCGCCGCAGCGAGTGAGGCAGGAGACGCACCGGCTCGGGCATCCGCGGGGCGCAGGCTCGTGCCATGAGCAGGGACTGATTGAATCCCCGCTCGGCCAGGCGTTCCAGTGACAGCGGCATGGGAATCAGGAAGTCGACTGCGGGCCGATCCGGGCAACCGCGCCAGGCCGCCGCGACCAGTTCACCCAGGGCGCGTGCGAGCATGGGCTGGCGATCAAACTTGATTGCTGTGATCAGGCGGTCGATGGGTGGCGCGTAGTCGGCTGCCGCCAAGCTGCGATCAATCAGGCCAGCGAATCGGGGGGCGCAAGCGCAGGGATCGGGCAGCGACTCGTGCGGGGTGCGGACGCATACCCGACTGGGCCATGTCAGGCCCAGGGCACAGCGCGGACAACGCGGACGCCGCGCGCCCTGCAATTCGAGCAGGCACGGATTGCAGATTCCCACCGGAGCGCCGGGGCTCAAGGCCAGGCCGCACAAGGCGCAGGCTCTGGGCAGCAGTCGATCGAGCAGGGAGACCCACCAGGACAAAGGCATTCACCGAAAGAATGAATGGTTGCCAGCCTAGGTCCTCGCGGAGGCTCCGTATACTGGATTCACCATGAAGCAGACGTTCGATCTAGGCCATTCGGCCAGGGTGCAGGATCGGGATCGGCGCGCCGTGCGCCGGCAGTTCGATCGTCGAACGGCGTGGCCCGACCCCGCCGACTTTCTGCTGCGCGAAGTGTCGGCCCGCATGCTCGACCGTCTCGACCTCATCCGCCTGCAGCCCGAATTCATCGTGGATGTGGGGTGCGGTTTTGGCGAAGATGTCCGTGCCCTCTGGAAGCGCCATCCCAGCGCCCGCCTGCTTGGCATCGACCTGGCCCTCGGGCGCCTGTCAGTGGCAGACCGACTCGATCGAGCGGCTCGCGAGCGGCCCTGGTGGCAGGCCTTGACGCGTAGGTTTCGTGGCGAGGCGGATCCGTCTGGCTGGCCCACCTGGGTGTGCGCCGACACCCATGCCTTGCCTGTGTCGAGCCACCAGGCCGATCTGATCTGGTCGAATCTGGTGCTGCATTGGTCCGATGATGTCCCCACCCTGATGAGCGAGTGGCACCGGGTCATTCGTCCCGGTGGCCTGATCATGTTCAGCGTTTTGGGGGTAGACACCTTGCGCGAACTGTCGCCCCTGGGGCTAACCCTTCCTGCGCTGCCCGATCTGCACGACCTCGGTGATGCACTGGTGCAGGCTGGTTTTGCCGATCCAGTGATGGATGCCGAGCGTCTGCAACTGACCTGGCAGGACCCGCAGCGCATGCTTGAAGACCTGCGGGCGCTTGGCGGGGATGTGCGTCCGAATCGATCCATCGGGCTGGCCACCGCACGGAGCCGGGCGTCTTTGCTGGATCGACTGCAGCGGCTGTGCGGGCCCCGGCCCACGCCCATCACGGTTGAGATTATCCAGGGGCATGCCTGGTGTCCGCCAGCCAAGCGATTGCCTCAGGGATGGTCGCCGGTGAGCTTCAGACCGCGCCCCACGGGGCCTGCATGAACGACCTCGGCTTGCTGGGGGGGTGCCCCCCCGCCTATAATGCGGCGCTGCATTAAACCCGTGCGGTCATCTTCATGCGACGGTCCTGGATTCACGTCAAAGAGGCTGGCAGCCACGAATGGCTCCTGCGTCCGAACTGCGCCCTGCGCCCCGGACAGCTCGCGGCGGTGTTTGGTGTGGTGGCTACGGTCTCGCTCCTGGTTGCAGTTGCGTTCGCGTGGTCGGGTGCCTGGATGGTCTTGCCATTCGCGTGCCTCGAAGTGCTCGCGCTCGGTCTCGCATTCGCGATTCACGCGCGGCATGTGTTGGACTACGAGCGCATCGTCCTGGGGCCGAATGGCCTGGAGGTCGAGACGAGCGTAGGGGCAAGGCTGGATCGGCAACAATTCGGTCTGCCCTGGTTGCAGGTGCACTATGCAGGACGCCGTCGCGAGCTGATCGGGCTTGTGGAGGCAGGAAAAACGATCGAAGTCGGCCGTTTCACTCCGGAGGCTCAGCGTCCGGATCTGGCAGCCGAACTGAGGACACACATTCAGGGAATGCGATGGTGATGGTTCCAAACGCAAGCGTTGCCGGCCGCTCGAGCCGGTCGGTTCTTTCGAACTTTGCCCAACTCGGCAACCCGGTCAGCCGAGGGGTGACCGGGGCGAAAACCCTGTTGGGCCTTGCAACCCTCGCCATGACAGCGCCCGTGTGGGCGGTCAAGGACATGGTCGGGGGGCCGGGCGTCAATCAGATCAACCTCACGCAGGGCGTGACCAAGATCGCCGCCGATCAGCATTGGATCCACAACTTTCTGCTGTGGGTCTGCGTGGCCATCTTCGTGGCCGTGTTCGGGGTGATGTTCTACTCGATCTGGGCCCATCGCCGCTCGCGCGGGGCCCAGTCGGCCGACTTCCACGAGAGCACGGCCGTCGAGATCGCCTGGACCGTGGTGCCCTTCCTGATCGTGGTGGGGCTGGCCATCCCCGCGACGCGGATGGTGATCGAGCAGAAAGACACCTCACAGGCCGACCTCACCATCAAGGCCACGGGCTATCAGTGGAAGTGGGGCTATGACTACCTCAAGGGTGAGGGAGAGGGCATCAGTTTCCTGTCCACCCTGTCGACGCCAGCCGAACAGACGGCGCTGGGCTCCAAGGCCGAAAAGAACGAGACCTACCTGATGGAGGTCGACAACCCCCTCGTGGTTCCGGTGGGTCAGAAGGTCCGCATGGTGATCACCGCCAATGACGTGATCCATGCCTGGATGGTGCCGGCATTCGGGGTCAAGCAGGATGCCATCCCCGGCTTCGTGCGCGATACCTGGTTCAAGGCCGAGAAGGTCGGAACGTTTCGCGGACAATGCGCCGAGCTGTGCGGCAAGAACCACGCCTACATGCCGATCGTGGTGGAAGTGAAGAGCCAGGAGGATTACCGCAAGTGGGCCGCGGCCCAGAAGGCGGAGATGCTCGCCAAGGCCGATGATCCCACCAAGGAATGGGCTCAGGCGGATCTCTCGGATCGCGGGGCCAAGGTCTACGCCTCCAACTGTGCGAGCTGTCACCAGCCCACGGGCAAGGGTGTCGCGGGGGCCTTCCCGGCCCTCGAAGGTTCGAAGGTGGTCCTGGGCAAGCAGGACGACCAGATCGCGCTGCTGCTCAATGGCAAGGCGGGCACGGCCATGGCAGCGTTCAAGCACCTGTCGGATGTCGAGCTGGCCGCGGTGGCCACCTACACCCGCAATGCCTGGGGCAACAAGGCTGAAGACGCCATTGTCCAGCCCAAGGATTTCAGCGCCGCCCGCAAGTAACCCAGACCGCACACAGAGATTCAGAAGCAGGAGCGATTCATGGCTGCAGTGATTGATCACCCCGCCGGTCACGACGACCACGCGCACGACCATCCGCATGGCTGGAGGCGTTGGCTGTTTGCCACCAACCACAAGGACATCGGCACCCTTTATCTGTGGTTTGCCTTCGTGATGCTGCTCTCGGGCGGTGTCATGGCCCTGACCATTCGCGCTGAGCTGTTCCAGCCGGGCCTGCAGTACGTCAATCCCGAGTTCTTCAATCAGCTGACCACCATGCACGGCCTGGTGATGGTGTTTGGCGCCATCATGCCGGCCTTCGTGGGCTTCGCGAACTGGCAGATTCCGCTCATGATCGGTGCGTCCGACATGGCCTTCGCACGGATGAACAACTTCAGCTTCTGGCTGATGCCGCCCGCAGCGTTGCTGCTGATCGGTTCGTTCTTCGTGCCGGGCGGTGCAACCGCCGCGGGCTGGACGCTCTATGCGCCGCTATCGGTGCAGATGGGTGTGGGCATGGACATGGCCATCTTCGCGGTCCACATCCTGGGCGCCTCGTCGATCATGGGGTCGATCAACATCGTCACCACGATCCTGAACATGCGCGCTCCGGGCATGACCCTGATGAAGATGCCGCTGTTCGTCTGGACCTGGCTGATCACCGCCTACCTGCTGATCGCCGTGATGCCGGTGCTCGCTGGAGCGATCACCATGGTGCTGACCGACCGTCATTTCGGGACGTCGTTCTTCAACGCAGCCGGCGGCGGCGATCCGGTGATGTACCAGCACATCTTCTGGTTCTTCGGGCATCCCGAGGTCTACATCATGATTCTGCCGGCCTTCGGCATCGTGAGCGAGATCATCCCCACCTTCGCCCGCAAGCGCCTGTTTGGCTACAGCTCCATGGTCTACGCCACCGCGTCGATCGCCATCCTGTCGTTCATCGTGTGGGCCCACCACATGTTCACGACCGGCATGCCGGTCACGGGCCAGCTCTTCTTCATGTACGCCACCATGTTGATCGCCGTGCCCACGGGCGTGAAGATCTTCAACTGGGTGGCCACGATGTGGCGCGGGTCCATGACCTTCGAGACGCCCATGCTGTTCGCGATCGGATTCATCTTCGTGTTCACCATGGGAGGCCTGACCGGCATCATCCTGTCGGTCGCACCGCTCGACATCCAGCTGCACGACACCTACTACGTGGTGGCGCACTTCCATTACGTTCTGGTGGCGGGCTCGCTCTTCGCGCTGTTCGCTGGCACCTACTACTGGCTGCCCAAATGGACCGGCCACATGTACGACGAGAAGCTCGGCAAGTTCCACTTCTGGGCCTCGCTCATCACCTTCAACATCACCTTCTTCCCGATGCACTTTCTCGGGCTGGCGGGCATGCCCCGTCGGTACGCCGATTACCCGATGCAGTTCGCCGACTTCAATGCGGTGGCTTCGGTCGGAGCCTTCGGGTTTGGTCTGTCGCAGCTGATCTTCCTGACTGCCATCCTCAAGTGCATCAAGGGCGGTCAGAAGGCAACGGATCAGGTCTGGGACAACCCGCAAGGTCTGGAGTGGACGGTGCCCTCACCTGCGCCCTTCCACACCTTTGAAACCCCGCCCACGGTCAAGTGATGTCCACACCCCCGCGAAAACCCTCGAATGCTCGGACAGCGCTGGTGCTGCTCAGCATCGCGGCGGTGTTCTTCGCGGGCGTGATCGTCAAGCGGATCTGGTTTTCCTGAACGTCGCCCATGCCTTTCGCCCGCCTCTTTTCCGGTGCCAACTGGTCCACGATGGGCAAGTTGTCGGTGCTGGTGCTGCTGATGTTCGGCTTCGGTTTCGCCATGGTGCCGATCTACCGCGCCATCTGTGAAGTGACGGGGGTCAACCTGCTCACCAAGGCCGACCCCTCGGCTCAGCGCTGGGCCAACAACACCCAGATCGACACCTCACGCCGCATCACGGTGGAGTTCGATGCCAACCAGGCGGGTTCGTTCCGGTTCATGCCCGAAAAGCGCTCGGTGGAGGTCCACCCGGGTGAGCTGGTCACCATCCACTATCGGCTGGTCAATACCGAGGGCCGGGCCATGGCCGGACAGGCCATCCCCAGCTACGCCCCCACCGTGTCGGCCCAGTACTTTCACAAGCTCGAATGTTTCTGCTTCAAGCAGCAAGAGCTGCAGGCCAACGAGGAGCGCAGTTTTCCGGTGGTATTCGTGGTTGATCCCAAGTTACCCGAGACCGTGAACACCATCACGCTGTCGTATGCCTTTTTCGGCGTGGGTACAGGCATGCAACCTCAAGCCGCACCGGCGCCGGGCCTCATGCCACCGCAGGCGCGGATGGTCAGCGGATCATGACCGCCCCGGTTCCGACACCCGCGGCGCGCGCCAGCCTGATCGAGACGATCAAGGCGGTGGGTGCCTCCTTTTTTGGCGTGCGCTCGCGCAGCCATCATGAACAGGACATGGCGCGACTCGATCCGCGCGTGGTCATTGCCACCGGCATCGTCCTGGCCGGCGTTTTCGTGCTGGCCCTCGTCCTGATCGTCCGAATCGTGGTGCCGTCATGAGCACCCCGCACAACACACCGGTTTCCAGGGAGAACACACCATGAGCGCAGGCACGCACGCTGCACCCTACTACTACGTACCCGCCCCGTCGCAGTGGCCATTGGTTGGCTCCATCGCGATGCTGTTCACCGGGTTTGGTGCCGTGGGCACGATCAATCAGGCGGCCTGGGGCAAGTGGTCCCTGATGGTGGGTTTCGCCGTGCTCATCTACATGCTTGTGGGCTGGTTCTCGGCCGTGGCCCGCGAATCCGAGGGTGGGCAGTACAACGAGCGGGTCGACGCCTCGTTTCGCTGGAGCATGAGCTGGTTCATCTTTTCCGAGGTGATGTTCTTTGCTGCGTTCTTTGGCGCGCTCTACTACGCCCGGGTGTTCACCATGCCCTGGCTCGGCGACCTCGATCACAAGCAGTTCCTGTGGCCCAACTATGGCGCAGCCTGGCCCAACACCGGTCCGGCCGGCACGATCGAGCAGTTCTCCACGATTGGACCGTGGCCGATTCCCACCATCAACACGGCGCTGCTGCTCACGTCCGGTGTGACGCTCACCATCGCGCACCATGCCCTCAAGGACAACCGCCGTGGCTCGCTGATCTTCTGGCTGGCTGCCACCATTGCCCTGGGTGCGATCTTCATGGGCTTTCAGGCCTATGAGTACATCCATGCCTACAAGGATCTGAACCTCAAGCTCACCTCGGGCATCTTTGGTTCGACCTTCTTCATGCTGACCGGTTTTCATGGATTTCACGTCACGATCGGTGCGCTGATGCTGGCTGTGGTGCTGTTTCGGATCATCAAAGGCCACTTCACTCCGGAACATCACTTCGCTTTCGAGGGTGCCGCCTGGTATTGGCACTTCGTTGACGTCGTTTGGCTGGGCCTCTATGTCATCGTCTACTGGTTGTAATTCCGGAATCGATTCGCACCGTCCCTGTCTGGGCGGGAGCTGAGTTTCCGGGAGTTGATCCTGCTCAAACGGCCGCGAAAGCGGCCGTTTGAACATTCCGGTTTGCCATCTCAGCGCAGGCCTCCGGAATGCCTCTCAGATTGCAGTTCGTCGTGATGTCGTCCGGCGAGGACAATCAGGTCCTGTCTCAGCTCCTCGATGCGCTCTCTCCATGGCCAGTCCTGATTCATCAGGATGCCTCGCGTCCGAGGCCTCCTATGCAAACGAAGCAGCCCCACCGCATCCGCTGGGTCCGATCCCCCAAGGCGACCGGATGGGGCGATTGGGGCTTTGCAACGGCCATTGTTCAAAGCCTGAACCAAGCGCTCAACGAGAGCGCCTTCGACTATCTCCAGTTGCTTAGTCCCAGCTGCCTGCCGATTCGGCCCATTGCCGATCTGATCACCCACGTCGGCCAAGGCGACGCCGACCATCATGTCGATGCCTTCGCCCTGGATCGGGACTGGGATACCTGGATGAGTTTTGCCTGGCGGGCGTATGCGCCACAGGCCAGCGACCGACAACGGGTGCTGTCTCGCCTGCGGCGGTGGTATTTCGGTCAGGCGCCGGAGCTCGAGCAGCAGCATTCGATGTCGGTCTTGCACCGGCGTGCTCATACCAACGGCGGGGATGCGCTGCGCGCTGCCGCGGCCGTGGCTGTGACCAAAGCCCTGGGCAGGGACCGCTCCTGGACGCGACCGCGGCCCCGCCTGCGTGCGAACTTTGCGTGGCCTACGCGTGACCCAGAGGCTCGGGCACTGGCTGTGGGCAGCGTGTGGTTCGGCGCACGACGCGAGGTCTGTGAGCGCATGGTGCAGTTGGCCGCTTCGAGCGTGTTTCGCCAGCGGTTCGAGGCGTTGACCATGGTCGACGAGCTGGTGATTCCCACCCTGCTCAGACACTCCGGACATCGGTCGGGGCCCTCGAATCACAGCATTTCGCCGTTTGACGGGCGAGGCCACCCCGTACCGATCGATCCCCTGCAACTGATTCGTGCACAGGCGACCGGGCGTTTTTTTGCACGCAAATTTCGCGCTGAACCCGACGATCCCTGCCGCTGGACTGCCCTCGACTGGGCTGGATGCGGATCAGATTCGCCTGGATCGGCGAGGGGGATGCCCCGGGCGGGCGTTCAGCAGGGCACCATGCGGTTTGCGACCGAGATCAGTTCGGCCCCACCGGGATTCCCCGGCTTTCAATCCAGCCCTGGTGGTGTGCAAACAGGATGAAAAGAAACAGCAACACCGAGAGTCCGACCCTCAACCCGAGCGCCCGAGCGGTATTCCGGGTGCGACCCTTGTCGCGCATCATGAAAAACAGCGCCGAACCCAGACTCGCAAGGATGCACAGAAAGAGCAGACCAATGACGATTTTCATCGGCCGGAGTATCGCATGCACCTGCGCCGGCTGATCCCGTCGCTTGCTGCACTGGGGGTCATCGTGCTCACTGCTGCGCTCGGACAATGGCAACTGCGACGTGCCGATGAAAAGGCTGAGGCGACACACCAGCGGCAGGCTGCCCTGAATCGCGCGCCGGTCGTGCTGACGGCGTCTTCGCCGGCGACCGCCCTGGATGGCGCGCTGGTTTCGGTCGAAGGGCGATGGCTGACCGAGAAGACCATCTTTCTGGACAATCGGACACGCAAGGGCGTCGCAGGATTCCATGTGGTGACGCCACTGCAGCTGCATGCAGCCGATCAGGCCGCTGAACTTCATGTCCTGGTGTTGCGCGGATGGGTGGCCCGCGAGGTCCTCGATCGGACACGCCTGCCTCAGTTCAAGACGCCCGAAGGTCGGGTGCGCATCGAAGGCCTGGGGTTGACGGATTTGCCCCAACCCATCCGACTCAGCCGTGACAGCGCCTTCGATCCTCAGGCCCCTCGAATCTGGCAGCACCTGGATCCTCAGGACTTTGCTCGCGAATCGGGGCTGCCATTGCACGGGTTGATGGTGAGGCAATTGAGCGAGGCCGACGATGGGCTGATGCGCGACTGGGCGGCTCCGGGTCGCGGTGAGGACAAGCATCGCGCCTATGCCTTTCAGTGGTTCGCCCTGAGTGGCGTCACGGCCCTGATCTGGATCGGGTTAAGCTTGCGCCGCCGCCCCTGACCGAGAGCCTTCTGCATGCAAGCCCTGCCTACGCCCATCGATGGTCTTCTGGTATTCGAGCCCAAGGTCTTCGGCGACGAGCGGGGGTTCTTCATGGAGTCATGGAACCAGCAGACCTTTGAACGTCTGGTCGGGCAGGCGCCACGCTTCGTGCAGGACAACCATTCCCGCAGTACGCGGGGTGTTCTGCGTGGCTTGCATTACCAGCTGCAGCAGGCACAGGGCAAGCTGGTGCGGGTCGTCAGGGGGTCCGTGTTCGATGTGGCCGTCGACCTGCGTCGGGGCTCGGCCACCTTTGGCCGGTGGCATGGCGTGGAGCTCAGTGAATCCAATCATCGGCAATTCTGGGTACCCGCCGGCTTTGCCCATGGCTTTCTGGTTCTGAGCGAGGTCGCCGACTTTCTCTACAAGACCACCGATTACTACGCGCCTGCGCATGAGCGCTGCATCGCGTGGAATGATCCGGACATCGGCATTGAGTGGCCCCTCGAGGGCAGGGCACCCCAGCTTTCGGCCAAGGATCAGGCGGGGGTGCCGTTGCGCCAGGCGCCGGTCTTCGAGACTTGAGAGTCACGCGACTCTGACGTGTCGCCAAGGCACAGGCTCACGTAAGGATCCATTCCCTGCCCGGTGCGCCTGCACCTCGTGCAGCGCATGATCGGTCATCCCTGATTGCAAGGATGAACCCATGGTTGTGCGCAGGTTGCTCGCTGTAGTGCGTGCCCGTTGGGCGCTGCTTTTTCTCATCATGGCAGTGAGTCTGGCGGTGGCGGTGGCAGCCAGTGCGTGGATGTCCCCCAAGTACCGGGCAAGCAGTCTGCTGGTGGTCGAGCTCAAGGGAACCGATCCGGTGCTCGGCGGCGCCGTGGCCTTGCCCCAGACCTTGCAGGGCTATCTGGTCACGCAAACCGAAATCGTTCGCAGCGAGCGTGTGATGCAACGCGTGATCAGTCAGCTCGATCTCCTCAGCAATGAAGCGCTCGCCCGCGCGGCACAGGCCGATGCCCCCGAGGAGTCCGATCCGCGTCGACGCCTCATCCGGCATTTCGAGCGTCGCATCCAGGTTGACGCATCACGCGAAGGCAGTACCTTGTTGGTGACCTATGAAGGCCCTGAGGCCGAGCTGAGTGCGCAGCTCGTCAATGCCGTCACTCAGGCCTATCTCGAAACCGCTCGTGATCTTCGTACGGGCCCTGCAGGGGATTTCAGCGCCTGGTTTGAAACCCAGACCCGTGAATACCGGGATCGTCTCGAGACCGCTCAGCGAAGGCTCAGTGCAGCACAGCGCGCCAGTGGCATCCTGGCCGACGACGAGCGACTTGACGTTGAAACCCTGCGCCTGACCGAAATCTCCAGTCAGTGGCAGGCCAGTCAGGCAGCACTTGCCGAGAGCCGGGCCCGCGTGGATGCGGCTCGCGCCGGGGCCAGCATGCCGGAGGTGGTCTCGCACCCCCTGTTGCAGACGCTCAGTGCGGATCTGGGGCGAGTCGAGGCACGTCTGCAGCAGATGGGATCACGTCTGGGGCCGGCGCATCCTGAAGTGGTCGCCGAGCAGGCGCAGGCGGCCCAATTGCGAACCCGTCTGGCGAGTGAAACAGGTCGAGTGAGCGCCAGCCTGCAGGCCAGTCATCAGGTCAATGTGGCTCGGGAGGCGAGGTTGCGAGAGGCCCTCGAGGCGCAACGCGCCCGTGTGGGCGGTCTGAAGGGCGCGCGCGATCAGTTGCATGTGCTTGAACGCGAGGTGCAGAGCGCCCAGCGGGCCCTCGAACTGGTCAGTCAGCGCCTCACCGAGACCCGGCTTGAAAGTCAGGCGAGGCATTCAAATGCCAGTGTGATCACACCCGCGGTCGCACCGTCTCGTCCCGCCCGGCCTCAGCCACTGCTCAATGCTGTCCTGGGATTGATCGCAGGCGGGGTGATCGGTCTGATGGCCGCACTCGCACTGGAGTCGAGTCTGCGTCCGGTTCGCGACGCAGAGGATGTGCGCCTGGCGACCGGCCTGACGGTTCTGGCCCGTTTGCCCGCCCTGGGCACGCAGGCCTCGCAACGATTGATCGGTCCGTGAACGCCGCTGGACAGCCCAAGCGCAGCCCCCCTCAATCGCTGGAGACCGCCCATGTCCACTCATTCCGTCCTGACCTTCAGGACCCGAGCCCTCGCGCCCACTCTGACCGGTCCCCGCGTCTCGGTCACCCTGCAACGCGCCATGGCCTCCCGTTCGGGATACCTCGAGAGCGTGAGGGCGCTGGCAATGCAGTTGCGATCGCGCTGGTTTGACGGAACCCCAGGACATGCGGCCCTGGCGATCAGCAGCGTCGACCCGGGCGATGGTCGCAGCCTGTTGACCGCAGCACTTGCGGTCGAATTCGCGCGC
>Ga0255096_1000947_pt1 | contig 12832 bp, 11 predicted proteins | sample Colum_Atlam_RepA_2_FD_188563 | JGI IMG/M metagenome (GOLD analysis project Ga0255096, IMG submission 188563) | Freshwater microbial communities from Columbia River, Oregon, United States - Colum_Atlam_RepA_8d | ecosystem: Environmental > Aquatic > Freshwater > River | place: USA: Oregon...
GTTGCCAGCGGGCGCGATTGTGGTCAACTGCTCTCGTGGCGGACTGATCGACGAAGAGGCGCTGGCAGCGGCGCTTGGAATCGGGCAGATTTCGGGTGCGGGCCTAGATGTCTTCGAGAAAGAACCGCTTGCGGATGCATCCCCACTTCGCAGTGCGCCCAATGTAGTGATGTCGCCCCATGCGGCGTTCTTCTCGGATGCATCGGTCGACGCATTGCAGCGACTGGCTGCGGAGGAAGCCCTGCGGGGATTGCGAGGCGAAGCATTGCGCTGTGCACTGACGTAAGGGAGGCCAAGAAATGGACTACAAGGCAAAGCATGATCTGAGCGGAAAGTTGGCCTTGGTGACAGGCGCCGGGCAAGGCATCGGCGCAGCCATCGCCGAGGCGCTCGCGGCAACCGGGGCCGAGGTGATCTGCACTGATATCCTGATCGACCGAGCAGCTGCCACGGCGGCCGATCTTCGGTCGAAAGGCTTCAGCGCCCGCGCCGAGGAACTGGACGTAACCAATACAGCAGCCATAGATGCGCTCGCGCAGGCCCTGTCGCCATTGGATATCCTCGTCTGCAACGCGGGCGTCGTCACCAACACCCCCGCTGAGATGATGACCGATGCCGAATGGGATCGAGTGATCGCTGTTAATCTGACCGGCGTATTCCGTACATGTCGTGGTTTCGGACGTCGGATGTTGGAAGCCGGGCGCGGCGCGATAGTCAACATCGGGTCAATGTCGGCCGAGATAGTCAATGTTCCCCAGCCGCAGTGCCATTACAACGCCTCCAAAGCGGGGGTGCACCACTTAACCAAATCGCTTGCGGTGGAATGGGCGAAGCGCGGTGTCCGCGTGAACGCAGTGGCTCCCACCTACATCGAGACACCCCTATTGCAGGGGCTTGAGGGGACACCGGGGTTGGTCTCACGCTGGCTCGATTTGACCCCAGCAGGGCGTATGGGCCAACCCCATGAAATTGCATCTGTTGTGCAGTTTCTTGCCTCTGATGCTGCGAGCCTGTTAACTGGCTCAGTTGTCACAGCCGATGCCGGATACACCTGCATTTGACAGGGGGAGGGAAAGCCCGTTTTGCTGTAGGCATTGAGCGCGGGCAGCTTCAGTCTGGCGTGCGTTCGACGTCCAAACATCAAATTCGCTCATTCTATTACCATTCCGGTCTTGGGTCACCATCCCTTCCGCAATCCTAATCTAATCGACTCTGCGCGATCGGATGTCTTTTGACACATTCGGAATGTCGCAAACATCTCCGCAGTTGATGGCACTTCTGCGCATCGAACGAATGGGGGGCGGATATCATCATATTTCAGCTTTGGCCGACTTGCGTGTTGGCCTAGTCACTGCGGTCTTTCAGGGCTCGTCTTTCACATCGCCATCAATGTGGCTGACCTGAACCTGGTGGACCGGAACTAACTGCGAGGCAGCAGTAGAGGTGGGAGCGCAAGCTGGCCTGACCCGGACAAAGGTGTTTTCATAGATGGATGTGCCTGTCCTATCTGTCTTGACGGGACTTCAGTGTCGTTTTGATCTCCGTTATGTGTGCCACCAGCCCGCATGCAGTGGCCTCTGGTAATGGGCTGATCTGCACGATGGATGTCTTCTCGCGACCGCGTCACAATGACTGCGTCCGCAAGCGGCCGTTGACCAGTAGGTTGCGCGCCAATTGGGTCGCCGGTGGGCACACTCCACAAATAGATGAGACCCAAGGTCGAGGGTTCCGTGTCGTCGAATGGTGGTCTAATTAGGAAAGTCGTTCGAGAAAACCTGTGCCGTCGATCTGCCTCTGCCGCACGACAGTCCAATCCCATATGCACCACATCCCTGCCTGAGTGAGAAAATCAGCGCCATGTTCCGAGTGGCAGCTTTGGATAACACGGCTTCGCAACATGGCCGTGACCGACCGTCAGCTCTGGGCCGGGTGCGTCGATCGAGCTGGTCCCCTCGCAATGGGCGGATTGCGGACGGTCGAGATTTCAAGCTGTCGACAATAGCGGCATCTCAGACTCCGCCAGGGCAAATGACAGATACCAAACATTTCTGCAATAAAACTTGCGTGATCGCAACTTTCTGTTACTCTCGGCAGCAACAGGACAGGTGACTATGAACATTCCCTACAAAAAGCCATCGACGGTCAAGGAGGTTCAGGCGCGCCTTTCCTCAATGAACCCGGACCTCAGCAAAGGCTCCCGCCGGGCCGCTGATTTTTTGATGGCAAACCCCTCTATTGTCGCCGTCTTGTCCGCCGGCGAGGTTGCAAAACGCTGCGATATCCACCCCTCCAGCCTTGTTCGTCTTGCGCAGGGACTTGGCTTATCGGGGTTCCGGGAGTTGAAGTTGGTTCTTCAAAACGACATCGCGACTGCAAAAGAGTTGACGGCAACCGCCCGGCCTACCTTCGCAGTTCAACGCGAACCGGGCGAACGGTTGCGGCTTCGTTTACTGGCCGAGTCCGGGAAGTCTTTCAACCAAGCCGCCAGCGAGGCCGCCGAACGCCATTGGCTGAGTAAGCCTGAAGTCGAATTCCGCGCCGAATCGCATGTTTCGCACAGCATCAGCGCCGAGGAACTGGCCCATCGGATTAGTGTGGTTTCAGCCGATTCCGACGGAATCTTGCTCGTCGCACGCGAGCATCCAGCGATTAACCGCGCGGTACGAGAGGTTACAGCGCGAGGTATCCCGGTCGTCTGCCTGACAAGTGATCTGCCGGCGTCAGGGCGAACTGCCTATGTCGGGCCGGACCAATACGCATCGGGGTCGACCGCTGGATGGTTCTGTGGCCGCCTTGTGCCGCGTCAGCAGGTAGGGCGCGTGCTCTTGGTGTGCAGCGTTCCATTCCGTTGCCAATTGGACCGCGAACAAGGTTTCCGGCAGGTTGTTCGGTCGGAATTTCCGATGCTGACCATCGAAGAACGCGTAAGTTCTGACGAAAGCGTCGAAGTGACTTACGAGGCCATCCGTCGACATATCGCACAGAACGGCCCTCCGGTTGCCATCTACAACGTGTCGGGAGCAAATCTTGGAATTGGACGTGCGCTCGAAGACGAAGGCTTGGCTGGAACGACTGTTTTCGTCGGCCATGAGCTCAACGCCAACTCTCGGATGTTGTTAGAAAAAGGGATCATGGACGTCACTATTTGTCATGATTTCGACCGAGAGATTTCACTCGCAGTAGATGCCATAAGGATGGCGCGCAACTCGGTGCAACCAGCAAGCTGTATAACTCCCAGCCTGCTTTATACCCGCCACAACTGCACTGTCGCTTAAGGGTCAAATTGCAAGCTTTTCGACCGGAACGGGCGGCGCGAACGGATATGCGCCCCAGACCGACTGGTCGAAGTGAATCACGGCTCCAGTCATCATGCCGGCTTCGGACGAAAGCAGGAAGCCGACTGCTTTGGCGACTTCTTGAGGGGCCAGAAGACGCCCAAAGGGTTGTTCGGCTGCTACCTTTTCCAGCCAATTTTCTTCGGCATGGTGGTAGTCGCGCTGAATGCGGTCTTCACCGTCCGAAGCCATCCATCCGATGTTGAGTTGGTTCACGCGGATCTGGTTCTTCATTGCTGCAAATGCAGTGTTGCGCGTGAGCGTCACCAAGGCGCCCTTGCTGGCGCAACAGGCTGCAATGAACGGTTTGCCCGATAGCGCCCTGCGGAACCAATGTTCGGCGCGCCCTGCCGCACCATCGCCCGAATCGCGTCTTGCATCAGGAAGAAAGGTGCACGCGAGTTGATCGCGAACAGCGCTTCAACCGTGCTCAGGATGTCACCGCGATCAATAGTCCCCGCGGCATTCACCAGCATATCGACACAGCCGAATGCCTTGTCCGCAGCGGCAACAACGGTACTGACATCCCCTGCGACACCCAGATCGGCCTGTACGAAACGCACATCACAGCCTGTCTGCTCATGGATCGCACGCGCGACGGCATTACCCTTTTCCCCATTGCGCCCGCAGGTTACCACGCCTGCGGCGCCCGAGCGCGCCAGTTGCCATGCAACCGCAGCCGTTGCGTTCCTCCGGTTCCAATGCCGACTTTCCCATCAACTCTGCCCATCTTCTTCTCCTTTAAGCATCCAGCATGCGTCGAGCGGCCATGGCATTGAAAATTGCAAGGTGATCTCACCGTGAAATTTCCATTGACAGATGTGCGCGAATGCAACAGTTATTGCGAAACTGAAATATTAACTGCACTTTGGGGGAAATATGTTGCGAATTGCTGTTCTGGGATGCGGACGTATCGGCCAGATGCACGCAGCGAATGTTGCGCGGCATCCACGTGCGACGCTTGCCGGCGTCTATGATTTACACCAGCCCTCGGCGGAGCGAGTAGCGGCGCAGCAGGGTGTTCGCGCCTTTGCCTCTGCTGCCGATGTATTTGCGGCGGCCGACGTCGATGCAGTTTTGATTGCCACAGCGACGCCAACGCATGCCGACTACATCGAATTGGCAATTGCCGCTGGCAAGGCGGTTTTATGTGAAAAGCCGATCGATCTGAATTTGGCCCGGGTCGAGGCATGTGCTGCCAAGATTAAAGGCAGCAAGCTTCCAATCCAGCTTGGCTTCAACCGCCGTTACGACCCCGGCCACAGCGCGGCCCGCAATGCCATGCTTGCAGGCGAGATCGGCGACCTGCATCAGGTAATCATTACCTCGCGCGATCCGGGCATCCCGCCCCGTGCCTATCTGGAAGCGGCGGGCGGGTTGTTCCGTGACATGACGATCCACGACTTCGATCTTGCCCGTTTCATGCTGGGCGACGAACCAACCGAGGTCTTCGCCATTGGCGGTGCTTTGATCGACCCAACTCTGGGTGCCGAGTTGAACGAAGTCGACAGCGCCATGTTCATCCTACGTACCGCGTCGGGCAAGCAGTGCCACATTAACAACTCGCGTACGGCCGTTTACGGTTACGACCAGCGGGTCGAGTTGATGGGCAGCAAGGGAATGCTGATTTCTGATAACCGCAAACCCCATGAAATGCGCCGCTACACCGCGACCACCACCGAAACAAGCGCGCCCTATCAATTCTTCTTCCTTGAACGATACAACGAGGCGTTCATGGCCGAGATCGACGGATTCGTAGATTGCGTCGAAAAGGGTGCCACCCCGCTTGCAAGTTTCGAGGATGGCCGCCGCGCACTGGTCCTTGCTGAAGCGGCTTACCTGTCCATGCGTGAGGGCAGGATGGTCAAGGTTTCCGAAGTCAAAGCCTGACGGGACCGCCTAAGGGCTATCTGATACCGCGCCTGCCCTGCTGTAGGTGCAACCCGAAATGCAGTGTCTGACGACAGGTGAGGAGATTTGCCGTCAGCACCGCAAGCCGATCCCTTTGCGCCGTGCGCAAAGGGCCGAAGTGGTCCTCCAAGCAGGTAAAAGCCGAGAGGATCATCAAAAAACCCAGTGGAGGATAGAATAATGAAATTCAACATGACCCGCCGCCAGTCGGTCAAGGCTCTTGCTGCAGGAACGGTGGCTTTTGCCCTGTCCGCAGGGATGACCTTTGCCGACAACGCCAATGTAAAGATCGGCTTTACACCGAAATTCCTGAAAGACGATTTCCAGACTCTTATGCTGGATCTGTCAAAAAAAGCTTTTGACGCCAAGGGATTCACCCTTGTCGGCGCCCCTGACCCGAATGGCGACATCGCTGCCCAGGTCGACGCCCTAACCAACTTGATGGCCAATGGCGCGAACGTCATCGTATTCGCCCCGCTTGACGCTGCCGGTATCGTTCCGGTCGTGGAAAAGGCAAACGAGGCCGGCGTTCTGGTCTTCTCGATCGACGACAGCCCCGCAGGCGGTAAGGTGACCGCGACCGTCCGTGCCGACAACGTAGATGCCGGCGCTCAGGGCGCCAAGGAAATGGCCAAACGTCTGGAAGCGGCACCCTGCTGGAAAGACGACAGCTGCATCGTGCTGGAGTTGCAAGGCGCGCTGACCACGCCGAACGGCCTTGACCGTTCGGAAGGTTTCGCCAAGACACTCGGCGAACTTGCCCCCAAGGTCCAGATCATCCAGCGCCCGACCGAATGGACTGCTGACATGGCTGCAGACGCTGCGCAGAACGTGCTGACCCAGAACCCGAACCTTGCCGGCATTTTCATGGCGTCGGAACTGATGGCAACCGCCGTGAATGCACAACTAAACGCCGCCGGCAAAGGTGCAGCCGTCGGCGAGGAAGGCAGCGTCATCCGCATTGCGATCGACGGCACACCGCAGGGCCTGCAACTGATCCGAGACAAAGCACTCGACGCAACCGTGTCGCAGCCGCTCAGCGCCTATGCAACCAAGACTGCCGAGCTGATCGAACTGGTTTCGGGCGGCGGTACTATCGAGGTTGGCAAGCGTGACGACGGACAGGTGATCGATACCCCCGTGGGACCGCAATACCAGCTCAACGCAACGCTTGTGACTGCCGAAAACGTCGACTCGCCTGATCTCTGGGCAAACCAGGTCGGCAAGTAAAGCTGTATCAAGACAGTGGATCCAGAGAACATGGACATAACGCGACCCATCGTCGAGATGCGCAACATCTCCAAGACCTTTGGTTCTACGAAAGCCCTGAAAGGCGTGGATTTCACCGTGATGCACGGTGAAGTTCACGCCCTACTCGGCCGTAACGGAGCCGGTAAAAGCACGCTCGTTTCCACCATGAGCGGCCTTGTGGCTTCCGACACAGGAACCATCCGCATTGCCAAAACCGAAGTGACGGCTAACGGCCAACCCTATGCGGCGAAAATCCGCGACGACATCGCGCATGTGCAGCAGACTCCGCAGCTTTTCAACCTGTTGACCGTTGCCGAGAACCTGTTTCTCGAAAACGCCGTCGTGCAGAAGAAGTTCGGCATCGTCAGCCACAAGCGCATGTTGGATAAGGCTTCTGCGCTTTTGCAGAAATGGAACATCAACATCCGCGCCGAAGCTTTGGCGGGCGAATTGAGTGCCGGAACACGCCAGCTTCTCGAAATCATGAAGGCGCTATGCCGTGGTGTTCCGGTCATAATCCTTGATGAACCCACCGCGGCACTAAGCAATGCCGAAAAGCGGATGCTGTTTGAGCAGGTCAAGGCGCTCAAGGCGCTTGGCATTTCGTTCATCTACATTTCGCACCACCTCGACGAGGTGTTCGAAGTCGCAGATACCGTCACGATCCTGCGGGATGGGCTGGTAGTAAAGGAACGCGAAAAGGTCAGCAACCTTACCGTCGAACTGATTGCGGACCTCATGATGGGCGAAAAGACAGCCCGTTCCGTGCGCGTTGACCATACCCAAGCGGAGGCGCCACCTCTGCTGCGCGCCAAAGGTGTCGGCCTTTATCCAGTGACCGATGCAGGCGTCGACTTCCATATCCAGCCAGGCGAGATCGTTGCACTGGCAGGCCCTGTTGGAGGCGGCAAGGAAGCCTTGGCGATGATGCTCGCTGGGCAATTGACCCCTTACAAGGGCAAGATCAGCGGATCGAATGAGACCCTGCCGACCATAGGTCTGGTCCCAACCGATCGCCATGCAAGCGGCTATGTCGGGATCCTGGGTGTGCGGGAAAATGTTGCCATCGGAGGGCTTGAACTTCTGTCGGGTCGCTTCGGTTTTATCAAGCTCGACAAAGAAGCTGCTCATGTCGGTGGCCTTGCAAGGCAGACAAACGTGATTGCCTCGTCGCTGGAACAGGCTGTCAGCCAACTTTCCGGGGGCAACCAGCAAAAGGTGGTTTTTGCACGCGCGCTTTGCCAGAACCCGCAGGTCATTGTTGCCCTGAGCCCAACGCGGGGCGTCGACGTCGGGGCCAAGGAACAGCTTTACGCGCTCCTGAGAGATCTGGCGAGCAGGGGGCTCGGCGTCGTCGTCGTATCAGATGAGGAGGACGAAATTGCCCAGTTGGCGAACAGGGTCGTGACCGTCTTCGAAGGAAAAATTACGGGCGAATTGCGCGGAGACTACACTATGAAAGACTTGATTTTGCGCATGGAGGGCGTGGCATGAGCACTGCAATGACAGGACAGGCAAAACCCGGTCAAGAGGCCGGACGGTCGCGGCTTGCGGCCTTTGGCAGCGCCTTTGTGTCGGGCGGTTATACCATGTATCCGGTGTTGGCGCTTCTGGTGCTTGTTGGGGCCATCGTTGCGCCGAACTTCGCGACCGGCATCAACCTGATCAACATTCTGGAACAGGTCAGCGTGCTTGGCCTCACGACCATCGGACTGACCTTCGTCGTGCTGATCGGACGGCTTGATCTGTCGCTGGAGGGTATCGTCGGCTTTGCGCCAATGCTCGCGGCGGTCTGCCTCGTGCCAGCGACGGCAGGAGGGTTCGGATTCGAGCTTCCGTCGTGGATGGGTCTGGTCGTGGCTTTGGGAACGGCAGGCCTGATTGGATACTTCAACGGTTTCATGGTGGTGCGTGTTGGCCTCAATCCCTTCATCTCGACTCTCGGCCTGCTGGTTCTGCTGCGTGGCGGCGTGCTGATCGTGTCAAACGGCAGGTCGATCTATTCCCCCGGCCCAGCCCTGACCTACCTCGGTTCTGCCAAGCTTTTCGGGCTTCCGGTGTCAGTTTTGGTCTTTGCCTTCGTCGCCATCGCCATCGGCTTGGTATTCAAATACCACCGCTACGGCCGCGCGCTTTACGCCATCGGCGGGAACGAGGATGCGGCGCGTGCGGCGGGGATCAATGTGGATCGGGTGATCTGGTCGGCGTTCGTCTATGCTGGCTTGCTGGCTGGGTTGGCGGGGGTGTTGATGACCGGTCGTCTGGATTCCGCGGTGACAACTCAAGGCCAAGGCATCATCTTTTCGGCCTTTGCCGCAGCAGTGATCGGCGGTGTCAGTCTTGGTGGTGGGCGCGGCACGATGGTCGGTCTTGTGAGTGGCGTTCTCCTGATTGGCGTCATCAACAACCTTCTGACGCTGGCGCAGGTGCCGTCGTTTTATGTGCAGGCGTCAACTGGTGCCGTGATCATTGTGGCGGCTGTGCTGACCACGGTGGCAAGCCGCCGGTCGAGTGGCGTGCGCACCCGCACTTGAGTTGGAGTGCAAAGGAACCAGAGAGCGCCGCCATCTATGAACGATGGCGGCGCTTTCACTTCTTGATGTAAACTCGGGGAATGACAGGAGAGCAGCGATGAAGAAGCATGCCATTGGTAAGATGGGACTTACCGTCACGGAAATCGGCTTTGGCGCAGCGCCCCTGGGCGATATGCCAGATACCTACGGCTACGGTGTCGACGAAGTTACAGCGCGCGCTGCGATCGACGCAATTTTCGACGGGCCGACGAATCTGCTCGACGCATCGCGAAATTACGGCTTTGGCCGCAGCGAACAGCGGATTGGCGCGGCCATCCGCGCGCGCGGCGGGTTGCCCAAGGGGTTCGTTCTTTCAACCAAGCTGGACCGCGACATGGAAACAGGTCGCTTTGATGGTGATCGCGCAAGACGGTCTTTCGACGAAAGCCTGACGGCACTTGGGCTTGACCATATCCCGCTGTTGCATCTGCACGATCCAGAGCACGCCCGCGACCTGACCGAAATCACGAGGACTGGTGGCGCACTGGACCAGTTGTTCCGGCTGAAGGAAGAAGGACTGACAACTGCCGTCGGCTTGGCGATGGGTAGGCCCGACATGATGCTGCCGCTGGTCAAGGACTGGCCCTTTGATGTCATACTGAGCCACAACCGATACACGCTGCTCAACCGTTCTGCTGATGCACTGTTCGATCTTGCACAGGCAAAGGGCATGATGATCCTGAACGCTGCTCCATATGCGGGCGGTGTCTTGGCCAAGGGCAGCACAGTCGTCAAGAAAATCACCTATCAAGACAGCAGCGAGTCCGCCTTGGCCCCTGTGCATGCCGTCGAGGCCGTTTGTGGCCATCACGCCATCGCTCCCGGTGCGGCTGCTCTGCAATTCTCGTTGCGCGATCCGCGCATCGCTTGCACCATCGTCGGTGTGTCTAAGGCAGAACGGGTCGCACAGACGCTGGATTGGGCGGCTGTCGATATTCGCGACACTACATGGCGCGATCTCTCCGAACTGGCTTATTCGGTCGTCGATCCCGAGGCCGAGCGTGTCTATCGACCCTGCTGAGTGAGACGGTCGGAATGCGTTAAGTATATATTAATACATCTGGGCTGAACATTAATTCTCACTAAAGGATCTAACGACTGCTTTGGGCCGAAAACGTCATGACCCGGTGGATTGCTCCACCGGGCAGTTCGTTAAGCCACCGTTCATCAGAACGAAATCTCGTCGTCATGCCAAAGATGATTGGGGGTCGCCCCTCTGGGCCGCATTTTCCCCGATAATGATCGATAGACCATCATTCTATCGCTCACGCTCGGTCCCAAATCCTGCCTTTGCGGCGAATAGGCGGTGTATTCACTGCATAACTTGCAGTGTTTATTGCCAGCTCGGCGAAAATCTTCTATATTCACCGAAAGTTTTGCGGTGAATATGCCCTACATCTACGAAAACACCTCCTGGCCCAACTTCACCTGGTCGCTTGACGCACTGGCCACGAAATTTGCCGCCGTGCGCCATCGCCAAGGCAGACTGATTGGGCGAATGGAAGCCCTTGGCTTCGATCTGCGCGCAGAGGCGGTGCTGCAGATCCTGACCGAAGATGTGGTCAAATCCTGCGAGATCGAAGGAGAAATCCTGGACCGGGGGCAGGTGCGGTCCTCGATCGCCCGGCGGATGGGGCTGGAGATCGGCGGGCTGCCAAACACAGATCGCCATGTCGAAGGCGTTGTCGAGATGATGCTGGATGCGACCCAGAACTACACCGCCCCTCTCACCGCGGACCGACTGTTCGCTTGGCATTCAGCTTTGTTCCCAACGGGCCGGAGCGGCATGACGCGGATCCGCGTCGGCGCTTGGCGCGGTGCCGAGTCCGGCCCCATGCAGGTCGTCTCAGGACCATATGGGCGAGAGAAGGTGCATTTCGAGGCTCCGTCGGCCGACCGGCTGCCTATTGAGATGGCGCATTTTCTGACGTGGCTTGAAGCGCCAACACCCATCGACCCGGTGCTGAAGGCAGCGGTCGCCCATTTGTGGTTCGTGACTGTTCACCCTTTCGAAGACGGCAATGGCCGCATCGGTCGCGCCATCGCTGACCTTGCCCTTGCAAGGGCCGAGGGCAGTCCGCAAAGGTTTTACAGCATGTCCGCCCAGATCCGACTGGAGCGTGAGGGCTACTACACAGCCCTTGAACGAACCCAAAAGTCAGGCATGGACATCACCGCTTGGCTCGACTGGTTCCTTGACTGCCTGGATCATGGGGTAGGGGGCGCCGATGGTCTGCTTGAGAAAATCCTCATCAAGGCGCGGTTTTGGGAAAGTCTTTCGGGTCACGCCCTGAACAGCCGACAACGCTCCGTGCTGAACCGGTTGCTGGATGGGTTCGAGGGCCATTTGACGACCTCAAAGTGGGCGAAGCTGACAAAGGTCTCATCTGACACGGCGCTGCGCGATATCAATGAACTGGTCGCCAAAGGGATCCTAGCGCCAGGGGAGAGTGGAGGGCGCAGCACGAACTACGTGCTTGTCGCTCGGAGCTGAGCGGACAATCTTGCACTTCAATTGACATAACATGTTGATCCGAAACGTCTTTTTTTATATCCGATAATGAAGATTATGTAATGTAATGACGTGAGACTTTGCTCTTAGCTCCTTCCAGTGTGAAAAAACAAGCATCATCTTGGATTCCATTTTTCACCGCCATGCACGGCTTCAACATGGTCGCGCAGTTCTAGACCGGCTTCGCAACCAAGGTAATGCAACAGCACCCCAAAGGAATGGCCATAGCCGAAGGACCGGTATTTCAACAGCCCCCTGTCGAGGTAGATATCGTTCAGTTCCATGACGATTTCATTGCATCTGGCACTATGACACACCGGATTCGGCCCGCGACGGTGAATCACAAGATTCGTTTGCCAAAGAGCTAGGTTGGCCGCGTCCACGCTGTCACAAAATTGCTTGGGTTCCAGCGCGGAGTAATACCCAAAGATCAGCGGAAAACGGTTCGACGACAGGAGTTAGCCTGATTTTATCTATCGGTTCGTCACCGGATTATGCGCGCCGCCAAACTTGATGCCGGACTGGAGCCAAGTCCAAGTATCCATCAAGTGTTCGACATCAGAAAAAGCAGCGGCGATTCCACGGATCATGGAGTTGGTCTACGAGATGACACCTCGTGTTCTGATGCGCCGGCGCGAATGGACTGAACCGCGACTGCGGTATGGATGCAGCAGCAAAATTAGAAAAATCAACCCAAGGTAAGGCCGATTACAACTGTCGGCGGTGGTTGAAGACTGCGATGCAATATTAAATGCCCTGCCGTCAACTGACGCACGGCACGGTAGAAGTGGTCGCGCCGCCAGTCGGCATGGCTAACATTGCCGCCGTAACTGCGCCGCAATGGTTGGCCACCGTCAATGCCGGATGAAATCGCGGCGGCCGCTTGATTGGTGGTGACTATTTTGTATTTCCGAACAAATCATAGTAAAGCCAGCCGAAATAATATTTGATGCAGGGGATCGTCGCCAGCAGCACCGCATCCACGTCGTTTTGCGCCATCCATCCGCGCTGTTTCCCGCCGCGCCATTTCGGCATAAGAAAAGGCCGAATAGTGCTTGGTTCCTTTATGACTCGCATCACATGAACCATGTACCCATCGCTCATGCCGCCCCTCCTATGGTACGGTCTGCCCACTACAAGGGTTATCCCTGCTGCGGCCGGGGCATATATTTGCAAAATCGTGGTTCGCTTGACTGACCGGCCGTTGGTGATGGCATTTATCTCATAAATTGGCGTGACCTAGGGGTCAT
>Ga0255096_1000953_pt1 | contig 12788 bp, 11 predicted proteins | sample Colum_Atlam_RepA_2_FD_188563 | JGI IMG/M metagenome (GOLD analysis project Ga0255096, IMG submission 188563) | Freshwater microbial communities from Columbia River, Oregon, United States - Colum_Atlam_RepA_8d | ecosystem: Environmental > Aquatic > Freshwater > River | place: USA: Oregon...
AATCTGAAATGCTGGATCTGGTGGCCGAAGTCGCCAGTGCCAGCAATGCCATCGTCTTGATGGTGACGCATGACCCGAACGACGCAAAGCGCTTCGCCGACAAGACGGTGCTGGTGGCAAATGGTATCGCCAGCGCACCGGTGCCGACGGCGGATTTGTTTGCCAATCCGCCGTCGGCGTTGACCGATTATCTGGGCTAAAGCACCCCAGAAATGAAAAACCCCGCACGATGGCGGGGTTTTCCGAACAGCTTGATCTGCAAACTTAGTGCAGTTTCTTGCCTTTGACCTTCGACCACAAACGCTTGTTGGTCAGGAACAGCAGGCTTGCCAGCACCGCCAAGAACAGCACGGCTTTGAAGCCGGCGTCTTTGCGCGCCATCAGTTTCGGCTCTGCGGTCCACATCAAGAAGGCCGCAACGTCTTCCGACATGTGCTTCACGTCGTTCGGCGCACCGTCAGCAAAGGTCACCTGACCATCCGACAGCGGCGGGGTCATCTTGATCCAGCCGGTCGAGAAGACGTGGTTTTCGTAGAAGGTCGAACCCGCTTCTTCTTTGGTTTCGCCGGTGAAGCCGGTCAGCAGCGACACGATATACTCGGGTCCGCCGATGCCGCGCAGCAGCTGGTTGATGCCCAAACCATAAGGCCCGTGGAAGCCAGCCCGTGCTTTCGCCATCAGCGAAAGGTCGGGCGCGCCAGCACCAGTGTTGGCCGGGAAGTTATCGGACGGCACGCCTTCACGGTCTTCACCGGTGTCTTTGTCGGTGATGGTGAACTGCTTGGCGTAGGCGCGCACCTGATCTTCCGGCAGATGCGGGCCACCTTCGTCAGACAGCGACCGGATCGGCACGAACTTCAGCCCGTGGCAAGCAGAGCAGACTTCGGTGAAAACCTGAAGCCCGCGCTGCAGCTGGTGCTCGTCAAACTTGCCAAACGGGCCTTCAAAGCTGAAGGCAACGTCTTCGACATGGCCGCCTTCGCTTGCGAAAGCGGCGCCTGTCATAAGAGCCAGTGCAGAGACAGCGCTGATTGCGATTTTACGAAACATCTCAGTCAGTTCCTTTCTGTCACTCAGCCGGGTTGGCGTAGTGGGACTTGAAGTCTTCTTCGATCGTTGCCGGTTGCGGCAGCGGCTTTTCAAGCACACCCAGCAGCGGCAGGATCACCAAGAAGTAAGCGAACCAGTAGGTTGCAGCGATCAACGAGATGTAGGGGTAGATCCCGTCGGTCGGCATTGCGCCCACCCACATCAGCACCACGAAGTCGATGCACAGCAGGTAGAACCATGCCTTGAACTTCGGACGATACCGGCCCGAACGCACCGAAGAGGTGTCCAGCCACGGCACCAGCGCCATGACAGCGATTGCGCCGAACATCGCCAGAACGCCGAAGAACTTGGCGTCAACGATGCCGAAGGTCACGAAGTGAACCAGTTGCACAACCCAAACGTCTGCGGTGAAGGCCCGCAGGATCGCGTAGAACGGCAAGAAGTACCATTCCGGAACGATGTGTGCCGGCGTCGCCAAAGCGTTTGCTTCGATGTAGTTGTCGGGGTGGCCAAGGAAGTTGGGCATAAAGCCGACAACCGCGAAGAACACCATCACAACCACAGCCAGCGCGAACAGGTCTTTGATGACGAAGTAGGGCCAGAAGGGCAGGGTGTCTTTGGCAGCTTCTTCTTTCGACCCACGGCGCACTTCAACACCCGTCGGGTTGTTGTTGCCGGTGGTGTGGAAGGCCCAGATATGCAGCGCCACAAGGGCTGCAATCACGAAGGGGAGCAGGTAGTGCAAGCTGAAGAAGCGGTTCAGCGTGGCGTTATCCACAGCCGGGCCACCCAGCAGCCATTCTTGAATGGTCGGACCAACACCCGGGATCGCGCCGAACAGGCCGGTGATCACGGTTGCGCCCCAGAACGACATCTGACCCCAAGGCAGAACGTAGCCCATGAAGCCGGTTGCCATCATGGCAAGGTAGATCAACATGCCGATGATCCAGGTCACTTCGCGCGGGGCTTTGTAGCTGCCGTAGTAAAGGCCGCGGAAGATGTGCAGGTAGACGGCAAGGAAGAACAGCGAAGCGCCGTTTGCGTGCAAATAGCGGATCATATAGCCGCCGTTCACGTCGCGCATGATGTGTTCGACAGATTTGAACGCCAGATCGACGTGCGGGGTGTAGTGCATCACCAGCACAACGCCGGTAACAATCTGCAGGCCCAGGCAGAACGCCAGAACGATGCCCCAGATCCACATCCAGTTCAGGTTCTTCGGCGTCGGGATCATCAGCGTGTCATAGGCGATGCTGACGATCGGCAGGCGGTTGTGCAGCCAGGTCTGAATGCCCGGCTTCGGTTCATAATGGTCGTGCGGAATTCCGGCCATGTGTCTGGTCCTTACCCGAGCTTGATCGTGGTTTCGTTTTCGAACTTGGCCACCGGAACCGGCAGGTTGCGCGGTGCCGGACCTTTGCGGATGCGGCCAGCCATGTCGTAGTGCGAGCCGTGGCACGGGCAGAACCAGCCACCGAAGTCACCGGCGTTGCCCAGCGGCACGCAGCCAAGGTGGGTGCAAACGCCCATCATCACCAGCCATTCGCCTTTTTCGTCCAGCGTACGGTTCTGGTCTTCGGCGGTCGCGGTTGCGTCGATGTTGGCGTTCTCGGCGTTGGTGTCGACCAGATCGCTCAGCGCAACCTTGCGGCCTGCGTCAATCTCGTCTTGACCGCGGCGGCGGATGAACACCGGCTTGCCGCGCCATTTGACGGTGATCTGGGTGCCAACTTCGACTCCCGAAACATCGACCATGATCGACGCCAAGGCGCGGGTATCGGCCGAGGGGTTCATCTGATTGACCAGCGGCCAGACCGCTGCGCCAGTTGCAACAACGCCTGCCCCGGCGGTTGCGTAGTACAGGAAATCCCTGCGGGTGCCTGCGTGATCGTCTGCGTGGGACACGAGATCTTCTCCCTTCCGAGGCCGCACGACATGCGACCCATGTATAGATGAGGCCCCGGTTTCCCGGTGCCTTGCGGGCTGGGTTTTAGACAAGGAAAGCCATGCCGTCCAGCGGTCAAAGGCGCGCAAGGGTGGCGGAAATCAGCTTTTCGGTGTTTGCAGCCTTGAAGAGACGAAAATCTTTCCTAGTGCCGCACCTTTGCAACGGGAATCAGCACCTTGTTTCAGACAATCCGCGGTTCTGTGGCCTGCATCGCCGGGCGCTTCGCGAACGCGGCTTGCCATGCTGCAAGTTTCGGATGGCCGTTGCGCCAATTGCGGGCGTCCAGCCGGAAATCCAGCCAGCCCAGCATGCAGCCGACCGCAATTTGCGCCATATCCAGCGGCCCGTTCAGATGGTCGATCCAATCAGATTCGAGTGCATCCAGCCCGCGCGCGATTTTCAACCACTGCGCTTCGACCCAATCGGGGAACTGCTTTTCCGCTGGGCGCAACCGGCCTTCGTACAGCACCAAAATCCCGGCATCCAACATGCCATCGGCGGTTGCCTCCAGCGTCAGCGTTTGCCACAGCTTTGGCGCAGCCGGATACATCGCTGCCCCGGCCAGATCGTTCAAATACCGGCAAATCACTCGGCTGTCATAAATCACCTGCCCGTCATCACAGACCAAAGCCGGAATTTTTCCCAACGGGTTGTGGCCGATAGGCAAACTGCCCGGCGCAAGCGGCGTGCCAGTCGAGTCAAGCACCTGAACCCGGCCTTCCAGCCCAAGTTCCAGAATCAGCGCCATGACCTTGCGGCCAAATGGCGTGGTGGGCGAATGGTATAGCTGCATCCTCTGTCCTTCTTCGAAGTGTGATCGCCGATTCGTCAGGGCAGCCTAGGCATTGGTTTCGGGTGGGTAAACCGATTGCATCAATGCCGCTATCGCCTTGGCCGACGGGTCATTTTGCAGGGCAATCTGGGCCGCCGCACCGGCGCGCTGTTCGGCAGTCTTGTTTTGGTTCAACTTCCAAGTGCCGTCGACCGTGGTGACCGTAAAGCGAAACGGCAGAATCATGCGCAACATCCGGTCCATCGCCCCGTCGCTCATTTTTTCCGACCGCCACGGGGTTTTCGGCAAAAGTCGCGTTTCGTGTTCGGCAGACAAGGCATCAACATGGCCGCGCAGCGCGGTTTCGGGCAGTGGCGCCAAGCTGCCGCGCAGATGGACGGCGACATAGTTCCAGGTTGGCACCTGATCTTCCGCGCCATACCAATCCGGCGAAACATAGCAATCCGGCCCGGAAATCGCGATCAGGGCAGGCAGTTCCCCCGCCGCCAAACACGCCCGCCCCAGCGGGTTTGATCGCGCCAGATGCAACTCGGCAACGCCGTCGGCCAACAAAAACGGCACATGCGCCACAAGCGGGCCGTCTGGGCCGTTGACCGAAAGCATGCCAAAGCCGCGCGCCTTGGCGAATTTAAGGTTTTCGGCTGTAGGCGTTTGGCGGAAGGCGGGGTTTGGATGCATCTGGAAGATCCAATGTGAAAGCCGGAAAATGAAAAAGCCGCCAGAGGATATCCTCGGCGGCCTATTCTTTGCTGCTGCGCGCGATCAACCCTGACGGGCCTTGTAGCGCTTTTGCGTCTTGTTGATCACATAGACGCGGCCTTTGCGGCGCACGACCTGGCAATCACGATGACGCGTCTTCAGCGAGCGGAGCGAGTTTGCAACCTTCATGGCTGTCTCCCTTGTTCGCGGCGCGTCTTCGCGCCAGTTGAAAAGCGTTGCCTTCCTAAGAAGACGGTGAATGGTGGGCGGTACTGGGATCGAACCAGTGGCCACTACGATGTCAACGTAGTGCTCTACCGCTGAGCTAACCGCCCACAAACCTGACGTTTCCACCCAATCTTTTCGTTTAGCCCAAAGGGCCAAATAAAAGGACGCGGGCGGAACCGCGTCGGATAGGTGGGCTATAAACAGAGTCGTCGGGCTGTTCAAGGGGGTATTGGGCGGATTCGCATCGGAATCGCGGGGCTTTCGGCATCTGAAGTTTTATCGTTATATCAGATGGTAACAGGAGCATAACGTGTCAGAGGTTTTTCGCATCGATCGACCCGAGCGGCAAGATACGGCCGTTATCTTCGCGTCGCCGCACAGTGGGCGGGCCTATTCGCCTGCTTTTCTTGCGCAAACCGTGCTGCGGGATGACCAGATCAGATCTTCGGAAGATGCGTTTGTTGACCAACTTTTTGCCGATGCCCCACTGCACGGTGCGCCCTTGTTGGCCGCGCAGGTGCCGCGCGCCTATCTTGATCTGAATCGCGCCCCGGATGAGCTTGACCCCGCGGTGATCGAAGGCGTTGCCCGCGCGCCGCACAATCCGCGGGTGTCGTCCGGTCTTGGGGTGATTCCCCGCGTTGTTGCAGGTGGGCGCCCGATTTATCGCGGCAAACTGTCGTTGGCCGAGGCTGAAAAGCGTATCACTGGTTATTGGCACCCTTACCATCGCGCCTTGCGCCAGTTGCTTGACGAAACCCACACCCGTTTTGGCAAGGCAGTGCTGATCGACTGTCATTCGATGCCGCACGAAGCAATCGAAGGCCACACCCGCCCCGGCACCCCGCGGCCTGATGTGGTGTTGGGCGACCGTTTCGGCGCGGCGGCAGGGCGCGAGGTCGTTGACCGGGTCGAAGCAGCCTTCGCTGCGACTGGTCTGCGGGTGGCCCGCAACGCGCCGTTTGCCGGTGCATTCATTGCGCAAAGCTATGGCCGCCCGTCGGGGCAGCGCCATGTGATTCAGGTGGAAATTGATCGCGGCCTGTATATGGACGAGGCAACGATCGCGCCGCTGCCGCATTTTGCCCAGTTTCGCGCGCTGATCACCTCTGTCATTGCCGAGATAAGCGATATTGGCCGCCAATCTTTGCCCTTGGCCGCCGAATAACGCCGCGTCGCATGTGGGCTAGCGCAAAGCGCGCCCTTTGATGATGGCTTCTTTGCCAAAGCGTGCCCGAATGGCATCTGTTGCCCGCTCTGCCGCCGCGCGTTTGCCCGCATCGGGGTCCAGCAGATCGCGGTCCAAATCGGCCAAGGCTTCGGTCGACAGGTCGGAAATGCCGACCCCAATCAACCGAAACGGCCCGCGCGGCCCCGCCTGTTCAAACAAGGCCCGCGCCGCGCGATAGATGCGGTCGGTCAATTGCGTCGGATCAGACAGCGCATGGCGGCGACTGATCAGTTGAAAATCAGCCCGCTTCAGCTTTAGTGTCACCGTCCGCCCCGCCAAGCCTTTCGCCTTCGCGCGGTCTGCCACCTGTTCTGCCAACCGCCACAAATGGCCATCCAGCAGATCGGGGTCAGAGGTGTCTTCGAAAAACGTGGTTTCCTTGCTGATCGACTTCAGCTTTTCGTCGCGATTGACGCGGCGGGTATCCAGCCCGCGCGCCAGATGCCAAAGCCTGTCCCCCATGCTGCCAAAGCGCGCGGTCAAATCGCCCCGATCCCAGCGCAGCAGGTCGGCAATGGTGCGAATCCCGGCCTGCTCCAGCGCAGTTTGCGTCGCGGTGCCAACGCCCCAGATGATCCGCACTGGTTTTGGCCGCAAAAACGCTTCGGTCTCTGCCCGCCCGATCACCGAAAAACCGCGCGGCTTGTCCAGATCAGAGGCGATCTTGGCCAGAAACTTGTTATGCGACAGCCCGATAGAGCCGGAAAGCCCAAGTTCGTCCTGCATCCGCTTGGTCAACCGTGCCAACATGATCGCAGGCGGCGCACCGTGCAGCCGCGCCGTTCCGGTCAGATCCAGAAAGGCTTCGTCCAGCGACAGCGGTTCGATTGCCGGCGTCAACTCTTCCATCATCGCCCGAATGGCGCGCGAAGTTTCGACGTAAACCGACATCCGTGGCTTCACCACCACTGCCTCGGGGCACAGTTTCAACGCCTGAAACATCGGCATTGCCGATCGCACCCCATGAATGCGCGCCAGATAACAGGCTGTCGACACCACGCCCCGCGTGCCACCGCCCACAATCACCGGTTTGTCGCGCAGGTCTGGGTTGTCACGCTTTTCGACCGAGGCATAGAACGCATCGCAGTCCATATGTGCGATAGACAGATCGTAAAGTTCGCCATGCACCAGCACCCGCGGCGACCGGCAGGCGGGGCAGCGCGCTCCGGCGTCAAAGGGGGTCAAACAATCGCGGCATAGGGCGGGCATGGCGGCAGTATGCCTTACAGGTTGGGGGGCTGTCCATCAAACCGCCGCAGCTTTGCTGCGAAGGGCTTTCGGCAAAGCCGCCTTACCGCTAAGCTTGCAACATGAATTTTGCTCCGCGCCTTTTTCTTGCGCTGCTTTGGCTGGCAACCCCGGCGCGGGCCGAATTTGCCGTCTGCAACCAGTCATTTGATGTGGTCAACGTGGCCATCGGCCAAGATGTGCAAGGCGAGTTTCAGACCGAAGGTTGGTGGACCATTGGCCCTAACCAATGTGCCAACGTGATCAAAGATGTGCTGACCAGCCGCTATATCTATCTTTATGCGCAAGATGTGTTCGGTCAGCCAATTTTGACCGGCACCACCCAGATGTGCATCGCGCCGCGCAAGTTCACCATTCGCGGCATCACCGAATGTTGGTCGCGCGGCGACATCGCCGCCGGGTTTATCGAGGTGGACACCCTGAAAACCCAACGCTGGACGCTGTTTCTGGCCGCCACGCCGTAATGCTGGCACGGCGAGGGTTGCTGCGCTAGGCTTGGCTTGATTGTTCCAAATATTTCTCGTTTCCCGGCAAGGTCCGCATGGAAATCGACCCGCGCTTTAAACAGGCTCGCCAACGGGCGGCACAGCGGCGGCGCAACGCTTGGGCCGTGCCGCTGGTGCTGTGGGGTGGGGCGGTTGCCGCCGTCGCGGTTGTTACGGCGGCGCTGTATTTCGGTGGCGTGGTGACCATTGGCACCCCAGACGCGCCGGTGGATGTGGCAGAAGAAGAGGTGCCTGCGGCCTATGCCTCGGCCTTTGTGGATTTGGCGGGCGACCCGATGGTGCTGCGCTTTGACGTGGGCGGTGCCGCGCAAAAGACCCGCAAGCTGTTGCGACCACTAGAAATTCCACCGGATCGTGCCGGAAACGAACTGTCGTTGCTAACCGATGATCTGATCACCGGGCAAGAAAAGCTGATCACCACCCTGCCATCCAGCCGCGAGGATTTCGCGTTTTTTCAGGCGCAAAAAACTGCGGGCGTTCCGATTCCAAAGCCACTTGCGCCGCAACCGTCGCAATTGCCCGCCGAAACCGTTGTTGCCAGCGATGACGCAAGTTGGGGCGAAAGCATTGGTGTTGAAACCTCGGGGCCAGTGACCTATGTGAAAACCCGCATCGAAAACACCACCAGCGTCAATTTCATTCTGCCCGAAGCGCAGCGCAAACCACCCTATCAGGACATCTTTTTGCGGCTGAAAGGGCCGAGCGATCTGGCGGCGTTGATGGCGGCCAATGGCGTCGACGAAGCCGCCGCCAAACGCTTTGCCGATGCGGCAGCGGCGGTGGTGCCAGAGTTTGCCAGCCTTGGCTTGGGCAAGATTTTGGCTCTGCGCGCCGCCAATCGCGGCGGGGTGATGGTGCCGGTGCAAGCCTCACTTTACACCAAGGACGACTATTTCGGTTCGGTGGCGCTGAACGATGCGGGGAGTGTTGTCACCTCGGCCGACCCTTGGGTTGAAGAAGATCTGTTCAGTTTTGCAGGCGACCAAGCTGCAACAGCCGAAGATACCTCGCGCAAATATCGCATGCTTGATGCGTTCTATTCGGCGGCCATCCGCAACGGTGTGCCATCTGCGGTGGTGGCCGAAACCATCGTGATGCTGTCGCAAGCCTTTGACATGGAAAGCTTTGCCGCACCGGGCGATAAGATGACGTTGCTATACGCCAAAGACCCCGGCACGGCAGGCAGCGGCCCCGGCCAAGTGCTGTATGCCGCGATCAAGGGCGAGGGCAAATTGCTGGAATGCCATGTCTATAAACCAGTGGGCAAAGAGGATTTCGCCTGTTTTGGCCAAGGCTCTGGCGGCGACAGTGGCGGCGGGGTCAGCCTGCGCGCGGGCTTTGTAACGCCAGCAAAAGGCGTTCTGACCTCGCGCTTTGGCCCGCGCATGCACCCGATTTTGAAGGTGCTGAAATTGCACAAAGGCGTGGATTGGGCGGCGCCCGTCGGCACGCCGGTGATGGCAGCTTTCGGTGGCACGATTGAAATGGCGGGTGACGGTGGCAGCTATGGCAATCTGGTCAAGATCAAACATGGTGACAGTCTGGAGACCCGCTATGCCCACCTTAGCGCCTTTGCCGATGGTTTGACGGTTGGCCAAACCGTTACCGCCGGGCAGTTGATTGGCTATATTGGCACCACAGGGCAATCGACCGGCCCGCACCTGCATTTCGAACTTTATCAAAACGGCGAGGCAGTTGATCCGCTGGTGGCGGGCGATGAGGTGGTGGCCGACGGCGGCGGTTCGGCGGTAGAGATTTTGGTGGATCAGATCATCCGGGTCGAGTCTGGCGGCAAGGCCGACGCGGCGAACCCGCTGTCGACGGCAGTGGGGCTTGGCCAGTTTATTGAAAGCACTTGGCTGCGGATGATGGCGCAGTATCGGCCAGACCTTGCCAGCACGATGGATCGCCCGGCGCTGCTGGCGCTACGCACCGACCCGACGATCAGCCGCGAAATGGTTACAGCCCTTGCCCGCGAAGGCGAAAGCTATTTGCGCGCGCGCGGGCACCAGATTACCGCCGGTCGCCTGTATTTGTGCCACTTCTTGGGGGCAGAGGGCGCGAATATGGTGCTAAGCGCGCAAGATGACCAACTGGTCAGCGACGTGATGGGGGCGGGCGTGGTGAACGCAAACCCATTCCTTGCCGGCAAGACCATTGCCTATGTGAAGGATTGGGCCGAGAAAAAGATGGGCCGCAGCGGCGGGTCTGCGCCCGCTGCGGTGGTTATCCCGCCAGAGGTTTTGGCCTATCAGAAAGTCATTGCAGCCTTGCTTGGCAGCCCGACCTAGCGGGGCGCTGAGCAAACTTTTGGGACCGCTGCGTTGCTTTGGTGGATGCCTCCGGCGGGGATATTTAGGCCAAGATGAAGGGGCTTTCGCTTTGGCTAAATACGCGCTGGTTCAGGCGAAATCGTAGCCGATTTTGCCGTCTTTCATCACCACATCCACGGTTTTCATTGGTGTTTGGGCCACCATTCTGCCCAACACTTCGCGCGACAGGTCGGGCAGGATGGTATTGGTAATGATGTTGTCCACCATTCGCCCGCCCGAATCTGGGTCGCGGCATTGGTCAACGATATGCGCCAAAACATCATCGTGCACTGTCATGACGGCGCCGTGGTTTTCTTTCATACGCCGCACGATGGCGCGCAGTTTTAGTTTGGTGATGCCCGCAAGCACATCGGTGGACAGCGGGAAATACGGAATTGTCACGATGCGGCCCAGCAGCGCCGGCGGGAAAACCCGGGTGAGGTAGGGTTTCAACGCCTCTGACAGCGCATCGACATCCGGCTTGGTTTCACCCTTTTCGGCCATATCCATGATCACTTCGGTGCCGACGTTCGACGTCAGCAGGATCAGGGTGTTCTTGAAGTTGATCGAGCGGCCAGAGCCATCTTCCATGATGCCTTTGTCAAACACCTGAAAGAACAGTTCGTGCACGTCGGAATGTGCCTTTTCCACCTCGTCCAGCAGCACCACCGAATAGGGTTTGCGCCGCACCGCTTCGGTCAGCCGCCCGCCTTCGCCATAGCCGACATAACCGGGCGGCGCGCCTTTTAGCAGGCTGACGGTATGCGCCTCTTGGAACTCGCTCATGTTGATTGTGATGATGTTCTGCTCGCCGCCATAGACCGCTTCGGCCAGCGCCAGCGCGGTTTCGGTTTTGCCCACACCCGATGGGCCGCACAGCATGAAAACCCCGATCGGCTTGTTCGGGTTGGACAGTTTGGCGCTGGCGGTTTCGATGCGCTTTGCAATCATTTCCAGCCCGTGATCTTGCCCGATCACCCGCTCTTTCAGCCGGTCCGCCAGGGTCAGGATGGTCTTCAACTCGTCCGAAACCATCCGTCCGGCGGGAATCCCTGTCCAATCTGAAATCACCGACGCGACAGATTGTTCGTCAACATGTGCGTAGACCATGCGGTCATCGGGGCTGGTGGCTTCCAGCGCGTGCATCTTGCTGGCCAGCGTGCCGCGCAGGCTGTCTTTGTCGGCGTCATCGCCCAAAAGCGCGCCGCGCAGGCCTAGGATTTCGTCGACCATCGCCTTTTCGGCCAGATACATCGCTTCGGCTGCGGCAAGCTTTTCTTCTGCCGCGGTTTTTTCGGTGCTGGCTTCGCGAATGCGATCTTCGTTCACCTCGCCCAAATCGCGCTGGGCTTCTTTGGCCGCAATCTCTGACGCCAGCGCGTCAATTCGTTCCTTTAGGTCCTGCACTTTCGCAGGCGTGGTGGATTGGCTGATTGCCACGCGCGCGCAGGCCGTATCCAGCAGCGACACCGCCTTGTCCGGCAACTGCCGCGACGGCATATAGCGCGACGAAAGGTTGACCGCCGCAACCACCGCTTCGTCAGAAATCCGCACCCCGTGGTGCTTTTCCATCGGTGCCAGAATGCCGCGCAGCATATAGCAGGCGCGGTCGATAGAGGGTTCATCAATGGTAATCGGTTGGAACCGACGTGTCATCGCCGGGTCTTTTTCGAAATACTTCGCGTATTCCATCCAGGTCGTTGCACCGACCGTCCGCAAGGTGCCGCGTGCCAGCGCCGGTTTTAGCAGGTTGGCGGCATCTCCCGTGCCCGCCGCGCCGCCTGCCCCCATCAAGGTGTGGATTTCATCAATGAACAGAATGATCGGCACCGGGCTGCCCTGTACTTCGTCGATGACAGAGCGCAGGCGCTGTTCAAATTCGCCCTTCATGCTGGCACCCGCCTGCATCAGGCCCAGATCAAGCATGTAAAGTTTGGTGCCTTGCAGTTTGGGCGGCACATCGCCCGACGCCAAACGCTGTGCAAAACCTTCGACCACCGCTGTTTTACCAACGCCCGCCTCGCCGGTCAGAATCGGGTTATTTTGCCGCCGCCGCAGCAAGATGTCGATGATTTGCCGGATTTCTTCATCCCGCCCAACAATCGGGTCCATCTTGCCACTTGCGGCCACCGCCGTCATATCCACAGCAAAGCGGTCCAACGCGGTTGTGCCGGTGGGTGCCCCGCCCGCGCTGGCTTGCGCGCGGCCAAGGCCGGTGCCATCCATCGGCCGCATATCGTCTTCGTCGCTGTCCTTCCACGCCCCCCGTGCCTCGTTCACCAGTGTATCGGGGTTAATGTCGCCAAACACTTTCGACATTTGCAGCAAATCACGCCGCAGCGCCGCGTTTTTCAGGGCGGCGACCAAGACATGGCCGGTGCGAATTTGCCCTTCGGCAAACAGCAGCGTTGCGTAGTGCCAGCCGCGATCCAACACATCGGTCAACTGGTCGGAAATCGCCGGCATCTCGGTGGCGTTTTTGCGCAGACCTTCGATGATCGTCGTCAAATCCTTCAGCAGCTTTGCGCGATCCAGTTGAAAATGCGCCAAGGTGACAGAGATGTCAGATTTCGGATTCTGCACGATATGAAACAGCCAATGCGACAGTTCGACATTGCGATTGCCTTCGTTCTTGGCGTGCCGCAGCGATTGCACAAAGGCATCATAACCGACGCGGTTCAGCTTTCCGGCGACTGTCTCAAGGCTGATATCGGCCATTTTATTCATCCTTTGAAAGACTTAATGAGATCAGGCTTAGCGGCGGTCTGACGCA
>Ga0255096_1000958_pt1 | contig 12758 bp, 13 predicted proteins | sample Colum_Atlam_RepA_2_FD_188563 | JGI IMG/M metagenome (GOLD analysis project Ga0255096, IMG submission 188563) | Freshwater microbial communities from Columbia River, Oregon, United States - Colum_Atlam_RepA_8d | ecosystem: Environmental > Aquatic > Freshwater > River | place: USA: Oregon...
GTCCACCAACAACATCTTCTCGCCAGCCAACGGTGCGCCGATCATTTCGCCGTCCCAGGACATGGTTCTGGGCATCTACTACTTGTCGAAGTCGGCCCAAGGCGATCGCACCAAGGTGCGCACGTTTGGGTCTACCTCAGAGCTGTTCCTAGCCAAGGGACACCGCGACGGTTCCGCCGATGTGCGCACGCACCAACCGGTGCGCTTGCGCATGGAGGCCGGCCGGCTGGTCAAGCTCCATCCGGACCGCTCGCCCGTCGAAGTGGCGGCCGACGGCAAGATCGAAGATAGCGGCAAGCGCGGCTACCTTGAGACGACCTACGGTCGCGTGCTGTTCAACGACATCCTTCCGCCGGGGATGCCGTTCTACAACTACGAGCTGAACAAGAAGGCCATTCAGAACCTCATCTCGGACTGCCATCGCTTGCTGGGCCGCGATGCGACCCTCAAGTTGCTGGACGATTTGAAGGACATCGGCTTCCGCAGCTCGACTGCTGCCGGCATGTCGTTCGGTAAGGACGACATGCGCGTGCCGCAAGGCAAGCGCGCCATCCTCGAGGCCACCCAGAAGGAAATCGACAAGGTCGAGAAGAACTTCCAGAAGGGTGTGATTACGGAAGGCGAGCGCTACCTGAAAATCGTCGACCTGTGGACACACGCCCGCGAAAAGGTGGGCGAGGAATTGATGGGTGTCCTGCGCGAGGACTACGACGACAAGACTGGCTACATCAACCCGATCTACTGCATGGTCACCTCGGGTGCGCGCGGTTCGATCGACCAGGTGCGTCAGCTCGGCGGTATGCGCGGTTTGATGGCCAAGCCCTCGGGCGAGATCATCGAAACGCCGATCAAGGCGAACTTCCGCGAAGGCTTGAAGGTGCTCGAGTACTTCTCGTCCACCCACGGCGCGCGTAAGGGTCTAGCCGACACCGCGCTCAAGACGGCCGACGCCGGTTACTTGACGCGTAAGTTGACGGACGTCGCCCAGAACGTGGTCATCACGATGGAAGACTGCGGCACGCAAAACGGCGTGTACAAGTCGGCCGTCTACAAGGGTGAGAAGGTCTCCCTCAAGCTCTCGGCCGCGATTCGTGGCCGCGTGGCGGGTGAGACGCTCGTGGATCCGCGCAATGATGAGATCATCGTGCGTGCCAACGAGCTGATCACCGAAGCCATCGGCGATCGCATCAATGACGCGGGCTTTGAACGCGTCAAGGTGCGTGGTCCGTTGATGTGCGAGGCTCCGCTCGGTACCTGCGCGCGTTGCTATGGCATGGACCTCTCGCGCGGCACTCTGGCCGAGCGTGGTCTGGCCGTCGGCATCATCGCCGCTCAGTCGATCGGCGAACCTGGTACTCAGCTGACCATGCGTACCTTCCACATCGGTGGTACGGCCAGCCGTTCGATCGAAGAGAACGATCGCAAGGCCAAGCGCGAAGGCCGCATTGTCTACACCGGCACGATCAAGACGGTCGTGAATGCGGAAGGCAAGAAGGTTGTCCTTTCGCGTAACGGCGAGCTGATTCTGTTCGATGCGCGCGAGCGTGAGATCGAACGCTACAGCGTGCCGGTTGGCGCCGAACTGATCGTTGCTGACGGTCAGACGGTCAAGGCCAGCGAAGTGCTGTGCCGTTGGGACCCGCACAACGTGCCGATTTTGTCGGCCGAAGCTGGCACCATTCACTATCAGGGCCTAGTTGAAGGCAAGACCCTCAAGGTCGAGAAGGATGCCCGCCGCGGCACCGTGCGCAAGCAGGTGATCGAGCACAAGGGCGACATCCATCCCGAGCTGATCCTCAAGAACAAGTCGGGCGAGGTCATCGCGCAATACGCGATCCCCGAGCGCGCTTACATTGAGGTCGAGGACGGAGCCAAGATCGCGGCCGGTGCCATGATCGCGAAGACGGCTCGTGAAGCTGCGGGTACGCAGGACATCACGGGTGGTTTGCCGCGCGTGACCGAGCTGTTCGAAGCGCGTCGCCCGAAGGATCCGGCTGTCATGTCGGAACTCGATGGCATCGTGGAAATTGGCGATAAGAAGCGCAACAAGCGCACCATCATCGTCAAGGCCCTCGGTGGCAAGGGCGAGACGCTCCAAGAAGTCGAGCACAGCGTGCCGCAAGGCAAGCACATCCGCGTCCACAAGGGCGACGAAGTGCGTGCTGGTGAGTCGCTGGTCGAAGGCCCGTTGGATCCGCACGAGTTGCTGCGCATCCGTGGCGAGGAGTCGGTCCTCGAGTACCTCCTGCGCGAAATTCAAAATGTGTATCGCAGCCAGTCGGTAACGATTGACGACAAGCACATTGAGATCATCCTGTCGCAGATGACTCGCAAGGTCTTGGTGAAGGACCCGGGTAACTCGGACTTCCTGCCGGGCGCGGTGATCGACAAGTTCCGCTTCCGCCGCGAGAACGAGAAGCTGCGCAAGGAGAAGAAGAAGCCGGCCAACGGCGAAACCTTGCTCTTGGGTGTGACCAAGGCCAGCCTCTCGTCCGACTCGTTCATCTCGGCTGCCTCCTTCCAGGAGACGACCAAGGTGCTCACCGAGGCGGCCATCGCGGGCAAGCGCGACATGCTCGTGGGCCTGAAGGAAAATGTGATCTTGGGTCACATGGTTCCGACGGGTACGGGCTTCCGCGACCACTACCGCACCCGCGTCAAGAAGAACATCGACTTCGGCGAGATCAGCACGGGGCTGGGCTTCTCGGGCTTGACCCCGACGCGCGAAGCCGACATCGAAGGCTTGCTCTCGGGCACCGGCTTCGGCGGGGGCTTCGGGCAAGGCTTTGGCGGTGCGACTCTCGCAGCCACCGGTTCGGAAGGCGCCTTTGGCGGTCGCGGCGTGCTCAGCGCCGCTGACGCGGCTGAAGCGGGTCTCGGCGGTGAGTTGGAGCCGGAATTGGGCGGCGGGCTACCTGGCTCGGGCGCTGAAGATTCCGACGACGACGACTTCGACGATTCCGAAGCCGGGGACTTTGAAGGCGACGAGGGCAGCCTCGACGCCGACGAGTGATCCTCAGGACAAACTCAGCTTCCAACTGTCCGCTGGGCCTTCTCAGCGGACAGTAGGGGCTTGACGCAAGACTCTCTGACCGTACACTGTTCCTCCCTCGAACTCGCGGCACTCCGCCGCGGACCGCCCCTGCAACGGGGCACGACAAGCGCTCATGCCGACGATCAATCAACTGGTTCGCAAAGGCCGCACGAAGCTGCCGAACCGCTCGAAGTCGCCCGTTCTGGACAAGTGCCCGCAGCGTCGCGGTGTTTGCCTCATCGTGAAGACGCAGACGCCCAAGAAGCCGAACTCGGCTTTGCGGAAGATCGCGCGTATTCGCTTGTCGAATGGCAAGGAAATCACCGGTTACATCCCGGGTGAAGGCCACAACCTGCAGGAGCACTCGGTGGTGCTCGTGCGTGGTGGCCGTGTGCGCGACCTCCCCGGCGTGCGCTACCACATCGTGCGCGGCACCCTCGACTCCTCAGGTGTCGATGGCCGTACGATCAGCCGTTCGAAGTACGGCACCAAGCGTCCGAAGAAGTGACCTAACTCGCCCCTCTCCCTAACGCACGCCTGCCCCTAACGCACGATCATGCCGCGTAACTACAAGTCCACTGCCGCCTTGCTCGATCCGGACCCGAAGTTCGGTTCGATGCTGGCCACCAAGATCATCAACAAGCTGATGTACGACGGTAAGAAGTCCACCGCTCAGGGGATTTTTTACGAAGCCATCGAATTGGCGATGAAGCGCTTGCCGGATTGCCAAGATCCGGTCGAGATGTTCACCAAGGCCATCGACAACGTCCGCCCCATGGTGGAAGTGCGCAGCAAGCGCGTCGGTGGCGCGAACTACCAGGTTCCGCGCGAAGTCAAGCGCGCGCGCCAGCAGTCGCTCGCCATTCGTTGGTTGGTCGACAACTCGCGCAAGAAAAAGGGTAAGCCGATGGCCAAGCGCTTGGCCGAGGAACTGTCCGACGCGTACCAGGGCCAAGGCGCCTCGGTGCAGTGGAAGGAACAGGTCCACAAGATGGCCGAGGCCAACAAGGCCTACGCGCACTACGCCTCCCACTGATCGTAGGGCTGTTTTACGGCTCCGGATTGGTCCGGAGTCGACCCAAGAAGGCCGCGTAAGCGGCCTTTTTGCGTAGGTGTGGGGGACGGAGTGTGAAAAATCGACCCCTAGACTCCTTTTTTTACAAGCGAGTCCGGCTGTTATGCCGCAGCCCTTTAGGAAGACTTATTTTGGAAAAAATTTCCATTGCCTCTAGATAGCCGCTATTGTTTTTGGCCGTCCCTATGAAGCTCATCCTCGCTACTACACTCGTCTCCAGTACGGTCTTTGCGACCTACCTCCTCGCCTCTGCTTCCGGTGGTACCTCGGTTTCCACGGTAAGTGTCGGTCAACTTCACGCCTCCATCACTGCTTCGGCGCCTGCGGTCGCCGCTGTCGGTAGTGAGGCTTCCAGCCAATCAGCGCTCGTGGGCGTTGGTGGTTCGGCGGTGAACTATTGCAGCTCCACGCCCAATAGCTTTGGCACCCCGTCCGTAATTGGCTACACGGGTTCCTTGTCATTGGCTGCTGGAACCTTCGGTTTGACCGCCAGCGGCTTGCCGGTGGATCCCCTGAGCTGGGGCGTCTTTACCTACGGCCAAACGCCGTTCAACACCAGCTTTGGTCACGGCACGCTGTGCATCAATCCGCTGGGTGGCATTGGCCGCATGTCGAATCAAACGCTGAACAGCAGCACCGTGTCGCGCTCGATGGTGAGTGCGCCCGCGGAGTTCACGCCGTTTACGCCGGCCAGCACCTGGCTCTTCCAGTTCTGGTACCGCAATCCGGCCGCTGGTTATCCGAACTTCAATCTGTCGGATGCGCTGCGCGTGCAGTTCGCTCCCTGATCGAAATTCTGAGCTCTAGGGCAGATGCGTGGTTCCTTGTTGGGAACCACGCATCTGTTTCTAGGTGGATAGTCCGCCACAAAAACTGAGATTAGTTGTCCGGTAGAGTGAGGCTATTTGCGCTTCTGCGCTGTTGCTCGGCGCCTACTTGGTGCGCTGCGGGCCAAACGACTCTCCTCTGTCGTGGTCTTGAATTGCATTGCAGGACTTGTTTCTCTGTTTGGCTATGAAACTGATCCTCACGACCGCGATCACCGCCTCGACCGTGTTTGCTGCTTATCTCTTGGCCAACGAGCCTCAGCAGACCACCGTTCAAGCCATCCAGTCCGACATTGCTACCCCGACTACCGTCACCGACGATGGCTCGGAAACCGCCCAGTCCCTCGGCACCGGCGGCGGCAACGCCACCACCTACTGCAGCGCCACGCCGAATAGCTATGGCACTGTTGCCCAGATCAACTATGTGGGCGCACTCGGCCTGTCGCAAGGCACCTTTGGCCTGCGCGTCACGGGTCTGCCGATCGAGCCCACCGCCTTCGGTGTGTTCACCTACGGTGGCACCCAGATGAATGTGCCGTTTGGCAACGGGTATCTGTGCATCAACCCGCTGGGTGGGCTGTACCGCATGACTCCGCAGCCGCTCGTCGACACGACCGTGTCGCGCTCCTTCGTGGAAGCCCCGGCGGAGTTCTCGTTGTTCCAGCCGGCCTCGTCCTGGAACTTCCAGTTCTGGTACCGCAATCCCGCCGCCGGTGGTGCGAACTTCAACTTGTCGAACGGCCTGCGCGTTCAGTTCGGCAACTGATTTCCACTCGCCGTTAGGCTGAGCCCCGCACGAAAGCGCCTGCCCAGCGAGGAAACTCGCTTGGCAGGCGCTCTGCTTACCTGCGACGATGAGCAAGCATGCCGCTCGATGTGCTCATCGTCCGCGACCCGCGCGAGTCCGTACGCAAGTGCTCGCTCACGCCACTGCGTGGACACCCGGGGATTCGTTTTCACACCTATCGCGAGGACCGCATCGTCGAGGCGGGTGCCCGTGTGCTCCTGCATCCCGAAGGGGAAGAGCTCGGCCCCAGCGACCTGCATGCACCGCTCTTGCTTGTTGATTGCTCCTGGCGTCGGGTACCCACTCTGTTGCGCACCGTGCGCGGGGAGTTGAGGCCACGCCGCCTGCCGTTGCTGGAAACCGCCTATCCTCGTCGTAGCAAGACCTTTGAAGACCCTGACTCTGGGCTAGCTTCCATCGAGGCGCTCTACGCAGCCCTTGCACTCACAGGCCATGCTGCGCCCTCGCTGCTGGAGCGCTATCTGTTTGCTGCTCGCTTTCTGGAGTTGAATCCGCATCTGCCGCGCCCGGGGCCATCGTCACAGGAGGCGGCGTCACTTGGATAGTCGTCCAGCCGAGGCAGCGCCGCTAGATCCGCGTTTGCAGCGTGTGATTGGAGTGGCTGCGCATGTGGATGCCGGCAAGACCACGTTGTGTGAGCGCCTGCTGTTTGATGCGCAGGTGGAGCGCCGCATGGGCGAGGTCGAAGAAGGCACGACCGTGCTCGATTGGATGAAACAGGAACGCGAGCGTGGCATCACCATCGCCGCCGCTGCGACCTCGCTGCCTTGGAAAGGTGCGCGCATCGAACTCGTCGACACGCCGGGTCACGTGGACTTTGGCATTGAGGTCGATCGGGCGCTGCTGGCTCTCGATGCGCTGGTGGTAGTGGTGGATGTGCTCGCTGGAGTGCAGGCGCGCACGGAAAGTGTGTGGCGCGCCGCCACACAGGCGGGGCTCGCGCGCTGCTTGTTCCTCAATAAGCTGGATCGCGCCGGTGCTGATCCTGCGCGCTTGCTGACTGGCCTTGCCGAGCGTTTGCAGGCGCGCTTGCTGCCGATTTCTTGGCCACACGAAGAAGGCGGGGCGATCGTTGGTGTCGTCGATTTGTTCGATTTGTCCATCGTGCGTGCGAGCACGCGCTCGTCGCGTGCACGTCGCGATCCGGCGGCCTGTCAAGCCGATTTGACGAGCTCTGCGGCCGTCGCCGTGTCCGTGGAAGCGCAGGTGCTGCACCAAGAGCTGCTCGAGTGCTTGGCTGAGGGCGATGAGTCGCTGCTGGAGGATGTGGTGGCCGGACGCCAGCCGGATCCTGCACGCTTGCGCTCCGCTCTGCGTGCGCGTGTGTGCAGTGGTGAGCTCGTGCCGCTCTTGTGCGGCTCGGCATTGCTGAATGTGGGTGTGCACACCTTGCTCGATGCGTTGGTCGATCTTGCACCCTCGCCCTTGGATCGTCCGGTGCGGCGCGCGCGCAGCAAAGACGGAGCGCTGCACCCGCTGGGTGTCGATCCGCTCGGTCCGTTGTGTGCACAGGTCTTCAAGCTCCAGCGCCTCGCGCAGCGCGAAGTGGCCTTTGTGCGCGTGCACGAAGGCGCGTTGCGCGTGCACCAGCAAGTGGAGCTCGCGCACGCGGGTGGCACTGAACACATCACGGGGATTTTTCGAGCGCACGGCGAGCACCTTGAGCCCTTGGCCAGCGCCAGCGCAGGTTCGATCGTGGCCGTGACTGGTTTGACGCGCGCTCATACCGGCGAAACCTTGGGCGCAAGCGGTGCGGTGCTGGCGTTGCCCAGCTTGGACTTGCCGCAACCTGTAGTGAGTTGTCTGGTCGAGCCGCCTGTCGACGCGCAACGCGCTCCCTTGCGTGCGCTGTTGCAGTGGTTGGTGCGCGAGGATCCCACGCTGCGTTTAGGCGATGATGTTGCGTCGGGCAGCTTGGTTCTCGCGGGAATGGGGGAGCTGCATCTGGATGTCGCCATGCAACGCATTCGCGATGAAACCGGCATTGAAGCCAAGGCCGGCGCGCCTCAAGTGGCCTACCTGGAATCGGTGCAGTCATCTGGTACAGCCTTGGGAACCATCGATCGCTTGCACGGCGACGAGCGCATCCAAGGTGCCGCAGAAGTCAGCGTGGTGGCCATGCCACACAGCGAGCGTCCCGTGGTTTCGTTCGCCCCAGAGTGCGTCTTTGATCCGTCGACCCGGGTCGCGGTGCAAGAAGCCTTGGATGCCGAGCTCCAGGCGGGGCCGCGGTTGGGATTGCCGCTCACGGCTTTGCGGGTGGTGGTGTGCGGGCGCAACCCCACCGTGGATTCCGCCAGTCGCTTGGGCGCCGTGCTGGCCGCGCGCGAGGGCCTGGCGCGCGCGCTGGCGGCGGCCGGTAGCGCGGTGCTCGAGCCGTGGGTGCGCTTCGAGGTACGCACACCGTCGTCCCATGCCGCGCTTTTGCAGGGCGAATTGATGGGGCGCGGGGTGGAAATCGAAGAGGTGTTGGGTGACGGTACGGATCGCCTTGTGCGAGGCCGCGCGCCTTTGTATGCCACCTTTGGCTTTGCCCGGGGGCTGCGCTCGCTATCGCAAGGCCGTGCGGACTTCACCTTGGCGCCGGCGGGGCATGCTGTGCTGGCCGAGCGTGAACTCGCGGCGCGGGGCCTGTAAGCGACTGTCTCTGCTGTATTTACGGCGTACTGCGTGTGTCGTTTTTGACGGCCTTTGCACGGGCTGCCTCCGCGCCTGTGCGAAAAAGTGAGCCAAAATTGCACGAACTTGTGTTGAGGCGTTGACACCAAGGGGGGTCGTTGTTAGTTTCTTCGGCCCTTTCCTCCGCAGCCGAGCCCTCAGGTTCGAGCGCGGGGAAGTGGACCTCAAGCAGACCCCCGACTCGATCAGACCTCAGCACCGATCGCGCACGACCCAATGAAGGACAAGATCCAGATCCGAATGGAAGCCTACGACCACGAGGCCCTCGATCAATCGGGCCTCGAGATCGTCGAGACCGCCAAGCGGACGGGCGCGCGCGTCGCCGGACCGATTCCGTTGCCGACCCGTATCGAGCGCTACACGGTCCTCCGTTCACCGTTCATCGACAAGAAGTCGCGTGAACAGTTCGAGATCCGGACGCACAAGCGCCTGATCTACATCAGCGAGCCGACCGCCCAGACGGTTGACGCGCTGTCCTCCCTGAACATGCCTGCGGGCGTGGACATCCGCATCAAGGCCTGATCCGCAAGGATTAGGTCGTCCCTAGCGGATGACTCCGAGGTGCTCGATGCACCTCCGCGCGAGTCGCGCCCAAAGCGCGGCGAGCCTGACAAGCGCAGCTCTCTACAACACGAACCCCTCAGTCCTGCGTGGACGCCGAGCAGCTCATTCAGTTTGAGTTGCTTGCGCTGACTCGCAAGACAACCCACCACCACTAGGGTCGGTGCGGGACTCTACTCCAAAGCGGCTAGCCCTCATCGGCTGGGTCGCGGCGGGGTAGAAGCCTGAGACCGACCGTCCGCGTGGCCCAGCGTCAAGGCACTCCACTGTGGAGTCCCACTGGGTCGAACCGGAAAGCCTGAGCACCCACGAGAAAGTTCAAGAGATCATGACGCTGATCCTCGGACGCAAGCGCGGAATGACGCAGTTGTTCGACGCCGACGGTACCGTTCACGGAGTGACGGTCGTCGAGGTTGGACCGTGCGTTGTCACGCAAGTCCGCACCCAAGAGAAGGATGGCTACGATGCCATTCAGCTCGGTTGGGGCGACATCGCAGATAAGCGGCTCGCCAAGCCGCAATTGGGCCAGTACAAGAAGGCTGGTCTCGCCCCTAAGCGCTTTATGCGCGAGGAGCGTTTGTCCGTAGCTGCCACCTGCAAGGTCGGCGACACCGTGACCTGTGACATCTTCAAAGAAGGTGACCTGGTCGACGTGGTCGGCACGATGAAGGGTCGCGGCTTTGCCGGTACCATCAAGCGCCACAACTTCCACCGCGGTCCCGAGACGCACGGTTGCATGAACGTGCGTCAGCCCGGTTCGTTGGCCAGCAAGCGCATCGGCAAGGTTATCAAGGGTAAGCGCCTTGGTGGTCACTACGGTGACACCCGCGAAACCTCCAAGAACCTGCGCGTCGTGCGCGTGGATGCCGCGCGCAACCTGCTCTACATCAAGGGCTCGGTGGCCGGCGCCAACAACGGATTCATCCAAGTCCGCACCGCGAAAACCGGTGTGCGGCAGAAGGCTAAGGCCTGAGGCGCGCGATGAAGATCAAGAACTACACGAACGGCAAGGTCGGCCAGGCTGACCTAGATCTCTCCGCCTTCGGCGACAAGGTGCTCGTTCGCACCTTGAAGGACGCGGTGGTCATGTACCACGCGAACTTGCGCCAGGGCACGGCGAAGGTGAAGGGCCGCAGCGAAGTGCACGGCTCGGGCGCCAAGCCTTGGAAGCAAAAGCACACGGGTCGCGCCCGCGCTGGTGACAAGAAGTCGCCGCTGTGGCGTGGTGGTGGCACCATCTTTGGTCCGCACCCGCGTGACTTCTCCTATCACCCGCCGGCTCAGCAGCGCCGCGTTGCGTTGCGTGCCGCTCTCGCGGGCAAGATTCGTGACAACGAGTTGGCCACGATCGACCTGGCGAGCTTCTCGGCTCCGAACGCCAAGGGTGCCCGCGCGGTGCTCGCAGGCTTCGAGAATCCGCGTCGCACGCTGCTGGTCCTGAGTGCGCCCAACGCCAGCGCTTGGAAGTCGTTCCGCAACTTCCCCGGTGTGGTGGTCAAGACCGCCGCCGAGCTGAACGCTCGCGATGTGGTGTCGGGTGGTCTCGTGCTCGCTGAGCGCGCGGCTATCGATGCTCTCGCCGCTCGCGTTGGCCTGAAGACTAAGGAAGGTGTCGCATGACCAGCATGGAGCGCATGTACGCAGTCATCCAGGCTCCGCACTTGACGGAAAAGGCCACGGATGACACGGCCAATCGCAACGCCTACACGTTCCGCGTGCCGGTCGATGCGAACAAGGTCGAAATCCGTCAGTCGGTAGAGAAGCTCTTCAAAGTCAAAGTGAAGAGCGTCAATACGCTGCGCATTACGCAGAAGGTGCGCCGTCGCGGTTGGACCGCCGGCATGACCCCCGCTTGGAAGAAGGCGATGGTCGTCCTCGCCGAAGGTCAGACGATCGACGTCCTCTGAGGTAACCAGCAACCATGGCAATCAAGTCATATAACCCGACGTCCGCAGGTCGCCGTTTCGGCACCGTGCTCGACTTCGCGGAAATCACGAAGACAACTCCCGAGAAGAGCCTCATCTCGGGCAAGCGCCGCACCGGTGGTCGTAACAACCACGGTCACCTGACGCGTCGCCACCGTGCTGGTGGTAACAAGCGCCAGTACCGCTTGATCGATTTCAAGCGCAACAAGGATGGCGTGCCGGCCAAGGTCCACTCGATCGAGTACGACCCGAACCGCTCGGCGCGCATCGCCTTGCTGCACTACGCTGACGGCGAGAAGCGCTACATCGTTGCGCCGCTGGGTCTGGAAGTCGGCCGCACGGTGACGAGCGGCACGGGTTCCGAGCCCTTGGTTGGCAACTCGATGCGCTTGGCCGAGATTCCGATCGGTCTCGAGATTCACAACATCGAGCTGCGTCCTGCACGCGGCGCGCAGTTGTGCCGCTCGGCCGGTTCGGTGGCTCAGCTCACCGCCCGCGAAGGCGACTACGCCATCGTCATGTTGTCCTCCGGCGAGTTGCGCAAGGTGCACATCGAGTGCCGTGCGACGATCGGCCGCATCGGCAACACGGATCACCAAAACGTCAGCCTGGGTAAGGCCGGCCGCAAGCGTCACATGGGCCATCGCCCGGTGGTGCGCGGTACGGCGATGAACCCGGTCGACCACCCGATGGGTGGTGGTGAAGGCCGTACTGCTGGTGGTCGTCACCCGTGCTCGCCGTCCGGCGTGCTCGCGAAGGGTGGCAAGACTCGCCGCCGCAACAACCCGACTAACAAGTTCATCCTCCGTCGCCGTAAGAAGGGTAGCCACTGATCATGGGTCGTAGTACGAAGAAGGGACCCTTCATCGACGCCCACCTGATGAAGAAGGTGGTCGCTGACAAGGCCGGTAAGACGCGGCAACCGATCAAGACTTGGTCGCGCCGCAGCACGATTCCGCCCGAATTCATCGGGCACATCTTCATGATCCACAACGGCAAGGCGCACCTGCGTCTGGTCGTGACGGAAGACATGGTTGGTCACAAGCTCGGGGAATTCGCGCCCACGCGCATCTTCCGCGGCCACACCAACAAGAAGGAAGAGACCAAGCCCGGCACAGGAGGTGCCGCGTGAGCGACACGACAGAAACGATGACAGGCAATCAGGGCCGTGACTACATGGCCAAGCACCGCTTCGCTCGCATCACTGCGCGCAAGGCTGGTCGCATCGCCGACATGATTCGTGGCCGTAGCGTCAACGAAGCTCTCGAGCTGTTGCAGTTCACGCCCAACCGCGGCGCGAGCTTCTACATGAAGGTCGTCAAGTCGGCCGTGGCGAACGCCAGCATGGACGAGTCGGTCAACGTGAACCGCCTCTACATCTGCGATGCCCGTGCAGACGTGGGCCCCTTGCTCAACAACCGCATGCGCTTCCGTCCTGGTCCGCAGGGCCGTGCCATGCCGTTCGCCAAGCGCTTGTCGCACCTGACCGTCAAGGTGCGCGAGTTCGCCGAAGAGACTGCACCCGCAGCCAAGTCATCCGCCGGCAAGTCTTCCGCTAAGAAGGGAGATTCGAAGAAGGCTTCCTGAGCCTTCGGAGATCTACACATGGGACAAAAAATCCACCCGACAGGCTTCCGCCTGGGCACGATCGAACCGTGGCGCAGCCGCTGGTACGCGCGTAAGAAGGATTTCGGTCGTTTGCTGCTGCAGGACAAGAAAATCCGCACGCACGTCAGCAAGGAATTCGGCTCGGCCGGCATTCCGCGCATTGAGATCGAGCGCACTGCCGACGCCGTCAACGTGATCATCTACACCGCGCGTCCCGGCGTCCTCGTTGGTCGCAAGGGGG
>Ga0255096_1000959_pt1 | contig 12733 bp, 9 predicted proteins | sample Colum_Atlam_RepA_2_FD_188563 | JGI IMG/M metagenome (GOLD analysis project Ga0255096, IMG submission 188563) | Freshwater microbial communities from Columbia River, Oregon, United States - Colum_Atlam_RepA_8d | ecosystem: Environmental > Aquatic > Freshwater > River | place: USA: Oregon...
GATAGCCTCGATGGCGGCGTTGGTGCAGATTCGCTGTTTGGCGGTGCCGACAATGATCAGCTTTCCGGCAATATCGGCGATGATGGCCTTGCGGGCGGCGATGGCAACGATGACCTTTGGGGCGGATCGGGGGCCGACATTTTGAATGGTGGCGCGGGCGACGATACGCTGTCGGGCTTTTTGCACGGCACGGCGGGAGCTGGCGGCATGGCGGGCACCGAAGGCACCGATCAGCTGATCGGCGGCGACGGCAACGATGTGCTGACCCTTGGCCACGGCGATCTGGCGCAGGGCGGTGCCGGCAATGACAGCTTCGATCTGGATCTGCGTTGGACCGATGGCACCACCGTGGCCCATATCACCGATTTCAACCGCGCCGAAGACGCGCTGCAAATCCATTACACCCCGCAAAGCTCGATCGACAGTTCCGATCCGGTGCAGCCCGCCATGACCCTGACCCACACCCCCGACGGGTCGACCGAAGTGCGGATGAACGGCACGGTGATGCTGGTGCTGGATGGCGTCACCGATGTAACGCTGGATGATCTGCAGCTTGTTCCCAATACCGCCACCGATGCCAGCTATGTTGCGGGCAATTACGGCAGCGAAGTTACCGGCACCGACGGCGACGATAGCTATAGCGGCGGCAGCGACCCCACCGCATGGATGACCGGCGGCGGCGCAGATTCGCTTAGCGGCTCGACCGGTGCCGATTATGCCGACCTGGGCGATGGCAATGACCACGCCGATCTGGGCGATGGTGCAGATTCGGTGCTGGGCCACGCGGGCGATGACCAGATCGACGGCGGCCTTGGTGCCGATACCCTGCGCGGCGGCGAAGGCGATGATAGCCTGCACGGCGATGACGGTGCCGACCGCATGGCAGGCGATCATGGCAACGACCTGCTGGCAGGTGGCGCGGGCGCCGACAGCCTGCTTGGCGGCGGCGGCGATGATACGCTGTCGGGCTATTCCGAAACCCACGCCGCCGAAGCCAGCCTGACCGCCAACGACGGTGCCGATACCTTGCTGGGCGGTGATGGCAATGACACCCTGATCATCGGCCACGGCGACCTTGCCAGGGGCGGCAGCGGTGCCGACCGCTTCGTGCTTGAAGCGCAATGGGCCGATGGCAGCGCCGTTGCCACCATCAGCGATTATGTGTTCCAGACAGACCAGATCGAACTGCACTACCTGCCGCACTATGATGCGGGCGGCGTAGAAATTCCGCCGGTGGTCAGCGTGGTCGCTGCCGTCGATGGCAGCTACACCGCGATCCAGCTAGACGGCGAAACCGTCGCCAACATCATCGGCACGCATCCGGTTGGATTGGGTGAAATCGTGCTGGTGCGCGCCAGCTAAGGCGCGGCGGTATTCTGCGCCAGCATCGCCTGCACCATGCCAATCCAGCCCTGCTTTGCCGGATCTAACCGCCCCGCACTTTGCAGCCGCTGCAGCACCTCCAGCGCCTCTTGCAGGCGCGGGGTTCGGTCGGCATCAAACATTGCCACCCGCACCAGACTGGACACCAGATTAAGCTGCACATCGGCGTTGTCCGGCTCTGCCGCGGCCAGCGCCTTGGTCAGCTCATAGCTTTCCAGCAGCGCCGTCTGCGCGCCCGCAGCATCTCCCGCCATCATCGCCAAATCGCCACTGCGGTCCAAGATCGCCGTCAAATCCTGCTGATACTTCGCCACACCGGGGTTGGCCGCCAAAATCTTGCGACTGATCGCCAGCGCCTCGATGACCAAAGGCGTCGCGGTGGCATAATCTTGCGCCTTGAACGCCAGATCGCTGCGCCGGGTCAGCGCCGTCACCACGCTGCGCTGCCAGTCGATATTGGCGGCATCGGTGGCCACCAGATCACGGCGGCGTTGCAGCGCCTCGCCGTAAAATTCCGTTGCCGCCGCCACATCGGCCAGCGCCGCCTTGGCATCGCCCATCCCGATCAGCGCATAGCTAAGATCAAGCTGCAACGCGGTGTTGCTGGCATCCTTTTGCGCCAGATCGCGCAGCGTCGCCACGGCTTCGGCAAAGCTTGCCAGCGCCTTGTCGGCCTGCGCCTGCCCCAACAACGCCTGCCCCAGCTTTTGCTGGCTTCCGGCAAGATCGCGCGCTGCCGCCGCATCCCCCGGCGCGCGCGCCAGAATTTCGCCGCGCAACGCCTTGGCCGCTTCGAACCGCGCCACAGCCCCCGTCAAATCGCCGCCCAGCTGCAACAGATCGCCAATGCGGTCCAACTCCAACGCCAGATCCCGCTTAACATCGTCGCGCTCGGGCGCCTCGGTCACCAGCTTGCGCAGCACCGCCTCACCTGCCAACTGCGCCTGCAACGCCCCCGCCAGATCGCCCCGCATCTCGGCGATATCACCCAGCTTCGATGTCGCCACAAACAGATCATGCCGCCATTTCAACGGCGCATCCGGCCGATCAAACAGCCCCAGCGCCACATCGCGCGCCGCCACAAACTCGGCCTCTGCCCCGGCCGGATCGCCCTGCGCCAGCTTCATATCGCCAATATTCACCCGCGCCACCGCATGATTGCGCAAAAACTCGCCGTCATCCGGCGCTTCTGCCACCCGCGCCGCCGCAATCCGTTCCCATGCCTGATAGCTGGCCATCGCCTTGCCCGACCACCCCAGCAGCCGGTAAAGATCGCCCTGATCCCACAGCAAATCGGTGTAAGCCGCCCGCTGCACCCGCGGCAGTTCCGGCCCCTCAACCTCGGCAAACAGCGCCAGCGCCTTTTCCAGATCCTGCAACGCCAAGTCATAGCGCAGATCGGCCCGCGCCGCACTTGCCGCAAGCGCATGGGTCTGCGCCTCTGACAACGTGCGCGCCCGGTAGTTTTCGCGCAACGCATCGCGTGCGGCGGCATCCACCTCTACCGCCTGATCCAGCGCATCGCGCGCAAGATCAAACGACCCCAGATCCAGCGCCTTTTCCGCCCGCACCCGCAGCTCTGCCACTTGCGGGTCCTCGCCCGACAACTGCTGCACCTGCTCGCGAAACCGCAAGAACGACTGCGCACTGTCGGCCAAAGCCTGCGCCCGCGTGCCCTTGTCTTTGCCCGCCAGATCCGCCGACATCAGCGCGCCATAAAGCGGCGCCAGCGGCATGTCTTTTTGCAACGCCAGCGCTTCGATTTCGCCGCGCAACTCTGGCGTCAGCCCCGCCATCGCAATCAGCAACCGGTCGCGTTCATCCAGCGCCGCATCGGCCTTGGCGAAAAACAACACCGGCAAGCCGCTTTCAATATAGGGCAACTGCTTGCCCCGGCTGCGGTCATAAACATCTTGCTGCACCAAGGTCAGCGCGGTGCGCACCTCGACCCCCGGCGTTGCAAAGTGCCGCAGCAACGCTTCGGTAAACGGCGAATCCTTGCCGCTGCCATCTGCAGCCACCTCGCCGGGGGCGGCAGAAAACGCAAACAGCACCCCATCGGCGCGGCCAATCCGTCCCAATCCCGGCTTTGGCGCATCAACCGCATCGTCCAGCGCCACCGCAGATCGGCCTTCGCCCGTGGCCCCGGTGCCCCAAGGGTCTTCGCGGCAGGCATCCAGCAACACGATGCCCACCGGCGCCACCGCCGACAGCGCCGCCTGCACTTCCGCCAGCGGCAGACCCGTCGCCGCCACCGCCGCCGCAGACCCGGCTTCGGCGTCCACCGGCAGCAGATAATTCACCCCGGCAATTTCAACCCCATGGCCCGCGTAAAACACCAAGGCCACATCCGCCCCGGCACCATCTTCACGAAAATCGTCCAAAGCCCGCCGCATCCGGCGCAGGTCGCGGTCGGTTTCCACCGTCACCTCGAACCCCAAGCCTGCCAGCAGATCTTCCACCGCCAAGGCATCGGTCACCGGATTGGCAAGCGGGCGCAGGTGGCGATAGTCTTCGCTTGCCAGCACAAGCGCCACCCGCCGCTCGGCCAAGGCCGGCGCTGGGATCAGCAGCAGCAATACCAAAAACAATCGGGGCAGCATGAAATCACCCTAAGGTAACCTCATCCTGCCCCGATTTCGGCCTTTGGTAAAGCCGCACGTCACTTAGGCGGCTTGCTGTTCGGCCTCTTCGGCGGTCTGGCGCGCCCACATCGCGGCGTATTTGCCGTCGCGCGCCAACAACTCGTCATGCGTGCCGCGTTCGGTCACCAGACCGTCTTCCAACACCAGAATACAGTCGGCATCGGCAATTGTCGACAAGCGGTGCGCAATCGTAATCACCGACCGGCCCTGCCCCATTTCGCGCAAAGATTCCTGAATGCTCTGCTCGGTCTGGGTATCCAAGGCGCTCGTCGCCTCGTCCAGCACCAAAATCGGCGGGTTCTTCAACAGCGTGCGCGCAATGCCCACCCGCTGCTTTTCACCACCCGACAGTTTCAGCCCGCGTTCGCCCACCGTGGTTTTATAGCCATCGGGCAGCGACATGATGAAATCATGGATCTTTGCCGCCTTCGCCGCCGCCACAATCTCGGCTTCGGTGGCATCGGCACGGCCATAGGCGATGTTGTAATGCACGGTGTCGTTGAACAGCACGGTGTCTTGCGGCACCACGCCAATCAGCCCGTGCAAGCTGGTCTGCGTCACGTCACGCAGGTCTTGCCCATCAATCCGAATGGCGCCGCCGGTCACATCATAAAACCGGAACAACAGCCGCCCGATGGTCGATTTACCAGACCCCGACGGCCCCACCAAGGCAATGCGCTGCCCCGGTGCCACGGTAAAGCTGACACCCTTCAGAATGGGCCGCGACGGGTCATAGGCAAACTGCACACCGTCAAACACCACCTCGCCGCCCGCCACTTTCAAGGCCGGTGCGCTGGGTTTGTCGGTGACTTCCTGCGGCTGCGCCAACAGCGCAAACATCGCCGCCATATCCACCAAAGCCTGCCGGATTTCGCGGTAAACTGTGCCAAGGAAGTTCAGCGGCATGGTGATCTGGATCATATAGGCGTTGACCATGACAAAATCGCCAACGGTAAACTTGCCCGCCTGCACGCCATAGGCCGACATCACCATCACGATGATCAAGCCCGTAGTGATGATAAAGCTTTGCCCCATGTTCAGCACCGACAACGACTGCCCGGTGCGCACCGCAAAACCTTCATAAGCCGACATCGCCCGATCATAGCGCGCGGCTTCGCGGGCTTCGGCGTTGAAGTATTTCACGGTTTCAAAGTTCAACAGGCTGTCAATCGCCTTCTGGTTGGCGTCGGTGTCCTGATCGTTCATCGCGCGACGAATTTGCACCCGCCATTCGGTGACCTTGAAGGTGTAGGTGACGTAAATCGCAATCGTCACCACCACCACAACCGCATAGGTCCAGCCGAAGTAGATCGCGAAAATGATCGACACCATCGACAGTTCAAGGATCAGCGGCCCGATCGACAGCAGCATGAAGCGCAGCAAGAAATCCACGCCCTTGACGCCGCGTTCGATCACCCGGCTTAGACCACCGGTCTTGCGGGTGATGTGATAGCGCAGGCTTAGGCGGTGAATATGGGTAAAGGTTTCCAGCGCCAGCTTGCGCAGCGCCCGTTGGCCAACCCGCACGAACACCCAGTCGCGCATTTCGCCAAAGGCCACCGACCCAAAGCGCGCCAAACCATAGGCCACGGTCAAGCCCACCGCGCCCAAACCCAGCATCCCCGCCGCATCCGGCGCAGTGCCCACCAGCGCATCCACCGCGCGCTTGTAAAGATAGGGCATGGTGATCGACACCAGCTTGGCCAACAGCAAGAAAAACAGCGCCGCCACAACGCGGCGTTTCACCCAAGGCTCGCCCTTCGGCCACAAATACGGGGCCACCCGTTTCATCGTGTCCCAGCCGCTGGCCTCAGCCCCGTCCATATCGGACGAGGTCGCCCCCGTTGTCACTCTGCGCATCGTCATTTCCTTTACCGCGAGGGCATCACAGGTTGCCCCAGCCCGCTTTATCCGCTAGATCGAAATAGTTCAATGATACATGAATAGTTGAAACATGGAAAAAGCCCAAGCCCTCACCGCCCTTGCCGCCCTTGCCAATGACGCAAGGCTGGATCTGGTGCGGCTTTTGATGCCCAAAGGCGATCAGGGGCTGGCGGCGGGCGATATTGGCCGCGCCTTGGGGCTGCAAGCCTCGCGGTTGTCGTTCCATCTGGCGGCATTGGAACAGGCCGGGCTGATCCGGTCGCGCAAACTGGCGCGCAACGTGTTCTATTCGGTCGATGCGGGTGGCTTGGGGCAGACCATTGCGTTTTTGCTGAACGATTGCTGCATGGAACACCCCGAAGTCGTCGCCTGCTGCCGCCACGGCAAAACCGTGACGGAAGCGCAGCTTCACCCCGCCAAAGACCAAAGCGACGAACCTGTCACGGCGTCTTCGGCAACGTGAACACCTGCCCCGGATAGATCAGATCGGGGTCTTTGATCTTGTCCTTGTTGGCTTCGAACACCTGCACATACAGCACCCCTTCGCCGAAATTCTGCTGCGCGATGCCCCACAGCGTATAACCCGGCTGTACCGTCACCGTCACAGGTGCCGCCGCAGCCACCGGCTCTGCCGCAGGCTCGACCGGCGCAGGTTCCGCTGATGCGGGCGCGGTTGCAGCAGTCGCAACCTCTGCCGTTGCCGCCGGGGCCTCCGCCGTCGCCGGTTCCACGACCGGCGCAGCTTCCACCGCAGCCGTCGCAGGCACGGCAGCAGCCGCCACCGTCTCGGCCGCAGGGGCCGTCGCTGCCGCCAAAGCCTGCAAGGTTTCACGCTTGAACGGCGTTTCAAAGCGCGAGGTCACTTTGCCATCCGCGCCCAACTGATCCACCCGCAGCGTGTAAATCCCAGGCTTCACATCGGCCAAAGTCGCCGCCCAAGCGCCATCCGCCGCCGCCGCCACATCCGCCACCGCAACCGTATCCAGATAGACCCGCAGCGCCGCCGCGGCTTCGGCCCGTCCGCCCAACAGTACCGCCCCATCCGGCGCATAGCTGATGGTATCCACCGACACATTCGCCGCAACTTCTGCCGGAACCTCGGCCCCCGGCTGCAACACTTTCACGCCTTCGGGGGCCAGCAACAAGGCAGTCGGTGCCTGCAACACCGGTGCCGTGGCCGCCACCTGCGGCACCACCACCGGGGCCAAAGCCACGGTTTCCTTGCCCATCCGTTCAGCACCATCCGCGCCAATCGCCACCACCGACAACAACCGCGGCACCGCCGACGGGCTTAGGGTGAACAGGGCGGCAAACTTGCCACCGCCATCCGCCGCCAAACTGAACACCTCGGTGCCATCAACGCGCAACGAAACCTTTGCCAAGGCTTCGGCCGATCCGGCCACCGTGGCGGTGCCATCCGGTTCAACCCGCACCACATCAAAATCGGGCAGCACAGGTGCGGCAACTTCGGCCACCGCATCCTTTGGCGCGGCCGCCGCGACCTCGGGTTCTGCCGCAGCAGTTGCCGGTGCCGCCTCTGGCGCTGGTGCAACCGTTGGCACAGGCGCGCGCAACACCGCAAAATAGCCAAAACTTGCCACAACAACGGCCACCGCCGCCACAACACCCGCACGCGCCGCCGCGCTCATCCCCGACCAAGCCGCCATTCCATTCCCCCGCAATCCAAGGCCTGTTCCCGGCCCTTCTTTCATTCGTCACAGAACCCCTATATCACGCCGCAAAGCAACATTTTTTCAAAGGACTGTTCCCATGGCCCGCGCGCTTGCTTCGATCTGTGTCTTCTGCGGCGCGCGTCCGGGCATAAACCCGGCCCATACCATCGCCGCCCGCGAGATGGGCGCGGCCATCGCCGCCAACGGCTGGCGCTTGGTCTATGGCGCTGGCGATGTCGGGCTGATGGGCGAAGTTGCCCGCGCCGCACAAACCGCAGGCGGCCCGACCTTTGGCGTCATCCCCACGCATTTGCTGGGGGCCGAACGCGGCAAACGCGATCTGACGCAGCTTGTCATCACCGAAGACATGCACGAACGCAAAAAGGTGATGTTCATGAACTCTGACGCCGTGGTGGTTCTGCCCGGCGGCGCAGGCTCGCTTGACGAGTTTTTCGAGGTGTTGACTTGGGCGCAAATCGGTCTGCACCGCAAACCGATTTATCTGTTGAACTCGGCAGGCTATTGGGCGCCGCTTTTGGCGCTGCTGGATCACATCATCGCCGAAGGCTTCGCCGATCCGGTGGTGAAAACCTATTTCAGCGTTGCCGCCGATGTCGCCGAGCTGACCGCGTCTTTGCGCACCGCCCTATCCTGACGCGCGGCCTTGTCCTGACGCCACGCCTCGAAACTGTACACGCCCAAGGCCACCCAGATCAGCGTGAACGCCACCGCGTGCCAGCGTGAAAACGGTTCGGCAAACAGCAACACCGCCGTCAAAAATTGCAGAGTCGGGTTCAGGTATTGCGCCAAGCCCAGCGTGGCCAAACTAACGCGGCGCGCGGCATAGCTGAACAGCATCAGCGGCCCGCCCGTGATCAACCCGGTCAGCGGCAACCACAGGCTGGTGGTCAGATCGCGGCCAAACCACCCCGCCCCCGATCCGGCATACCCGGCAGTTGCGTAAATCAGATAACCCACCGCAAACGGCGCCATCACCAACACCTCCAGCGTCACCGACACCACCGCGGGGGCCGCCACGCCACGCTTCAGCGCGCTATATCCGGCAAACGTCGCCGCCAGCGACAGCGCAATCAGCGGTGCCACCCCCAACCCAAAGGTCAACACCAAAACCGCCAGCGCCGCCAAGCCCACAGCACCCGCCTGTGCGCGGCTTAGCCGCTCGCCAAACCCCACCACGCCGATGATCACCGCCACCAGCGGAAAGATGTAATAGCCCAAAGACGCCTCAACCGCGTGGCCGCCCTGAACCGCCCAGATAAAGATGAACCAGTTCGCCGAAATCAGCAGGGTCGCCCCCAGCACCGCCCAACGCTGCGGTCCGGCCAACAGCCGACCCAATTCCCCCAAGCGGCCCTGCACCGCCAGCAACCCGCCAAAGAACACCAAGGTCCATAGCGTGCGATGCGACAGCATCTCTGGCGCCGCAACCCGGCTTAAGGCTTTGTAATAGGCAGGCGCAAAGCCCCAGATCATGCAGGCGAAGATCACCGCCAGCACACCCTTTTTCGCTTGGCTCATTTGCTGCCCCCCGCTTTCGCCCGCTTCATGCGCGAAGGCGGGCGGAAACGAAAGGGGCTACGATGCGTCCAGCGCCGCAACCACCTCTTTGGCAATCTTCGGCAGCGGATGGTCGGTCAGCGTCTTGGCCAGTTCTGCCACCACCTGCGCCTTGACCGCAGGCGTCAGCGCCTCGCGCAGCGCCCCCAAAACCTGCGGTGATGCCACCAGCACCAGTTGCTCAAACCCGCTGTCAGCGCGGCCCAGAAACTCTGCCAAGGCCCGCGCCAATGTGGCCCCCGCCATCCGGTGATAATCCGGCGGTGCAACGGTTTCGCTTTGAATATGATCGCGGCCGCGTGCCGAACGGTCATTCGCCGCCAACAGATCGGCGGTTTCGATCTTTTGCACCACCACCAATTCGGGCGCATCAACCGTGCCCGCATTTGCCAGCACCAACCCCTTGTCTTCGTCGGCCACAACCACCCAAGCGCCTTTGACCAGCTTCTTCATGACAGCCTCCTGCAACCCGCCGGTGCAACCCCGGCACAAGGCCACTTTGCCACAAATCACAGCCCGCACCTTGCGCGAAATCAAACGGCCCGCCAGTTACCTGACGGGCCGCAAGATGGTTTGATGCTACGAAAGCTTACAGCTTGGCCGCAACTGCTTCCCAGTTCACCAGCTTCTCAAGGAAGTTGGTCAGGTAAGCCGGACGCTTGTTGCGGAAGTCGATGTAGTAGGAATGTTCCCACACATCGCAGCCCAAAAGCGCGGTCTGGCCAAAGCACAGCGGGTTGACGCCGTTTTCGGTCTTGGTGATCTTCAGCGCGCCGCCTGCATCCTTCACCAGCCACGCCCAGCCCGACCCAAACTGGCCCGCGCCTGCTGCTGCGAAATCTTCCTTGAATTTGGCGACCGACCCGAAAGCTTCGACCAAAGCCTTTTCCAAAGCGCCCGGCATTTTCTTGTCTTCGCCCGGCCCCATCACTTCCCAAAACAGGTTGTGGTTCCAGTGCTGCGAGGCGTTGTTGAAAATACCGTTCTGCGCCACGGACCCAGCCGCATAGGTGCCTTTTACGATATCTTCCAGCGACTTGCCTTCCCACTCGGTGCCAGCAATCAGCTTGTTGCCGTTGTCGACATAGGCCTTGTGGTGCAGGTCGTGGTGGTATTCCAGCGTTTCCTTCGACATGCCCAGACCGGCAAGCGCGTCATGAGCGTAAGGAAGATCGGGAAGAGTAAATGCCATCGGAGTCTCTCCTGTTCGGTGTGTTCGCTATGGGCAATAAGTGGCGTTGTCGCGCCAAGGTCAAGGGCTGGCCCCTAACCTTAGCACATTATTGCGAAAGATTTCCGACCGATGGCGCGGTCCGCCGCAACAACACCGCGCAAAAGCAAAAAGGCGCCCGCAAAGGGCGCCCTTTCATCCGGCGTTTCCGCCCTTAAACCAATTCGCTGCCAGGCATTGCCGAATGGGTCAGCAGACCCATGGCATAGGAGGCAACCGACCGGAAGCAAACCATGGTAAAGCCATTGCCGTCTTTCCAATAGGCCGCCGCAACCTGTGCCGCGCGGCTGCGACGCAGCTCTTTGGGGGCCAGCGTTGCGAAATCCACCGGTGACAGCTTGGCCAGAACCTGATCAGCCTTGCCGCCTTCAATGCGGAACACCGCCCGCGCATCCGACACCACCACCGCCAAATAATGCTGCCCCTTCAGCGCGGTATTCAGCGCCTCCAATGCGGCATTCGCCTGATCATAGGGCATGACCAACAGATATTCGTCCGGCCCCATCCAACCCGCAGCACGGTCGCCTGCGATTTCAATCTCGCGCTGGCTGGGCAAAGCCACGCCCACCGCTGCCTGCACCGCTGCGGCCAAACCGGCCACGTCGGGCTCGGCACGCAGGGTAATCATCCCCAGCGGACCAATCTCTGACACTTTCGCAAAGCCCTCAAAGGACGCGTGCCCCAATGCGCTGACCACTTCAGACATTCTGCTTCTCCCCGTCCTTATCGTAGAACACCGGATCGACGACCTTCGCCTTCACCGTGCCGCCTGCCATCTTGGTGAACTCCACCACATCGCCAATACGGCCAAGACCATCCTTGATCAGGCCCATCGCAATGCCCTTCTTCAAGGTCGGGCTGTAATAGGTCGAGGTAACCCGACCTTGGGTGTTGCCTTGATTGTTGGCGTTCTTGCCCGGTGCCACGATATAGGCGCCATCTTCGATCACCGAACCATCCAGCGTTTCAAAACCGGCCAGCTTCCACCGATCGGGCGACGCCAGATAGGTGCGCTCTTGCCCACGCTTGCCAAGGAAGTCGGGCTTCTTCTTCGAAATCGCCCAACCCAGGTTCAAGTCCTGCGGAATAACCGTGCCATCGGTTTCGTCGCCGATCATGATAAAGCCCTTTTCGGCCCGCATGATGTGCAACGCTTCGGTGCCATACGGCATCGCGCCAAATTCGGCACCCGCTTTGTTCAGCGCCTCCCAGAAGGCTGCGCCCATGCTGGCCGGAACCGCGATTTCATACGACAACTCGCCCGAGAAGCTGATGCGATAGATCCGCACCGGGAAACCACCCAGCGTGCCATCTGCCCATTGCATGAAGGGCAGCGTTTCTTTCGAAACATCCATCCCGCCCAGCTTTTCCAGCAGCTTGCGCGCATTCGGGCCAACCACGGCGACCTGCGCCAGTTGCTCGGTGACGTTGGCGGTGTAAACCTGCCAATCCCACCATTCGCACTGCAGCCAGTCTTCCATCCAGGCGTGAATACGGTCCGCCCCACCAGAGGTGGTGTGGCACAGCCAAGTGTCTTCATCGATGCGGGCAACCACACCGTCATCCGACAAGAAGCCTTGCTCGTTGCACATCAGACCATAGCGGCACTTGCCGATGGCAAGATTGCTCATCACGCCGGTGTACAGCATATCAAGGAAACGGCCCGCATCCGGCCCCTTCACAATGATCTTGCCAAGGGTCGAGGCGTCCAACAGACCCAGCTTGCTGCGGGTGTTGTTCACTTCGCGGTGCACCGCCTGCTCGTGGTTTTCACCAGCGCGCGGGAAGCAATACGGGCGACGCCACAGGCCAACCGGTTCAAAGTAGGCATGGTTCTTTTCATGCGCACCGTGCATCGGGGTTTTGCGCAGCGGCTGGAAAATCTCGCCGCGCGACTCGCCTGCCAAGGCACCCAAGGTAACCGGGGTGTAAGGCGGGCGGAACGTGGTGGTGCCAACCTGCGGAATATCGGCGTTCAAAGATCCGGCCAACACAGCCAAACCGTTGATGTTGCTCAGCTTACCCTGATCGGTTGCCATCCCCAGCGTGGTGTAACGCTTGGTGTGTTCAACAGACTCATAGCCTTCGCGGGCGGCCAGCTGCACGTCAGATACTTTGACGTCGTTCTGGTAATCCAGCCACATCTTCGACTTCAGCTTCGGACCAGCGCCTTGCGGCATGATCCAAACCGGCTCCATCGCGGCATCTTCGCGAACTTCAGCCGAAGCAGCCTTGGCATCGGCGGTGAAGCCAAGTGCGGTCACGGCAGCTGCCGCGCCCTTGGCCGCATCCACCAGCACGTCAGCGGCGGTCATCGCGCCATTGGCGTTGCCCACGGC
>Ga0255096_1000960_pt1 | contig 12725 bp, 14 predicted proteins | sample Colum_Atlam_RepA_2_FD_188563 | JGI IMG/M metagenome (GOLD analysis project Ga0255096, IMG submission 188563) | Freshwater microbial communities from Columbia River, Oregon, United States - Colum_Atlam_RepA_8d | ecosystem: Environmental > Aquatic > Freshwater > River | place: USA: Oregon...
TCATCGGCCAAAGGATCGCATTCGGCGGCGATGGCGACGGTGGCGGGCAGGCCGGAGAAATTGGTGTCTTGCAGCGGCGAGGTTGACGCATCGCCGTTGGGTTCGACGCCACCGTGACGGATACCGGCGTAGAATTCGACATCGGCCAGCGTCAGCATCGGCGCGAAGGCGTGGGTCTGGTAGCTGCCGCGGCTGCGGTCGCCGCCAAGGCCGGGGTAGATCAGGACTTGGCCAAGGATGCGGCTGTCGCGCAGGGCATGGGCGGTGGCGGCGGCAAGGTTGCCACCAGCGGAATCGCCCGCAAGAACCAGCGGGCCGGGGGTGGCGCGGGTGACGGCAAGCGCGTCATCGAGCGCCGCCGGGTGCTGGTGTTCGGGCGACAGCCGGTAATCAACCGCGATCACCGTCAGGCCGCTGCGTTGGCAGATTTCGGCGCAAACATCGTCGTGGCTGTGCAACCCGCCCACCACATAGCCGCCGCCGTGCAGGTAGATCACGGTGGGTTGCGCGCCGTGGTAAACGCGGCAGGGCACACCGGCGATGGCGCGGTCTTCGGTGGTGATGCCTGCTGGCGTGCCGCGATGAAACTGCGCGCACATGCGGTCATAGATCGCGCGTTGGTCGGCGATGGTCAGGCTGGCGGTGTCGGGCGGATAGGACGCTTCGGTGGCGCGAATAAAGGCCCAAGTCGGGGCGTCGATCATATTTTGGTAATCAGGCTGTGGCATGAATGGTCCCCAGTTTCGCCGCATCATGGCGGGGCAAGGGCGCGGTTTCAACGCCTAATCCCTGCCGCAATTCACCTAAGAAAACCGAAAAATGCCCCAAATTCCGCCGCAACTGTCGCCGAAGATTAACCAATAAGACCTTGTCCAATTACCGGACAGCAAAGGGGATCATCGTGCAAGTTATTCGTTCCATCGCGCCGCAACATATCAGCCCGGTCGGACTAAGCGTTCGGGTGCTGTTGATCAGCCATGAAAGCCCCGACAACGGGCTGCTGCATCGGTTGGCTGGGCTTGGTGGCAAGATGGAGGTTGCGTCGGATCTGTTTGTCGGGCTGGCGGCGGTGCTGGATGATCCGGCGGGTTATGGGTTGTGCGTGATTGATTGCGACCTGTTCGGCGGATTGGCGGCGGGGCGGCGGGCGCATGATTTGCTGGTGGATGTGAACCGGCGGGTGCCGGTTATCCTGATTTCAAAAGAGGTTTCGGCGCAGGAATTTCCAGAAGAACGTGGCAAGCCGATTGTGCTGCGCGCGCCAACTTCGGGGATTTCGATGCGCATCGGTTTTGAACACGCGCTGCGCGACCGTTTGGCGATGCGGCTGATTTTGGCGGATGAGCAGCGGATTGCGAGCTGACGTCTGATCGGACTATCCGATCAAAGAAAATAGCTAAAACCCAATGTAAAAGGGGCGAACCGCAGGCTCGCCCCTTTCAAATATCTGCCTGCCCCGTAGGGCTGCGGCTTAGGCCAGCGCCAGATTGGTCGCCGATTCGCGGCCGTCACGGCCTGCTTCGATGTCGAAGGTGACCGGCTGGCCATCTTTCAACGAACGCAGACCAGCCCGCTCTAGCGCGGTGATGTGCACGAACACGTCTTTCTTGCCGCCTTCCGGGGCGATGAAGCCGTAGCCTTTGGTTTCGTTAAACCATTTCACGGTGCCCTTAGCCATCGTGAAGTCTCCTCTAGAATCGCCGCCCGCGAGATTGCGGCGGCCCGGCGCAGTCAGCTGTGGTCGAATGCTGTGGCCGAAAACGGAGACAGGGATCGAATAAACATAACGTCGCACTCCTTGATATGGGGTCAGTTTTACCGCAGATCAAGAAAAATTTGCCGCCTATGCGTGTTCTGCGCGGCTGCGTGTCGCCTGTGTGGGGCGTGGTGCCATGGCCCAAAACAGCACCGCAAACCCGGCGAAAACCCCGATGCCGGCCCAAAGGCCCAAGGCGGTAAACCAGCTGACATTCAAGGCAATCAGGCTAAGCAAGGCCGAGAAAAACCCGACCAAACCACCCGCCAGAATCGAAACCATTGCCATGTGACCCTCCGCGCTTTCGTTAACCTAACAAAGGCGCGGAATGCGGCGGGAATGCGGCTGATGCGCGGCAGGGTTGTGAAGACTTGGTTAAAACTGCCGACGGGCGCGCAGGGCGGCGCCGATGGTGCCATCGTCCAGATAGTTCAGTTCGCCACCAATCGGCACGCCTTGCGCCAAAGAGGTGATCTGCACCGCGGTTTCAGCCAAGGCGTCGGCGATGTAATGCGCGGTGGTTTGGCCATCAACCGTGGCGTTCAGCGCCAGAATCACCTCTGTTGCGGCGGTGTCGCGCACCCGCGCCACCAAGCGCGGGATGCCCAATTCATCCGGCCCCATCGCATCCAGCGCCGAAAGCGTGCCGCCCAGCACATGGTAGCGGCCCTTGAACACCGCGCCGCGTTCCATCGCCCAAAGGTCTGCAACGTCTTCCACCACGCAAATTTCGCCGGTGGCCCGCGCCGGATCGGCGCAGATCGGGCAAATCTCGGTGGTGCCGATATTGCCGCAAACCGTGCAATCCTTGGCCGATAGCGCCACATTCGCCATCGCCTGCGCCAAGGGGGCCATCAGCTGCGCGCGCTTTTTCAACAGCGCCAGCACCGCCCGCCGGGCAGAGCGTGGCCCAAGCCCCGGCAACCGCGCCATCAGCTCGATCAGCGTTTCGATGTCGCGGGTGTCGGTCATTGCGCGGCCTTCAGAACGGCAGCTTCATGTCGGCGGGCAAGCCCAAGGCCTGCGTCAACTTCTGCATTTCCTGCTGATTGCGCGCGGCCCCCTTAAGTTGGGCATCCTTGATCGCGGCCAGAATCAGATCTTCGACCACTTCTTTTTCCGACGCTACAAGGATCGACGGGTCGATATCCAGCCCCGTCACTTCGCCCTTGGCGGTGCAGCGGGCCTTGACCAAGCCTGCGCCAGCCTCGCCAACCACGACGGTGCGGGCCAGTTCGTCTTGCAGCTCGGCCATCTTGCCTTGCATTTCTTGCGCGGCTTTCATCATCTTGGCCATATCGCCAAGCCCTGCCAGCCCGCCCAAACCTTTTAGCATTTTACCCTCTTAGTTGTCTTCGAACGGATCCCATTCGTCTTCCACTTCCGGCAAGGCTTCGGCCAGCGCTTGCGCCGCCATCGCCTCTGCCGTGCGAATCTCTGCAATTTTGGTGCCGGGGAAAGCCAGCATCACCGCCTGCACCAGCGGATTTTGCAACGCTTCGGCGCGCGCCTCGTTTTCTTCGCGGTCGCGATCTTCGGCAATCGTCGGCGCGCCGCCGGAACTGACCACCGAAAGCGCCCAGCGTTCGTTGGTCCACCCCTGCAGGCGTTGCCCCAACCGCGCCGCCAGATCGGGGGCGGCACTGGGCGCGGGTTCAAATGCGACCGGGGGAGTATTTGACCAGACGCAGCCCGGTTTCCACCTCGACCAACAAGCGCAGATCGCGCTTTTCTCGAATTAATTCAACCACATGGTCGAAGGTTGCGTAAAACGCCAGCGGGCTTTCGGCCAAAGCAAGCGCTTGGCCACCCATCATGGTCGGCCCGCGCATCGGGGCCGCCGGGGCCATGCGCAGCGCGCCATGCACCATGCCGCCACCACCGCCGCCCGCAGGCGCGCCACCGGTGGGCAAGGCCGGCGCGGTTTGCGACATCAGCTTTTTCACCAGCGTTTCGGGGTCGGGCAGGTCGGCAACATGGGTCAGCCGGATCACTGCCATCTCTGCCGCCATCATCGCGTTCGGGGCCTGCGCCACCTCTTCCAGCGCTTTCAGCAGCATTTGCCACATCCGGCTCAGCACCCGCATTGGCAGGATTTTTGCCATCTCTAGCCCGCGTTCGCGTTCTTCTTGCGGGGTGGTTGGGTCTTCGGCGGCTTCGGGGGTGATCTTGATCACCGACAGCCAATGGGTGATTTCGGCCAGATCGCGCAGCACCGCCATCGGGTCGGCGCCATCGGCATATTGCCCCGAAAGTTCGGCCAAAGCCTGCGCGGCCTGACCCTTCATGATCATGTCAAACAGATCCAGCACCCGGCCACGGTCGGCCAGCCCCAGCATCGCGCGCACCTGATCGGCGGTGGTTTCGCCCGCGCCGTTCGAAATCGCCTGATCCAGCAGCGATGTTGCATCCCGCGCCGACCCTTCGGCCGCGCGGGTGATCAGCGCCAAAGCGCCATTGGTAATCTGCGCGCCTTCGGCATCGGCGATCTTGCGCAACAGCGCCATCTGCACTTCGGGTTCGATCCGTTTCAGGTCAAACCGCTGGCAGCGTGACAGCACCGTCACCGGCACTTTGCGAATTTCGGTGGTGGCAAAGATGAACTTCACATGCGCCGGCGGCTCTTCCAACGTCTTCAGCAGCGCGTTGAACGCGGCGTTCGACAGCATGTGCACTTCGTCGATGATATAGATCTTATAGCGGGCAGATGCGGCGCGATAGTGAACGGAATCAATCACTTCACGCATATCGTTCACGCCGGTGCGGGACGCCGCGTCCATCTCCATCACGTCAACGTGGCGGCCTTCGGCAATGGCGCGGCAGGGTTCGCACAGCCCACAGGGTTCGGTGGTGGGGCCGCCTTTGCCATCGGGGCCGACGCAGTTCAGCCCCTTGGCGATGATCCGCGCCGTGGTGGTTTTACCGGTGCCACGAATGCCGGTCATCATGAAGGCATGCGCGATGCGATCCGCCGCGAAGGCGTTCTTCAGCGTGCGCACCATCGCCTCTTGGCCAACCAGATCGGCAAAGGTCGCCGGGCGGTACTTGCGGGCAAGAACCTGATAGGCGTGGTCCGATGTGTCTTTTGCCGCAGCGTCGGTCATAATCTCTCTCGGATTCGGGTCGGGACAGACTAAGGCCAGCCGCTTGAAACGTAAACCAAAGAGGACCGGATGCGCCTGACAATCGCCGAAATCGCACTGGGGCAGGGCGCGCTGGGGCTGTGCCCGATGCCGGGGCGCAGCGGCGCCTATGCCGCAGACCTGACGGTGCTGCAAAATTGGCACCCCGATCTGGTGATCAGCTTGACCACCGCTGCAGAATTGGCGCGCATCGCGCCCAATCTGGCCGCTGACCTTGCCGCCGCCGGGATCGCCTGGCGCCCCTTTCCGATCGCCGATTTCGATATTCCGGGCGCCGATTGGCCCAGCATCGCCACTGCCGCGCATGCTTGTCTTGGTGCCGGCGGCAAGGTGCTGCTGCATTGCATGGGCGGCTGTGGTCGCTCGGGCAGCGTGGCGTTGCGGCTGATGGTGGAAACCGGCGAAGCCGCAGCCGATGCCTTCACCCGCCTGCGCGCCGCCCGCCCCTGCGCGGTGGAAACCGATGCGCAATACCGCTGGGCCAGTCGCTAGGCCTTATCTAAATTATCATCCTCTTGGCGAAAATATCCCACGGGGGAAGGGCTGCTGCGCAGCCCGTGGGGGTGTGAAACCCCCATGCGCCGCTACCGCTTGGCCTGACCGTGTCTTGACGCCGATTTCTTGGTAAACTTGCCCTGCGCCCGCATCCGTGATGCCGCCATCGCCTCGGCATTGGCCTTTTCTTCCGCCACCAGCTTGCGCCAACGGGCCCGCCTTGATCGCGGCTTGCACCGCGCAGCCCGGTTCGCTGTCATGGCCGCAATCGCGAAACCGGCAATCCGCCGACAGCTCGATCAGGTCGGAAAACAGGCTTTCGATGCCTTCTGCCACTTCGGAAAGCTGCAACTGCCGCACGCCGGGGGTGTCTATCAGCCAAGCCCCGCCGGGCAGCGGCAGCAGATGCCGCGCGGTGGTGGTGTGGCGGCCCTTGGCATCATCTTCGCGGATCGCGCCGGTTTCGCGGGCATGGCCCGACAGGCTGTTGGCCAGCGTCGATTTGCCCACCCCTGATGACCCTAGCAGCACCACGGTTTGCCCCGGTGTCAGCCAATCGGCCAGCGCCGTTGCGGCCTGCACTTCGCGCGCGTTCAGCAAAACCACCGCCTGCTCGCGGCCCAAATCTTTGGCGGCGGCGATGTAAGGCGCAGTATCGTCGCACAAATCCGCCTTGGTCAGCACGATCACCGGCGTGATGCCCGCCGCATGTGCCAGCACCAGATAGCGTTCCAACCGCGCCTCGTTGAATTCGGCGTTGCACGAAGACACCACGAACATCGTGTCAACATTGGCGGCGATCAGCTGGGTTTCGGTGCCGGTTCCGGCGGCGCGGCGGCGCAGCAGGCTGTGACGGTCCAGCACCCGTGCCACGCGCGGCCCATCGGCCAGCACCCAATCCCCCACCGCCATGACCGCCACCGACAGGTTCGGCGGGCATAGCAGCTCCACCGGACCGTGCTCGGTTAGCGCTTGCACGCGGTCGCGGTGCAGTGACACCAGCCGCGCCGGCAGCAGCCCCGCCTCTTCTGGCAGGACTTGGGCGGCGAAATCGGCAGACCAGCCGAGGGCGACAAGACGGTCAGGAAGCGTTTGCATGGGGACAAGCATAGGGCAATGCGGCCGACCCGCAAGCAGGGCTTGAACTTGCGGTAAAACCGCGCAAGGTCTGCGCAAACGCCGGAGGTTCCCATGGCCCGCATCGCAATTCTTACCGTGTCCGACCGCGCCGCGAAGGGCGAATACGAAGACCGGGGCGGCCCGGCTTGCGAAGACTGGCTGCGGCGGGTGATCACCTCGCCGGTGGACATCCTGCGCCGCATTACGCCCGATGGCCGCGAGGCGGTGGCGGCAGAGCTGTGCGATCTGGCCGATGTTTGGCAGGCCGACCTTATTCTTGCCACCGGCGGCACCGGCCCGGCGCCGCGCGACCAGACCCCCGAAGCCATGGCGGATGTGATCGGCATGGAGCTTGCCGGTTTTGGCGAAGCCATGCGCGCCGCCAACGGCCGCGTGGTGGCCACCGCGATTCTGTCGCGGCAAGGCGCGGGGGTGCGTGGCAAAACCCTGATCATCACCTTGCCCGGCAGCCCCAATGCCATCGGCACCAGCCTAGAGGCGGTTTTTGCCGCCGTGCCCTATTGCCTTGACCTGATCGGCGCCGGTCGCATTGAAACCGACCCCGCGATCATCAAGGCGCATCGGCCAAAGGCGTGAGGCGCGCCAGTTTCGCCGCCTTTACGCGCCAAGCCCCTGCGCGGGCAGCAATTGCACCGCGTTGATCTGCCAACCGTCGGCGGTTTCGACCATCATGTAATCCAACAGATGCGTGCGCCCGGCGCTATCGGTGATCATCACCCGCTGCCACAGGTTTCCGGCCACCGTGCGCAGCTCTAGCATCTGCACCGCGCGATGTTGCCAGACCATCGGATAGCCTTGTTTCACCATGGCTTCGAAATTCGGCACCGTGCCGAAAATGCCGTGGATGGTGGGCGAGGCATAGGTCCATGCCGCCGCGAAATCATCCGCCGCGAAAGCGTCCAGTTGTTTGCGGATGGTGTCTTGAATTGGCGCGTCTTGCGCCACGGCGCCTGTTGCAAGCGCAAGGCTTAGTCCCAACACGGCAAGGTTCAGTCGCATCGCAACCTCCTTTGTAGCGTCCCCGCGAAAGAGCTAGAGCGAAATCGGCCTGCGTCAAAGCAAAGGCCCCGGCGTTGCCGCCGAGGCCCTTAAACAGTGTTTACCCGGATATGGGCTTAGGCGACCAACTCGCCGTTCAAGCCGCGATCCAACAGCGCGATGGATTCCTCAACGCCATAAAGCGCCACAAAACCACCAAAGCGCGGGCCGTCAGATGCCCCCAGCAGCACTTCATACAGCGCCTTGAACCAGTCGCGCAGCGGTTCAAACCCGTGATCCTTGCCAACGGCGAACACCATGGATTGCAGCGCTTCGTCGTCCAAGCCGCCATCCCACGCCGCAAGCCGTGCGCGCAGATCTTGCATCGCGGCGCGTTCTTGATCGTTCGGCAGGCGGAACACACGGGTGGGCGCGATCTTGTCGGCAAAGTAACGCACGGCAAAACCGGCGGCAGCATCCAGATCGGGGTTGCCTTCGGGCGACGCGTCGGGCGCATAACGCTTGATAAAGCCCCACAGCCCTTTGGCATCTTGTGCCGCCGAAACCGACGCAAGGTTCAACAGCATCGAGAACGGCACCACCATTTTCGACGCTGGCGGTTTGCCTTGGTGAATGTGCCAAACCGGGTTGTTCACCTGCGCGTCGGCATCTTGCGTCGGATAGGCGCGCAACTGCTGATGATATTCGTCCACCGCGCGCGGGATCACATCGAAATGCATCCGCTTTGCGGTCTTCGGCTTTTGATACATGAAGTAAGACAGGCTTTCCGACGCGGCATAGGTCAGCCATTCGTCAATCGTCAGGCCATTGCCCTTCGATTTCGAAATCTTCTGACCCTGATCGTCCAGGAACAGCTCATAGGTCATGTGGTTCGGCTTCTTGCCGCCCAACACTTCGCAAATGCCGTCATAGATCGGGGTATTGGTCGAATGGTCCTTGCCATACATTTCAAAGTCGACATCCAGCGCCGCCCAACGGGCGCCGAAATCGGGCTTCCATTGCAGTTTGACATTGCCGCCTGTTACCGGAAGCGTCCATTCGCGGCCATCTTCGTCGTCAAAGGTGATGGTGTGGTTGACGGCATCGACGTTCTTCATCGGCACATACATCACCCGCTTTGTTTCCGGGTGGATCGGCAAGAAGCACGAATAGGTCTGCTGACGTTCTTCGCGCAAAGACGCCAGCATGATCTTCATGATCGCGTCATAGCGTTCGGTCGCCAGCTTCAGCGTGTCGTCAAAGCGGCCCGACTTGTAGAATTCGGTCGCGCTGATGAATTCATATTCGAACCCGAACGTGTCCAGAAACCGCCGCAGCATCGCGTTGTTATGCGCGCCAAAGCTGTCGTACAGACCGTAGGGGTCTGGCACGGTGGTCAGCGGTTGCTGCATGTGCTGGCGCAGCATGTCTTGCTGCGGCACGTTTTCCGGCACTTTGCGCATGCCGTCGACATCATCGGAAAAACAGATCAACCGGGTCGGGATGTCCGAAATCACTTCGAACGCGCGGCGGATCATCGTGGTGCGGGCCACTTCGCCAAAGGTGCCGATATGCGGCAAACCCGACGGGCCATAGCCGGTTTCAAACAGCACATAGCCCTTTTCCGGCGCCTTTTTGTCAAAGCGTTTCAGCAATGCGCGGGCCTCTTCAAAGGGCCAAGCTTTCGATTTCATCCCAGCATCGCGCAAAGCGGTCATTGCGGCAGTCTCCAACACGCGAAAACCCCATGTTTTCGCAGCCCCCTTCCTCTATTGCCGCGCCATGCTTAGGTCAATAATCTCTGCCGTAACAATTAGGAGCCAAAGCCGTGCCGCACACCCCCGCCTCGATGTCGCCCCAAGACGCGCTGCTTGCTGTGATGATCGCCGTCTCTGCGTCGGACGAACAGATGCGCACGGCCGAACTGGTGGCGATCCAGCGCACCGTCAACCATATGCCGGTGTTTGCCAGCTATGACGCCGACCGCATCCGCGTTGTGGCGCAGACGGTGTTTGATCTGTTCGAAGAAGAAGATGGGCTAGAGGCTCTGTTTGGCCTGATCCGCGATGCGCTGCCGGAACGGTTGAATGAAACCGCCTATGCCTTGGCCTGCGACGTGGCCGCCGCCGATGGCAACCTGCGCGAAGTTGAACTGCGCATGTTGGAAGAGGTGCGCGAAGAACTTTCAATCGACCGACTGCACGCCGCCGCAATCGAATGGGGCGCGCGTGTGCGCCACTTGAAACCCTAAGGCCGCGCGCAGCCGCATCCTCTTGGCTTAAATATCCCCGCCGGAGGCATCCGCATTTTCCACCAACGCCACGGTCGGCGCTAACTGCCGCTGGCAAGCGCCCGCGCCTGCGCGACCCAATTGTCGCGGCTGACCCGGCCTTTGAAGCCTTCCAGGTTGTCGTCCACCCAGGCAATTTCCGCCGCCGTCCAGGCCGCGATCTGGTCAAAGTGGTAAAAGCCAAGCCGGTTGCACAGGATTTCCAGCTTTGGCCCGATGCCTTTGATCAGCTTCAGATCATCTGGCTTGCCGCCCCGCGCTGCCGTCAGGCTTTGCGGTTTTGCCACCGCAGCGGCCACAACGGGCGCAACAGCGGCGGGCGGTGCAACCGGGGCTGCCATTGCCGCCAAAGGCGCCGGGGCTGCCGCATGGCTAAGTGCTGCGCTGACGGTCGCGGCCGCTTCCGCAACCATCGCCGAGGCCATCCGCGCCTCTGCTTCGGCCTTTTCGCTTTGGGCGCTGACCAGTTGCGCCGCAAGATCGCTGCTTTTCGCGGTGCAGGCGGCCAAATCCGCGCGCAGCCGCGCCACATCGTCCGCCGCCCCTGCTGCGCCGCGCCGCCCCCACAATATCCACCCTGCCAGCAGCCCGACCAAAGCCGCCAAGATCAGCAGCCCCCACATCTCGGTCAGCAAAAACCCCCATCTGTGAAACATCGCTTTCCTCCTTCAAATGCCGCCGCGTGGGGGCGTTATTTTGACCAAGTGATTGTGGTGCGTCGGTTTTTCGCCCGCCCGTCTTCGCTGCCATTGTCGGCAACCGGAACATCGGCGCCATGGCCAACTGCGCGCAGCGCCGTTGCCGGAACGCCGCGCGCGATCAATTCGCGCCGCACCGCCACCGCCCGCTTCTGGCTTAGGCCAAGGTTCGCCATGGCATCGCCGGAACTGTCGGTATGGCCGCCGATTTCGGCGCGCAGGCCCGCCCCTTCGGCGCAAACCGCCATAAGTGCGGCAAGATCATTGATCACCGCCACCGCCCCTGCATCCAACTGATCCGACCCCGACACGAAATTGATCGTGTGGGCGGCCAGCACCGCATCCGCCGTGGTTTGGCACACGGGAACATCGGGTTTGATCTGTGGGACCGCCAGCCAATAGCCGCCCATGAACCGCTGCTCTTGCCCGCTTGCCGCGTTGGTGCGGCGGTCGCCATTGGTGCCTTCTGGCGAAACCACCGTCACCGTCGCATCAAACCCCGCTGCCATCAGCGCGGCCTGCAGCGCCGCCGCGTCAACATCGCCTTGCACCGTCGCCACAACCTGCCGCGCGGTCGGGGTGGCGGTAAGCTGCAGGGTTTCGACCTTGGGCAGCCATTCTTTCAACGCGCTGTAATCGCTGGCGTTTTGCGCAGCCCCCAACAGCCCCTGCGTCGCCGTGCCTGCCAGCGCCGCCAAGCCCAACATCTGCGCCAGATCTGCGGCCTCAATCCCGTTCGGCAGCTTGCCGCTTAGGGCTGCCCCCCGCGCCGCCTGATAGTCGATGGCGAAATTGGCTGGCGTGCCATCATCCAACAAGGTGATATCGGCCCGCACCGCCGTCGCAGGCAGCGCCGCCAAAATACTGCGTGCGGCCGCAGCCTCTTCTGGCCCCAGCGCGGTTCCGGTTAGCGTCAAGGTGCTGTCAGACAGGTGCAGCGTGGCTTTGTGCAGCGGTGCCATGGCCGCAATCCCGGCCACGGCCAGCTTATCCCAGCCCGCAGGTGCGCCAGCCGCCAAAACCAACCCCGCCGCCGCATCGCCCAGCCCCAAAGCCGCCCGCAGATCTTCGGTTGGCACCGACCCGCTTGCCGAAAGCCCGCCGTCCTTCACCACCTCTAACGTAAACGGTGCCGCCACCGGCAGCACGGTGATATCGGCGTCAATCACCCGCCGCCCGGCCACCGCATCCAATGCTGCCAGCAGCTTGGCCTGTTCCTTTGGCCCATCAACAATGCCAGTCAGATGAATGTCGCGGCCCGAAACCGCCACTTTCACCCCATGCACAGACCCCGCAACCGCCTGCTGCGCCGCCGTCTGCACCCTATGCTCAATCCGCTTTGCGGTATGGTCGCTGCCCCACAGGCCCAAGCCCGCCACGCCCAGCACAAAAACGCCGATGCCCATCGCCTTGCGCATGAAATACCTCGTCAAATGACCTTGACGAAAGCGTTGCACCGGACCCGGTTTCGATCAAGCGAAACCTTGCCGCAGGGTCGTTTGCCGCATGTTTTACAGGTAAAGCTCGCCCCAGCGGTGCAGCAATTGGCCATGCAGCCGCCGCGCCCGCGCCACCCAGGCGTGATCGCCCTTGGGGTTTTCACGCTCTGCAATCGGCACCGCCTCGCGGCGCGGCAAATCGCCGGTAAACACGGCAAAGGCCAAGCCACGGCCATCAGGGGCCGCGATGTATCCGGCCAAGTTCGATACGAAATTCATCGTGCCGCTTTTGGCATGCACCCGCAGCGCCGCCTTGTCTTGCGCCTTGCCTGCCTCGTTCGGCAGACCCTGCTCTTTCATCAGCCCCATCAACATCGCGCCAGTAGGAGTTTTGCGCGCCGCGATCATCACCCGCATCATATCCAAAGCCGAAATCCGGGTTTTTGGCCCCAAACCGGAATGGTCGCCAAACACCCCCGCAATGCCAAAACGCCGCCGCGCCCAGTCGGTCATCACCGCGGCCGACCCCGCCAAAGACCCCGCACCTGATGCAGCAAGCCCCACCGCCTCGGCGGTCAGGTTGGTGGAAAACTTCAGCATCTTGCGCAATACGTCGGGCAGGGCTTCGCTTTCATGGCGTAGAATTTCTTCGGCATCGGCGGGCAGGCTATACACCACCTCGGCGGTCGGCAGTTTGATGCCCTGCGCCGCGCACATCGTCTGAAACACCTCGGCAACATAGGCCCCCGGATGGCGCACCGGCAACCAGCGCCCGCCTTCCTTGCC
>Ga0255096_1000962_pt1 | contig 12715 bp, 10 predicted proteins | sample Colum_Atlam_RepA_2_FD_188563 | JGI IMG/M metagenome (GOLD analysis project Ga0255096, IMG submission 188563) | Freshwater microbial communities from Columbia River, Oregon, United States - Colum_Atlam_RepA_8d | ecosystem: Environmental > Aquatic > Freshwater > River | place: USA: Oregon...
CTCCGATGGTGCCGTGGACCGGTCGGCCCTCGGCCACCACCATGCGCGCCCCGGGTTCGCGCGGGCCAGACCCGACCAAGCGCGTCACCACGACCAAGGCACACGGTGTGCGCGCATCGCGCAAGCGCGCCAAGGCCTCGATCCAATCGCGCGGGCGGTCTTCGGCGGGCTGCGTCATAGAGGATGCCTGAGGATAGCGCGTCTAGGCGCGCCTCGGATGCGTATCCTCATGCGCCATGAAGATCGCGTGCTTAGGCGGTGGCCCGGCGGGCCTGTACTTCGCCATCCTGATGAAGAAGGCCTTCCCCACGGCGGAAGTCGTGGTGCATGAGCGCAATCGCGCCGAGGACACCTTTGGCTTTGGCGTGGTCTTCTCGGATGAGACGCTGGGCAACTTTGAACTCGCCGACGAGCCGACCTATCGCGAGATCCGCCAGCTGTTCCGCTACTGGGGCGACATTGAGACGCACTTGGGCGATGCCGTCGTGCGCTCGACGGGCCACGGGTTCTGCGGCATGTCCCGCAAGAAGTTGCTGCAAGTCTTCCATCGCCGCGCGCTCGAGCTGGGCGTGGACCTGCGCTTCGAGAGCGAGGTGCACGATGAGAGCCAGATCAACGCTGACTTGATCGTCGTATCGGATGGCATCAACAGCGCTTTACGCACTAAGCATGCAGCGCACTTCCAGCCGAGTCTGGATTGGCGCAAGTGCAAGTTCACTTGGCTAGGCACCACGCTGCCCATGGATGCGTTCACCTTCTGGTTCGAACGCACCGAACATGGCGTCTTCCAAGTGCATGCGTATCCCTTTGAGGAGGGCTTGGGCACCTTCATCGTGGAGTGCACAGAGGACACTTGGCGGAAGGCTGGCCTCGATCAAGCCGATGAGGCTGCGACTCTGGCGTTCTGTGAGCGCATCTTTGCGCACAAGCTGGGCGGCCATCGTCTGGTGGCCAATCGCTCGATCTGGCGCACCTTCCCGACAGTGCGTTGCGGCACATGGGTCAAGGACCGCATGGTGCTGATCGGCGATGCGGCGCACACGGCGCACTTCTCGATCGGTTCAGGCACCAAACTCGCGATGGAGGATGCCATCGCACTGTGCGAGGCATTTGTGCGTCACGGATGTGACGATGTGCCGGCCACACTGCGCGCGTATGAAGAGGGGCGCAAGGTCGATGTGCTCAAGCTGCAAAAGGCCGCGCAAACAAGCCTCGAGTGGTTCGAGAACTCGGAGCGCTACATGGACCAAGATCCAGTCGAGTTCACGTTCAACTTGATGACGCGCAGCAAGCGCATCACCTACGAGAACTTGAAGAAGCGCGATCCCGAGCTGGTGCGGCGTGCCACGGCGCACTACGCGCTGAGCCGCGGCGGTGCACGCGTAGCCGCGGCCGAAGTGCCAGCGTTCGTGCCGTACCAGCTGCGTGACATGCACTTAGCGAACCGCATCGTCGTGTCACCCATGTGCCAATACAGCGCAGTCGACGGGCTGCCGGATGATTGGCACTTGGTGCATTTGGGTTCGCGCGCCGTGGGAGGCGCAGGCCTCGTCATCACAGAGGCGACCTCGGCTTCGGCTGATGGCCGCATCACGCCCGGCTGCACCGGCATCTGGACTGAGGCACAGGCCGCAGCGTGGACGCGCATTGTGCGCTTCGTGCATCAGCACTCGGGCTCCAAGATTGCGCTGCAGCTGGGCCATGCCGGTCGCAAGGCTTCGTGCTCGGTGCCTTGGGAAGGTGATGCGCCGCTGACGGACGCGCGAGCCTGGCCCACGATCGGACCTTCGGCAGAGCCTTTCAGGGCCGGTTGGCACACACCCAAGGCGATGACGCGCGCCGACATGGAGCGCGTGCGTGCGGACTTTGTCGCCGCCGCACAGCGGGCTGAACAGGCCGGCTTCGATGCACTGGAGATCCATGCCGCGCATGGCTATCTGCTGTCAAGTTTCCTTTCCCCGCTCTCCAACCGACGCACCGACGAGTATGGCGGCAGCCTCGAAGGACGCATGCGCTATCCCTTAGAGGTAGTGCGCGCCGTCCGTGCAGCATGGCCAACAGCGAAGCCGCTCTTTGTGCGCATCAGTGCGTCTGATTGGCTTGACAGTCAAGGCGGCTTTACCTGCGAGGAAGCGGTTGTGTTCGCGCGCGAGCTGAAACACGCAGAAGTCGACTGCATCGATGTGTCCAGCGGCGGCAACTCGCCTCTCTCGCGCATCGACTACGGCCGCATGTACCAAGTGCCCTTCGCCGATGCGATCCGCCACGGCGCACAGATTGCCGTGCAGTGCGTGGGCGCCGTGCAGGGACTGGATCACGCCAACACCGTCCTGGCCGCTGGCCGCGCCGACCTCGTCGCAATGGCGCGTCCGCACCTCGCCGACCCGTACTTGGCCCTGCATGCGGCTGCCGAGGTAGGCAAATATGACATGCCTTGGCCCAAGCAATACCTAGCCGCCAAACCGCGGCCCAAGGCCGGCGAGCCGGATTGACCGGATGGGGGTAGACTTGGACCAGAGCTAACACCATGACCCCCTTGTCCGTCACTTCGCTGGCGCGCTACGCGCTCCCGACACTACTCGCCCTGCCTGCCGCAGCCCAGTCGCGTCCACAGCTTGTGTATTGGGACACGCTCGACAGTCAAGGAAACTTGACGGGCGGCCAGGTGATGCTCGATGTGCCGGATAGGGATGCTGTCTATCCGCGCATCCCTGCCGCGGTCGAGTCCTTTCAGCAGCATCTGCTGCCTCCCGATCCAAACAAGCGCCTCGACCTCGTCTTTGTCGGCGATGGCTACCAAGCGGCCCAGCTCGGCAGCTACACCACGCATGTGGCCAACATCGTGGCTAGCTTCTTCGCGATCGAGCCGTACCTCACCTACCGCGAGTATTTTTCCGTACACCGCGTCGATGTCATCAGCGCGGACCCGGGCGTGGACAACGACCCAGTTCAAGGCATCGCGCGCAACACCGCACTCAACATGGGCTACTGGTGCAGCGGCATCGAGCGCCTGCTGTGCGTGGATGTGGGGCTGGCCTATTCGTACGCAGCGAACGCACCTCAAGCGAACCTTGTGGCAGCCATCGCCAACAGCACCAAGTACGGCGGCGCAGGCTACGCGACGAATGACTTGGCTACAGGTGCGGGCAGCAACACCGAGTCGATCGGCATCATGCAGCACGAGTTTGGTCATGCGCTGGGCGACTTAGCTGACGAGTACGACTACGGTGGCCCGGCCACTTGGACCGGCGGCGAAGTCTCGATGATCAACGCCTCGATCTATCCGTCAGCGCAGATGACGGCACTGCAGGCCAAGTGGCATCGCTGGTTGGGTGTCAATTTGCCTGCGTTCGATGGCTTGGTGTCCACCTACCAAGGCGCAAACTACAGCGTCAACGGTATCTACCGTCCGACAAACAACTCGATGATGCGCTCGCTGGGGCGGCCCTTCAATTTGCCCTCGGCCGAGGCGTTGATCGCGGAGATCTATCGCTTCACCGACCCGGTCGACTCGCATTCGCCGACGGGCACGACCTACAACGGCACAGAGACCCTCTTTGTTGTGCCGATGACCAAAGTCGGTACGCAGCCGCTGCAAGTGCAGTGGCTGTTGAATGGTGTGGCGATCCCGGGCGCCACAGGCAACACGCTGAACTTGGCGACGCTGGGCTTGACGGCTTGCACTTCGCTCATCGCGGCGCGTGTGGTGGATCCGACCACGATGGTGCGCGACGAAGGCTTACGTCAAGGACTTTTGACACAGACCATCAACTGGCTGGTGGTCGCCACCCAGAACCCGATCACGACCTACTGCATCGCCGCGCCGAACTCTGTGGGCCCGGGCGCGACTATCTCGGCTGCCGGCAGCACCAGCATCGCCCTGAGCAACTTGCAGCTGACCGTAACCGGCTTGCCGCCGTCCTCGGCGGGCTTGTACTTCCACGGCTCGAGCGCGGGACAGACGCCTTTTGGCAACGGCTGGCGTTGCGTGGGAGGCACGATCGTGCGCTTGCCGACCATGAACGCCAACTTGTTTGGTGACGCGACGCTGAACTTCAACCCTGCCAGCGCGCCCGCGGGCGTGGTGGTGCCGGGCGCGCTGCGCCGCTTCCAGTACTGGTACCGCAACCCGGCGGGCGGTGGCGCAGGCTTCAACTTGTCGAACGCCCTCTCGGTACAGTTCTGCCCCTGAGCAGCACCGCGCCTGCTTCATGGCTTTGCGCAGCGTCGACAATCCGCCGAATCCTTGGCACGGCGCGCATGTGGAATGGATCGACGCGCCGCCGCCGGCGCAGCTGAAGGTGTATGAGGAGGACGCCAAGAGCCTCATCACCGAGCACGACTCGCCCGACATCGGCTTTCGCTTCGGCGCGAACCCGTATCGCGGCTGCCAGCACGCCTGCGCGTACTGCTACGCGCGGCCGACGCATGAGTACTTGGACTTCGGCGCGGGTACTGATTTTGACACCAAGATCGTCGTCAAGACGAACGCGGCCGAGGTGCTGGCGCTGGAATTGGCGCCCAAACGCTCGGGCCAGCACCCTCTCGAGGGCCAACCGCTGGTCCTGTCGGGCAACACGGATTGCTACCAACCTCTCGAAGCGCACTACCAACTGACGCGTCGTTGCCTTGAGGTATGCCGCGCGCGTGGTGTGGGTGTCGCCATCATCACGAAGAGCGCTCTAGTACGCCGCGATATCGATCTCTTGGCGCGCATCGCGCGCGAAGGCGGCGCCATGGTCAACATCACGGTCCCCTTCCTCGACCCGCGCACGGCGCGCGCTATCGAGCCGTGGGCCCCGACACCTAAGACGCGCTTTGAGGCGATGCGCGCTTTGTCCGAGGCCGGCGTGGAGGTCGGCGTGTCCTGCGCGCCGCTGATCCCCGGTCTGAACGAAAGCGACCTGCCACAGATTCTGGAGCAAGCGCACGCTCATGGCGCACGGCGCGCCTTCATGACCCTGCTGCGCCTGCCGACCAGCGTGTTGCCGGTGTTCCGCGAACGCATGGCCGCGGCGTTTCCCGAACGCATCCAGAAGATCGAGCATGCGATCCAAGAGATGCGCGGCGGCGCTTGGAACGACGCACAGTTTGGCGCGCGCATGCGCGGCACAGGACCGCGCTGGGAGATGACGCGAGCCCTGTTCGAGCTCACCTGCCGAAGGTTGGGGCTCAATGACGGCGAGGGACGCTTAGGCCAGCCCGGTGAGGGCCGCCCGGCTCGGAACCAGCAAATGGAGTTGTTCTGAGGAGCGCGCGGCCATCACCAGCGGTGGTAGGCCGGGTGATCTTCCTTGACCGCCACGAAGGTGCCGCGGCAGGTGGCGGTGATTTTGCCGCCGGCCTCTAGCTCGGCCTCCACCACGGCACGGTCGGCGCTCGATTCGACTACGCGCGCGCGCAGCAGCACGGGGCCCTGAGTCGGGGTAGGACGCTTGAGGCGCACATGGAAATCCGCAGTTACGGTGCACGGGGGCGTCGTCGCGCCGGCCTGCCGCATCAGATGCCAGGCCGCCGTCCAGTTGCTGTGGCAGTCGAGCAGCGTGCCGGTGATGCCGCCACTGAGCATGCCGGGGAAGGCCTCGTGGTGAGGCTCCGGCTGCCAAGTCGCTTCGGTGTGATCGCCACACGCGCGACTCTTGATGCGCAAACCGCGCTCGTTCGCCGGGCCGCAACCAAAGCAGCGGCCGTTCGGAGAGTAGCGGTCTTGTAGAGAGAGGGCGGTGTCGTCGGTCATGATCGTCCCAGCTACTGGGGCACCCGATAGGGCTTAGAAACAACTCCGGCCGCGAAGTCGCGGCCGGGGGTGATTGGTGGGCTAGACAGGACTCGAACCTGTAACTTCCACGATGTGAACATGGCACTCTGCCATTGAGTTACTAGCCCTTTTGTGGACGGAGAAGGTTACCGTCCGCAAGGTCTGAGCGCAACTAGTCCTTGCCCTCAACTGTCCTTGCCGAGGGTGCCGCGCAGGATGTCGTGCAGGCGCGCTTCCGCCCGCCGCAGCATCATGCGCACTGCGTCTTCGCTCTTGCCGCCCAGCAGCTCGCCGGCCTCGCGCAGGGAGCGACCCTCGAAAAACACCGCCGTGATGGCGGCGCGGTGCTCGGGAGAGAGGTGCTCGAGGGCCCCGCGCAACTGGGCCCAAGATTCGTCACGGGACACTTGCTGCGTGACGGTCATGTCCTTGGAGGCCGGCTCGAAGCCGCGGTCCTCGTCCGGATCGTCGCCCGCGCCGGCTAGGTGCCGCTCGCGGCCAGAATCGCGCTTGTGTGCGCCGTAAAACTCGGCCTTGTCGCGAATCTTGTTCTGCAGGATCTGGATCAACCAGCGCACCAGCGAGCCTTCGCCGCGGTATTCGTAATTGGCCAGATCGCGGGTCGCCTCGCGGAAGGTGGTCTGGGCGAGGTCATCCGGATCCTCCTTCATGCGCAGCTTTGGACCAATGCGGCGCCGCGCCAGTTCGAGCACCATGACGTGGTAGCGCGCGAAGAGCTCATTGAGCGCCACCGCGTCTCCCGATTTGGCGCGCGCCACAAGCAACGCAGTGGCATCGTCCTTGAAGCCCTCGGGCAACGAGAACGCCTCCGGCTGGCCAGCATTCGGTGCGGGCTTGCCGGCTTCCGGCGCGTTGTCAGGCTGATCTGCCATCACGCACGAAGGTAGCGCAGCCACTCCGCTGCCGCCACCTGCCTTTGTCGGGGTTCCCGCCTACTCGACAACCTGGCCACCCTTCATCACCCACGCAACGCGCAGCATGGCATCGATGTCCTGCAGCGGATCACCATCCACGGCCACCATGTCAGCCAACAAGCCAGCCGCTAGGCGACCACGATCGGAGGTGCCGCACAATTGGGCCGCGTGCACGGTCGCTGTACGCACCGCCTCGGCAGGCGACATGCCGTGGCGTACATAGGCTCCGAATTCATGCGCATTTTCGCCGTGCGGGTAGACACCTGCGTCGGTTCCGAAGGCGATGCGCACACCTTCGGTGATGGCGCGCTTGAGCCACACGCTGCGCCGCGGAAACAGGTATTCGCCCTTCTTGCGCCACACGGCGGGGAGCTGTGACAGGTCCAAACGCTCGACGCAGTACTGCGTGGGCACCAACCAGGTGCCACAGTCAGACATGAGCTGGATGGCTTCGTCCGACAAGAGGCTGCCATGTTCGATGGAATCCACACCAGCACGCAGCGCTGCCACGATGCCGGTTGTGCCGTGGGCGTGAGCAGCCACCTTGAGTCCATGGCGGCGCGCCTCCTCGACGATGGCCGCCATCTCGGGCGAGCTGAGTTGCTGCGCACCGATATCCTCCTCGAAGGACAACACGCCCGCCGTCGCCATGATTTTGATCACGCGTGCGCCGTACTTGATCTGTTCGCGCACGGCTTTGACGCATTCATCTGGCCCATCCGCAACACCGCTCAAAGGCGTCGGACGCAATAGACTGTGATGGAAGCCCCCCGTGTCCCCGTGCCCACCCGTGATGGAAATGGCATGGCCCGCGGGAATGATGCGCGGTCCGATGAGGTCCCCGCGATCGATGGCCTTCATCAAGGCCACATCGACAAAGTCATCGCAGCCCATCTCGCGCACTGTCGTAAAACCCGAGCGCAGCGTGATGGCTGCGTGCTTGGCCCCGCGCAAGGCCGCATCCACCGAACCTTCCGTGGCAGGACGCAACGCAGACTGCGCGTCCAACTGGTAGGCCAAGTGGGTGTGGCAATCGATCAACCCCGGCAACAAGGTGCGCTCTCCCAGATCCACGATGCGCGCACCTTGCGGGGCAACTGTGGGTGCGCCCACGGACTGGATGCGGTCGCCGACAACGATGACTTCGCCAGGGGCGTAGTGCGTGCCCTTCTCCACATCCATGACACGCGCCGCACGCACATGCACCTGAGCCAGAGGCTTGACGGACACGTTGAGCACTTGCGGTGCAGGTGCTTCGGCCATGGCCAAAGCAAGGCCCGAGGGCTCCGCCGCGCCATCGTCGAGTGACTGGTCCACGGACGACTGGCAACCTGCAAGGAACAAGGCTGCGTACAAACAAATCGTCGCTAGGTACTTCATAGTTCTCTGTAGTGCAGGGCCTGCGCGCAGCGCATCTGAACACGATAGCTGCGACTGATCTACTCGCGTCCTGCGAGCTTGAGGAACTCCTCTTCCAGCATCACGCGCACGCCAAGCTCTTCGGCCTTCTTGGCTTTGCTGCCTGGTTTGCCACCGACCACGAGAATGGAGGTCTTGGCACTCACAGAAGAGGCCACATGACCGCCCATTTCCTCCACGCGTTGCTTGGCTTCGGCGCGGCCCATGTGCTCGAGAGTGCCGGTGAACACCACGGTTTGGCCTGCAAAAGGCCCTTCCGTGACACGCGCAGCGGGAGCTTCAATCACGACTCCTAGCTCCAACAAACGTGTAGCAGTTGCCGACAACTGCGGATCGCGCAACCAGCGCACGATCTTGGCGGCCACTTCGGGACCTACACCATCCACATGCATGAGCTCGGCCTCGCTCGCGTGAGCAAGCGCCTCGAAACTGGTGAAGTGCGCGGCGAGCACACGCGCGGTGGAGGGCCCCACATCGGGAATGGCCAGCGCGACCAAGAAGCGCGCCAAGGGCACAGTCCGCCGCGCCGCCAACTCGGCGTACAAGTTGTCAACGCTCTTCGCGCCCCAACGATCCAATGCCAGCAAGCGCGCCCGCATCTCGGGAGTTTGGTCGAGGGCGAACACATCGGCGGCGCCTTGCATCAGGCCAGCGGCGTACAACTGAGCCAGCTGCTTTTCGCCCAAGCCTTCGATTTCAAAGGCTCCTTGGCCCACCAACACCAAGGCTCGACCAATGCGCTGGGGCTCGCACATGGGGTTCGGGCAACGCCAATACTTGCCTTCGGCCACCGGTGCCGTCCCGCAAGCCGGACAACCCGCAGGCACACGCCAGACGGCGCGCCAATGATGCGCCACCGCGCCATCGTTGCGTGTCACGGCGGCGGTCAGCTCCTCGGGCAGCGAGTCCGCCCAATCCGCGGGCTCGTCGCCCGCAGCGGCCTTGGCGACCCCCAAGATTTGCGGAATCACATCACCGGCACGCCGCAAGTACACCCGATCGCCAATCGCCAAGCCCAGCTCGGCCACATAGTCGGCATTGTGCAACGTGGCGTGACGCACCGTGATGCCGCCCACCTCGACCGGCAACACATGCGCACGAGGAGTCAGGCGCCCACCGTTCCCCACCATCGTCTCGATGGCTCGCAGCGTGGCTGACACCTCGCGGGCCGCGAACTTGTGTGCGTACTGCCAACGCGTCGAGCGCGAAGTGGTACCCAAGCGCTCGCGCAGATCGAAGCGATCCAGCTTGGCCACCACACCATCCATCTCGAATGGGACTTCGTCCCGCCGCGCCTCGATGTCGTCGTGGTACGCAAGACATGCGTCCAAGCCACGCACCACACGACCGTAGCCCGAGTCAGCAAAGCCCCATTCCCGCAAAGCGCGCGTGGCCTCTTGCTGGGTCGCGAAGCGCACGCCTTCACAGCGCGGCATCGCCCACAAGTGAAACTCAAGCGGATAGCGCGCTACCTCGGCGGGGTCATTACGACGCATCGCACCGGCAGTTGCATTGCGCGCATTGGCAAAACGCTCGTCTCCACGCGCAGCGCGAGCTGCGTTGAAGCGCTCGAACAAGTCGCGCGCCATCAACACTTCCCCGCGTACTTCCAGCAGCTGAGGCGCAGGCCTATGCCCAGTCTCCAGCATCATCGGCAAGTTCCGGATCGTGCGTGCGTTCGCGCTGACATCCTCGCCGCGCTCGCCATCGCCGCGCGTGACAGCGCGCACAAAGTGGCCCTTTTCATAGATCACCGACAACGACACGCCATCGAACTTGGGCTCAACCACCCAATCCAAGTCCGCATCGCTCAAGCTCAAGAAGCGCAGGATGCGCGCCTCGAAATCACGCACCTCCTCAGCACTGAAGAGCGAGTCGATCGAAAGCATGGGCACCGCATGCTCGACCACGGCAAAACCCACTCCTTCAGGCAGAGGCGCTCCCACGCGTTGGGTGGGGCTGTCGGCCAGCACAAGGCCTGGATGAGCGGCTTCTAAGTCGCGCAGTTCTCGAAACAGCGCGTCGTACTCCTTGTCGGAGATTTCTGGACGCGCCTCGACATAGTACAGCCGATCATGATGACGCAGCTCCTTGACGAGCTGCGCCATTCGCGCTTGCGGATCCGCACTAGGTTGTTCAGCAGCAGCGTGTCGTGCCATAGCAGTCACAAGGGCGTCAAATCATCTGGACAGAAGGCGGACGGCAGCAAGTGGTCCATTCCGTACTCCGTGTACTCACCCTTGGGCCCAACAACGAGCACGCGCATGGCAGGCCCAAACTCGGACAGGAACTGCCGGCACGCGCCGCAAGGCATCAAGGCTTGCTTGCGATCCGAGGCGACCGCCACAGCTACAAAGCGCCGCACGCCTTGGGCCACAGCAGACACCAAGGCCGTGCGTTCCGCACACACGGTGAGTCCGTAGCTAGCGCTCTCCACATTCGAGCCGGTGTGGATGCGACCAGCATCATCCAGCAAGGCAGCACCCACGTGCACACCCGAATACGGCGCATACGCTCGACCGACCGCGGAAAGTGCCGCCGTCACCAGCGCAGCTTGTGCTTGTGCATCCATGTACTGAGACTCCGTAGCTGTGCGGGAAAAGTCAACGCGCAGGCATCTCGAACGATACCTGCGCTAGTACCCTCCGCCTGTCCTCAGCTTGTGGACGGCTTCACTGCCGGTTTTGTGGGCACTGGTGCTGGTGCCGGCGACTGCGGACTCTTACGCGGGCGCCCGGGCTTGCGCTTGGGTTCGCTAGTCAGGATTTCACTCACGAGGGCTTCACTCGTGCCAGCAGCACCAGCAGGCGCACTAGTGCCCCACTCCACACGCGCCTCGAATACCTGTGCAGCAGCGTAGGTCTCGGTCTCATCGTCGTGCGCACCCTCGTGAAGCCCCACATCCTCGACCACGACCATGTCCGGAGGCGGCACCCCCCGCGCGCCATCACAAGCCTCATAGCCCATGTACGGCACGCGATTGCGCACCTCACGCATGCCGGTCAGCGCGTTCTCCCGCTCCTCCGGCTGCACCTGCACCCAAGCACGGCGTCCCACAAGGTGCAGAGGTTCAATCTCCACCACACCATGTGTGTCGACTCCCAGCGCCTGTAAAACATGCTTGACGCGCCCCACACCGCGGTCGCTCCACGTGAGCGAATCCCACGCCGCCGTGCGCCCAAAGTACGCACCCTCCGCCACCTCTAACCGGTACGACCAGCGCACGCTGCCGTCCCGCGCAGTACCAGGCCGCACCTCAGCGACCCTACACAGGTACTTGTCCGCGGGCACAAACACATACGACTGGACTTCATCCACGCCTCGAAAATCGAACTTCATTGGTCCCCCTTTGCCCGCACTCGCAGGCATCCACCCAGACGCGCTGCCGAGGACCGCTGTCCCCGCGAACCGGGACCTCTGGGGTTAAAGTTCGGTACGCAACGCCCCGCTAGCGCGCCTGATGCTCCCAAGCCTCGCGTAAGGCCTGCTTGACACTCGCCGGCTTGGCCAGCGGCAGGTTGATCAAAGTCGACCCCTTGCGCCCCCAAGCCCCCGCCGCGGGCTCGAACACCTCGGGGTCACGCGCGACCCAAGCGGCCTGCTGCTCGGGGGTCAGCGACACCATCGCCTGCCCCGCGTCCGGCAGCAACGTGGCATAAATCCGACCACGCACCCGGAAGTCCGGGTGGTTCATGTGCGCCCCCTCGATGACCTCGGGCAGGGCGAGCGCCAGCTTGCGGAACTGTTCTTCCTTCACGCGCACCATTCTAACGCCGTACACTGCCGCGCGCCGATGTCCCCCCTCCTATACGGCGTTCTCGCGTGGGTGTTGTTGCAGTTCGCCATCGGCGCGTACGTGTCGCGCCGCGTGGCCACTGAGGACGACTACTTTGTAGCCGGCCGCAAGCTGGGGCCGATCCTCGCGACGGCCACCGTCTTTGCCACATGGTTTGGCGCCGAAACCTGCCTGGGCGCCGCCGGTCAGGTGTATGCCAACGGACTCTCCCTGACCCAAGCGGAACCGTTCGCCTACGGTGCGTGCCTGATCCTGTCGGGCTTGTTGTTCGCGATCCCGCTCTGGCGGCGCAAGCTCATCACGCTGGCCGACCTGTTCGCGCAGCGCTTTGGCACCGGCGCGGCCAAGCTGGCCGCCGTGCTGATGATCCCCACCTCGCTGTTTTGGGCCGCGGCACAGGTGCGCGGGTTCGGCGCAGTGCTGGCGGAAACGGGCGGGCTGGACCCGCACATCGGCATCGCCATCGCGGCCATCGTGGTCATTTCCTACACGGCCTTCGGCGGCATGTTGGCCGATGTGTGGACCGACCTCATCCAAGGGATCGCGCTCATCGTCGGGCTTGTGGCGGTCGGCATCGCGGTAGCCTGGCGTGAAGGCGGCACAGAGACCGCACTCCAAGCAGGCGCAGCTGTGCGTAGTGCAGGCGTCGATGAGTTCTCCATCGGCTTGTGCGAAGAGTGGGCCATTCCGATTCTCGGCTCCCTTGTGGCGCAAGAACTGGTCGCACGCATGAGCGCCGCGCGCAGCGGCTCGATCGCGCGTGGCGCCACAATCATGGGCGGCCTGCTGTACCTGGCTGTGGGCTGC
>Ga0255096_1000963_pt1 | contig 12712 bp, 13 predicted proteins | sample Colum_Atlam_RepA_2_FD_188563 | JGI IMG/M metagenome (GOLD analysis project Ga0255096, IMG submission 188563) | Freshwater microbial communities from Columbia River, Oregon, United States - Colum_Atlam_RepA_8d | ecosystem: Environmental > Aquatic > Freshwater > River | place: USA: Oregon...
GTCTCTAACATCGCGGAAAAGGCAGGGTTTCGGGTTGTTCCAACCGGTATCGACCATGGCACCGTGACTGTGATTGCAAACGGTATCCCGCACGAAGTCACCACCTTTCGCCGCGATGTCGAAACCGATGGTCGCCGCGCCGTGGTGGCGTTTTCGCAAGACGTGGCCGAAGATGCGGCGCGGCGCGATTTCACCATGAACGCGCTTTATGCCGATGCGACGGGGCACGTGATTGACCCGCTTGGCGGGTTGCCAGACCTGATTGCGCGGCGGGTTCGCTTTGTCGGCGAGGCAGACGCCCGCATTCGAGAAGATTACCTGCGCATCTTGCGGTTTTTCCGGTTTCACGCCGTCTATGGCGACCCTGATGCGGGGATTGATGCCGATGGCTTGGCCGCCTGTGCCGCCAACGCCGATGGAATTTCCGGCCTGTCGCGCGAACGCATCGGCGCCGAAATGCGCAAACTTCTGGCCGCCAAAGACCCGGCACCTTCGGTGGCGATCATGGCGCAAGCTGGCATCTTGGCGCAGGTTTTGCCGGGTGCCAACCATCGCGCCTTGGCTCCGCTGGTGCATCTTGAAGCCGGGCTTTCGCCACGCTGGCAGCGCCGTTTGGCGGTTTTGGGCGGCGAGGATCTGACCGAACACCTGCGGCTTTCGCGGGCAGATTTAGGCTCTATTCTGCGGATTAGAGACGAAATTGGCACAACACTTTCTCCTGCCGCTTTGGGCTGGAAACTGGGGCAGCAAGAGGCGATAGACGTCATGCTGTGCCGTGCCGCCGTGTTGGAAATGCCGTTGCCACCAGATTGGCAGCCTCACATCGCGCGCGGCGCGCAGGCAAACTTGCCGGTTTCGGCAGCCGATCTGATGCCTGCTTTGCAGGGCGCGGCGCTTGGCGCGAAACTGAAAGAGATCGAAGCGCGCTGGCTGGGCAGTGACCTGACGGCAGCAAGGGACGAATTGCTGCGCTAAGGTTTTCCTTGGGCGCAATTTGCGCTATATCCCGCCGGTAACGCGCGAGAGCATCATGTTCAAGTTTTTCGAGGGGTTGATCGACCCCTACGCCGCCTATCCGCAAACAGACACCCCGCCCCGCAAGCTTTGGCCGTTCTTGCGCGATTACGTTCGCCCGTTTCGCGGCGTGTTTGCGGTGACTGCAGTGGTTGCCACGCTGAATTCGGCGTTTGACGTTGGGTTGATCTGGTATGTTGGTCGGCTGGTTGATCTGTTGGCCAATGGCGAACCTGCGCAGGTCTGGGTTAGCCATGGCACCGAGGTGGTGCTGGTGGCCTTGGCGATTTTGGTCTTACGACCAATGATTGGTGGCACCGGCGTGGCGCTGTTGCACAACACCATTTTGCCGAACTTTGGCACCATGATGCGTTGGCGCGCCCATCGGCATGTTTTGCGTCAGCCGGTCGGCTGGTTTGAATCCGATTTCGCAGGGCGCATTGCCAACCGTATTATGCAGGCCCCGCCCGCCGCGGGCGAAGCGGTGTTTCAAACCTTTGATGCCGTGGCGTTCGCCTCGACCACTTTGGTGGGGGCGGCGATCATGCTGGCGGGGGCAGATGTGCGCCTTTTGCTGCCGCTTGTGCTGTGGTTTGCGGGCTATGTTGCCTTGATGCGCTGGACGATCCAGCGCGCGGGGCCGGCCTCTACCGCCTCTTCCGAAGCGCGGTCGGCTGTGACCGGGCGCGTGGTGGATGCCTATTCCAACATCCATTCGGTCAAGCTGTTCGCGCATCACGACCTTGAACTGACCTACGGCAAAGCCGCGATCGAAACCGCGCGTCAGACCTTTATGCAAGAAATGCGCGTTGTGACGAAGATGGATATCATCCTGACATCGTTGAACGGTTTGCTGATTGTGGCGGTAACGGCGTGGTCGATGTGGCTGTGGTATCATGGTGCGGCCAGTGTTGGCACGGTGGCGGCGGCGATGACCTTGGTGCTGCGGCTGAACAACATGACCTATTGGATCATGTGGGCAACCACCAATCTGGTGCAAAACCTTGGCACGGTGCAGGAAGGCATGCAGACCATCACCCAGCCGATTTCGTTGACCGATCAAAGCGATGCCGCAGATTTGGCGTTTTCGGCCGGGCGGATCCTCATTGAAGGCGTGTCGCATCATTATGGTCGCGGCTCTGGCGGGTTGCAGAACATTTCGCTGACAGTGCAACCCGGCGAGAAGATTGGCGTTGTTGGGCGTTCGGGCGCGGGCAAATCAACCTTGGTCAAGCTGATGCTGCGGTTTTACGATGCCGAAGCTGGACGGATATTGATTGACGGGCAGGATATTACCCGCGTGACGCAAGACAGTTTGCGGCGTCAGATTGGCATGGTGCAGCAGGATTCAAGCCTTTTGCACCGATCGGTTCGCGACAATATTCTGTACGGGCGGCCCGAGGCGACCGAAGCGCAAATGATTGCGGCGGCCAAACAGGCAGACGCGCATGACTTCATTTTAACGCTGCAAGACCCCGAAGGCCGGAAGGGCTATGACGCGCATGTTGGCGAACGTGGCGTCAAGCTGTCTGGCGGGCAACGGCAGCGGGTGGCTTTGGCGCGCGTCATTCTAAAAGATGCGCCGATCTTAATTCTGGACGAAGCCACCAGCGCGCTGGATTCCGAAGCGGAGGCGGCGATTCAAGAGGCGCTGTTTGGCGTGATGCAGGGGAAAACCGTCATCGCGATTGCACACCGCCTGTCGACCATCGCCGCGATGGACCGGATTGTTGTGCTTGAAGACGGCCATATTGCGGAAACCGGCAGTCATGCCGAATTGTTGAAGGCGAACGGGCTTTATGCGCGGTTCTGGGCGCGGCAGTCTGGCGGCTTCATAGGATTGGATAGCGAAGAATGATGCTGGGACCAACAATCGCGCCGTTTCGTGCGGCGCAAAGCAACCCACCCCCCAGCACTTGGGCGTTTTTCCGTTGGGCGGTTGAAGGCGCTTGGCGTGGCATCTTATGGGCCGGATTCTGGTCTGCCTGCGCCGGGTCGCTAGAGGCGATTTCGGCGACCATTCTGGGCGATGTGATTGACGCCGCCAATTCGGCCAATCCGGCAACCGCCTTCACCGACCACTTCTGGTTGGCCGTGACCTTTGTTGCGTTCTATTTGCTGGCCCGCCCATTGATTTTTGGCATCAACACCTCTGCCACGTCGATAACGGTGGAACCCAACCTGTTTCCGCTGGTGCTATCGCGCCTGCATCGTTGGACCTTGGGTCAGGCAGTCACCTTTTTTGACAACGATTTCGCGGGCCGCATTGCGCAAAAACAAATGCAGGTTGCGCGGGCAGCGACAGACGTGGTGTCGGGCACCATCGAAACCGTGGCCTTTGCGTTGGCAAGCGTGGTTGGCTCTGTTGCCTTGCTGATCACCATTGATGGCTGGATTTCCGGTCTGCTGGTGCTGTGGATCGCAGCCTATATTCTGTTCATCCGGGGCTTTTTGAAGAAAGTGCGCGGCGCTTCCGGTGCGCGGGCGGCGGCGCGGGCGATGGTGACGGGGCAGATTGTTGACACCGTTACCAACATGAAAACCGTAAAACTGTTCGCCCATTCCAAGCACGAAGACAGCGTGGCGCTAGAGGCGATGAACGCGTTTCGCGACAAAGCCATTGAATACGGCATCATTTCAAGCTGGTTCCGCCTTAGCCTGATGGCGCTGGCGGGTGTGCTGCCGGTTTTGCTTGTTGGTGCAACGGTTTGGCTTTGGTCGAAAGGTGGCGCCAGCTCTGGCGATATTGCGGCGGCGGGGGCCATTTCCTTCCGGCTGGCGCAGATGACAGGCTGGGTTTCGTTCAGCCTGATGTCGATCTTCGGCAATTTGGGCGAAGTGGAAGATGGCGTTAAAACCCTGACACCGCCCTACACCTTGGCCGATGCGCCCGATGCAACAGAAATGCCGCATGCCAAAGGGGCCGTGCGGATAGAGGATGTGTCTTTCGCCTATGGTCGCAAAACCGAAGACGGGCGCGGCGGTGTTGATGGGCTAAACCTGTCAATCGCGCCGGGGGAAAAGATTGGCATTGTCGGCGCGTCGGGTGCGGGCAAATCAACCTTGGTTGCCCTGCTTTTGCGGCTATACGATGCCGAAAAGGGTCGGGTTCTGATCGACGGCATTGATGTGCGGTCTGTAACGCAGGAATCGCTGCGGCGGCAGATCGGCATGGTCACGCAAGAAACCGCAATGTTTAACCGTTCGGCGCGTGAAAACATCATGTATGGCAGGCCTGACGCCACCGAGGCAGAGATGATCGCGGCGGCGACCCAAGCCGAAGCGCATGAATTCATCTTGGGTCTGCGGGATTTCGCGGGCCGAAAGGGCTATGACGCCTATTTGGGCGAACGCGGCGTCAAGCTTTCGGGCGGGCAACGCCAACGCATTGCCTTGGCGCGTGCCTTTTTGAAAGACGCGCCGATTCTGGTGCTGGACGAAGCAACCTCGGCCCTTGATTCCGAAGTTGAGGCCAGCATCCAGCACGCTTTGGCAAAGGTGATGCAGGGTAAAACCGTGTTGGCCATTGCGCACCGGCTTTCCACCATTGCCGAAATGGACCGCATTGTGGTGCTTGACGCGGGGCGCGTTGTGGAACAGGGCAGCCATGCGGAGTTGTTGGCCGCAAACGGGCTTTATGCCCGCTATTGGAACCGCCAGTCGGGCGGCTTCATTGGCGTCGAAGAAAAGGAAGCGGCAGAGTGAAAGTTACCATCGAACGGCTTGGGCATCTGGGCGACGGCATCGCGCAGGGACCAGAGGGCAATATCTTTGTGCCCGGAATGTTGCCGGGCGAAGAGGTAGAAGGCACGTTGCAGGGCGATCAGCTTGCGGATTTCCGCATCGTGACGCCTTCGGTCAACCGGGTGAAAGCGCCCTGCGTCCACGCCAAAACCTGCGGCGGGTGCATGATGCAGCACGCGTCGGATGCGTTTGTGGCCGATTGGAAGTTGGGGATCGTGAAAGGCGCTTTGGCTGGCCAAGGGCTAGAGGCGGTTTTTCGGCCAATTCTGACCTCGCCGCCAAGATCGCGGCGGCGGGCGACGATTGCGGCGCGGCGCACGAAATCTGGCGCGCTGATGGGGTTCCATGCCCGCGCATCGGATATGGTTGTGGACGTGCCGAATTGTCAGCTGTTGCACCCCGACCTGATTGCCGCGTTTCCGGGGCTAGAGGCGCTGGTAAAGCTGGGCGGTTCGCGCACGGCCGAGGTTTCGCTGACAGTGACGCGGTCGCTTTCCGGTGCGGATGTGATGGTGACGGGTGGCAAAGAGCTTGATTCCGCGCTGCAACTGGAACTGGCACGGGTGACAGAAGCGCATGGTTTCGCGCGCCTGACGTGGAACGGCGAAACTGTGGCACTGCGCACAGCACCAATGCAACGCTTTGGCCGCGCCCTGGTGTCGCCGCCGCCCGGCGCGTTCTTGCAAGCCACCGCCGAAGGCGAAGCTGCCTTGCTGCAATCGGTGGCACTGGCGATTGGGTCGGCCAAGAAGATCACCGATCTTTTTGCCGGAGTTGGCACCTTTGCCCTGCCCTTGGCCGAACGTGCCGAAGTGCATGCCGTAGAAGGCGAAGCGGCGATGACGACCGCGCTGCAAAAAGGCGCAAACAACGCCGAAGGACTGCGGCGAGTCACCGTGGAAACCCGCGATCTGTTCCGCCGCCCGCTGGAACCTGATGAGTTCAAAGGCGTTGACGCAGTGGTAATCGACCCACCGCGCGCCGGTGCCGAAGCGCAAATGGCCGTGCTGGCAAAATCGGCGGTGCCGGTGATTGCAAGCGTGTCGTGCAACCCGATCACCTTTGCGCGTGACGCCAAAACGCTGATTGCAGGCGGCTACCATCTGGATTGGGTGCAGGTTGTTGATCAGTTCCGCTGGTCATCGCACGTTGAATTGGTCGCGCGTTTCAGCCGCTGAGTGTTGAAAAAAGCGTGATTGGCTTTGCGTATTCGCAGACTAGGCAGCACTGGTGATTTTCGGTATTGCCTAGGCAAAACATAACAAAGCGGGCAGTCGATGCGGTTCTTGCGGATAATCATGATGGTGCTGGCAGGTCTTACCCTGACCGCCTGTTCGTCAAAATTCAAAACTTATAGCGGCGCGCCCGTGACATCGATTCAGGTCCATAAGGCCGATCGGAAGATGTATCTGCTGAACGACGACAAAGTGCTGATGTCTTATGACATTCACTTGGGCGGCGTGCCGGTTGGCAAGAAGCACTTTGAAGGCGACGGCAAAACGCCCGAGGGTGTCTATTATATCAGCGAGAAAAACCCCAACTCGACCTATCACCTGTCGTTGCGGGTCAGCTATCCGAACAAGGAAGACCGCGCTTATGCGGCTGCGGCAGGGAAACCGCCGGGTGGCGATATTATGATCCACGGCGGACCGCCGCGGAAAGCAAACGGCAAACCGCGCGCAGTGTCGCGGGAAGACTGGACCGCAGGCTGTATCGCCGTGACAGACCGCGAGATTGAAAAGATCTTTGCGATGATCAAACCCGGCACACCGATCATCATTCTGCCATAAGAAAAGGGGGCCAAGCGGCCCCCTTTTTGCAATTCTGCGGTTGGGCCGCGATCAGCCGCCGGTGATCAACGTCCACCAGATTTTGCCCGAAGGTTCCTGGAACCAAGCAAAGCCGATCTCTCGCGCGCTTGGGTCAAGAATCACATCGCGGGTATCGGGCTGTGCCATCCAGGCCGACAGGGTTTCCAGCTCGGTCTGATAGGTTTCCGAGATGGCCTCGCCAAGGAACATGCCCGGATAGCCAACGCGCTTCACCCGCAGCAGCGGCGAAGAGCCATCCGACCCGAAGTGCCACGGCCGGTTTTGCACTGACATATCCCGCGAATGGGTCAACGCGGCCGCGTTCAGCATGGCATTATATGCCAGCGGCGAAACGCCTTTTGCGGCCCGCAACGAGTTAACAGAATCCAACAGGCGGAACGGGATTATCTGCGCAGTCTGGGCGTCAATGGGGTAAACCTGCGGCAAGGCGTTGCCATTCGCGTCCACCGGCGGCGGCGCAGACATCACGCACGCCGAAAGAAGAAGGGTAGCGCTGCCTGCAACAAGAGCTGTCCGTCTGTTCATCTGTCTTTCACCGTATACGTCCCTGCTTTGGGACTGTTGATCGTCTGTCCTTATCGAAAACTTTCCAAGGATTCAAACCTAACCGGGCAAAAGCCTGCCAAACTTAGCGTGAGCCCGCCTAGTGACGTGTCTTTGATTTGCGACTGCGCAGACAAAACGGTAAAAGCCGCGCAGAGCAGAAACAAAGGAGATCAGCGCATGACCGCCGAAACTCGTAATATCCTGAATCGTCGTATTTTTGTGGGCGGTGCTGCGTCGATTCTGACTGCAGCAGCCCTTCCCGCCGCCGCGCAACAGGCCGGCACCACCGAAATGGACAAGCCGCTGGCAGGCCCGGTTCGCAACAACATCTCTGGTTTTCGGATGATTGATTGGCGCGACCACTTCGACAACACCCATAATGGGGCGATTGTTGCCGACCTCGAATCGCGCGCGTTGCATTACTGGTCCGAGGATCAGTCGGTTTACAAACTTTACCCGACTTCGGTGCCGTTGAACGAAGAACTGACCCGTCGCGGCCGCACCGAAGTGATCCAAAAGGTCGAAAACCCGACGTGGATTCCCACTGCCGGCGAGCTTGAGCGCAACCCGGATTGGCCCAAAATCGTTCCCGGTGGTTCGCCCGAAAACCCGCTTGGCGTTCGCGCCCTGTATCTGGGCTGGCCCGCTTTCCGTATTCACGGCACGCATGATACGCGCAAGATTGGCCGTCGGTCATCGAATGGCTGCGTCGGCCTTTACAATGAACATATCCTAGAGCTTTACGGGTTCGCGAAGGTCGGGACGCAAGTCGTATTCTTGTAATCCCTTATTTATAAAAGCTTTCTGTAGCGAACCGCGATTAAATCGGTGCAAGTTGCTGTTGCCAAAATACCGAAATTTGGCAACAGCTGGGCGATGACGTAAAATTGAATCAGGTGTTGCTAAATTGACGACAAAGTCACCTCGTATTCGCTGACCGCGCCGCCGAACGTTGCTTTTACGCGGCAGAGCGCGCTAGAGAACTGCCACGAGGAATATTCTTAGGTGCATATCGTCGCCTCTGCGAATTTGGCGGTATGCAGTAAACTGGAGATAGACATGAAGAAAATCGCTCTCGCCGCCGCTCTTTCGGTTGCTGCTTCCACCGCTTTCGCTGGCGGCGTTGCTGAACCGACCATGGAACCGGAAGTTGTCAAAGCATCGACCTCGTCGTCGGCTGGCGGCCTGGTTGTTCCGTTGCTGCTGCTGTTGGTTGTTGCTGCTGCAGTTGCTTCGAACTAATTTCTGCACAGAAATTCTAAAGGACGGCAGATCAATCTGCCGTCCTTTTCTTTTGTCCAATTGCCATCTGGCAACCGGCGGGCCGCTCAGCGGCCCTACCGATGTTACAGCCAGCCCGACAGGTTCTGTTGAATCACCTGCGCAAGCGCGCCGATATGGGCCGAATCGTCATTCAGGCACGGAATGTAGGTAAAGCTTTCGCCGCCCGCATGTTCGAAGGATTCGCGGATTTCACCGTTGATTTCCTCAAGCGTTTCAATGCAGTCCGCCGAAAACGCAGGTGCCATCACAGCAATGCGCTTTTTGCCCTGCTTTGCCAGTTCAGCCACATGTTTGACGGTATAGGGCTTTAGCCATTCTTCGCGGCCAAACACCGATTGGAACGTCGTATCAATCGCGCCCTTTGCCCAACCCAGCCGTTCGCGCAGCAGGCGGGACGTTTTCTGGCATTGGCAGTGATAGGGGTCGCCTTCCATCAGATAGCGGATCGGCATGCCATGATAGCTTGCCACCAACACATCCGGTTTATGATCCAGCTTGGCGTAAGCGCGTTCAACAGATTGCGCCAAAGCTTCGATATAGGCCGGATGGTCAAAGTATTCTGCCACCGTGCGCGCTGCGGGCTGGCGCTTTTCTTTGCTTAAAGCGGCAAAGAACGCGTCATTTGCGGTGGCAGAGGTTGCACCGGCGTAATGTGGATATAGCGGGAAAAACAAGATTTTCTCGCATCCGGCCGCAACCATTGCTTTGACCTTCGATGCCGTCGAAGGGTTGCCGTAGCGCATACAAAAATCAACCATCACTGTATCGCCGTGTTTCGTCGCGATTTCTTGCGCAATAGCGGCGGTTTGCGCCTTGGTGATGCTAAGCAGCGGGCTTTCGTTCTTTTCGTGATCCCAGATCAGCTTGTAATTCGCGCCCGAGGTAAACGGGCGTTTTGACAGAATGATCAGTTGCAGCAGCGGTTGCCATTTCCAGTTGGCAATATCGACAACGCGCTTGTCGGACAGAAACTCTGACAAATAGCGGCGCATCGACCAATAATCATAGCCGTCGGGGGTTCCAAGGTTGGCCAGTAGCACGCCGATTTTTGCCTGCTTTACAGGCGGATGGTCAGCGGCAGCGTGGGCAAGGCGGCCGGTTCCTGCAGATACGTCGGTCATGGCAACTCCTGATGATTGCCACCCCAGATAACGCGAGCGGACGCGGCGTCAACTGTTCCGATGCGCCGCCTTCAGGGCATCTTCCAACCGCGACACCGCAGACCCAGGACGCAGCGGTTTTTGCTGGCCTTCATGCGGAGCCCAGCCGGTCAGGCAAATGATTTCAAACGTCGCCGGAATCAGACCTTCGGGGGTGGCATAGGTTTCGGCATAGATCTGCGCCGCGCGGGCAAACACGCCGCGCCGGGTCGGATGCCGCAACCGTTCGTGCAGCGCATTGCCCTCGCCCATTGCCCGCAGATCGGCCATCAAATGAAACGCGTCGCGATACAGCACGGTTTTGGTAAAACTGTCGGCAACCGGCAGCGCAAAGCCGGCCCGCTGCAGCAGCCCGCCCAGATCGCGAATTTCGGCCATCGGTAGCACACGCGGCGACAAACCTCCGGTGATTTCGGCCTCTGCCTGTGCAAGGCATGCGCGCAGTTCGTGCAGGGTCTGGCCACCGAACATCAGCCCCAAAAACAACCCATCGGGGCGCAGGGCGCGACGGCATTGCACAAGCTGCCCGACCGGATCGTTGGCCCAATGCAGCGCCATCGCGTGAATCACCAGATCATGCGCTTCGGCGGCAACAGCCAGCGTGTCATCATCGGGAATCGTTGGGTAGCCTGGCCAAACCTGTGGATAACCCGTCACCACCGCCGGCTTTGTAAACGCCCTGTTAACCTCGATGAGTCGATCCTGCACTTCGAACACCGCCTCTTCTTGCAGAAAGAAGGCAGTTGCGCGGGCGCGATGCCGCGACAGGGCGATGCGGTCGGTCAAAATGGGCGTCATGGCGCGCGACCATAGGGGGACGGAATGGGAATGCAAGCCGCACTGCACGTGATCTATCCGCCGCAATGCCTGACCTGCGATGCTTTGGTGACCACAGATTTTGGCCTTTGCGGGCATTGTTGGCGCGAAACCCCGTTCATCACCGGGTTGGTGTGCAATCAATGCGGCGTGCCGCTGCCGGGTGACGATCTTGGGCAACCCGAAAGCTGCGATGACTGCCTGACCATAGCACGGCCATGGTCGCAAGGCCGCGCCGCGCTGCTATATAAAGACAACGCGCGCCGTTTGGTGCTGGCGTTCAAGCATGGTGACAGGCTTGATCTGGCGCGCCCTGCGGCAGGCTGGATGATGCGCGCAGCACAGCCGATGCTTGTGTCCGACATGTTGGTGGTGCCGATTCCGCTGCACTGGCTGCGGCTGATCAAGCGGCGTTACAACCAGTCTGCCCTGCTGTCTGCCGCTGTCGCCAAAATGGCCGGGCTGGATCATTGCCCCGATCTGCTGATTCGCACCCGCCATACCGGTTCACAGGAAGGCCGGGACCGGGACAGCCGCTTTGCCAACATGACAGATGCACTTGCCCCGCATCCGCGCCGCGAAAACCGCATCGCCGGGCGGCATATCTTGCTGGTGGATGACGTGATGACCTCTGGCGCGACTTTTGCCGCAGCGGCAGAGGCCTGCATTGCAGCGGGTGCAACTGGGGTTTCTGTTCTGGCACTGGCCCGCGTTGCGAAGGATGCCTAAATCCTTATAGTCACCCCAAGACAAAAGGATTTGCCGATGAAAGCTGTCGAGATTTACACCACCCAGACCTGCCCCTATTGCGTGGCCGCCAAAGCCCTGCTGAAAAAGAAGGGCGTGTCCTATACCGAGATTGACGTTGGCGCCAATCCGCCGCTGCGGGTTGCCATGACCGAACGCGCGGGCCGCCGGTCTGTGCCGCAAATCTTTATTGGTGGCACCCATGTTGGCGGCTGCGACGACCTGCATGCGCTGGACCATGACGGCAAGCTTGACCCGATGCTGGCATGACCATGGTTAAAGCCGCCTTGGTGCAACTGACCGTTGGTGATGAGCCGGCGGAAAATCTTCCGGTGACGTTGACGCATATTCGCGCGGCTGCAGCGGGCGGGGCGCAGTTTGTTCTGACACCAGAATGCACCAACGCGCTGTCGTCCAACCGCGACCATCAGCGCAAAGTGCTGCGGCATGAAGAACAAGATGAAACTCTTGCGGCTTTGCAGGCAGAGGCGGCGAAGCTGCGGATCTGGCTGCTGATTGGTTCATTGGGTGTGCTGACCCATGATGCCGATGGCCGTTTTGCCAATCGGTCGTTTCTTGTGTCGCCGACGGGTGAGATTGTGACCCGATACGACAAAATCCACATGTTTGACGTGAACGTGTCGGAAACCGAGGTGTATCGCGAATCCGCAGGCTATCGCCCCGGCACCAAAGCCGTTCTGGCGGAAACCGATTTTGCAAAGATCGGCATGACCGTGTGTTATGACGTGCGGTTCGCGCAGCTGTATCGGCGTTTGGCGCAGGCGGGCGCGCAGATCATCACCGTTCCGGCGGCCTTTAACCACATCACCGGCGCCGCGCATTGGCATACCCTGTTGCGCGCCCGCGCGATTGAAACCGGCTGCTTTGTGTTGGCTCCGGCGCAAACCGGTTTCCACCCCGAAAGCCAGGGCAAGGGCCGCAACACCTATGGTCACGCGCTGGCGATTGCGCCGTGGGGCGAAGTTCTGGCCGATGCTGGCACCGAACCCGGCGTTACCTTTGTTGATCTGGATTTGGACGCGGTGGCCAAGGCCCGCGCCCGCGTGCCGTCATTGTCACATGACCGCGAGTTTACTGGGCCATGAGCGACAAGACCGACGATCTTGCGATCAGCCTGTTTGGCGAGCTGTTCATGGCCGATCAGCTTGCCCGCAACCGCATCTCCAAGGCGCTGCCGAAGGGGATGGAGCTGTCGCATTTCTCGGTTCTAAACCATCTGGCCCGCCTGAACGAAGAACGCACGCCCGCGCAACTGGCACGCGCGTTTCATGTCACACGCGGGGCGATGACCAATACGCTGACCAAGCTGGAATGGGCGGGTCACATTCACATTCGCCCCGACTGGGACGATGCCCGGCAGAAATTTGTGGCCATCAGCCCAGCGGGCCGCGCCGCGCGCGATGCTGCCGTTGCCTCGGTTTCGCCGCTGATCGCCGAAGTTGTCACCGCTTTGGGGGCAGAGCGGGTGCGCGCTGTTCTTCCCGTGCTGCGCGAATTACGCTTGCGGCTTGAAAACGACGAAGCATAGGGTCTGACATGCCCCTACGC
>Ga0255096_1000964_pt1 | contig 12707 bp, 8 predicted proteins | sample Colum_Atlam_RepA_2_FD_188563 | JGI IMG/M metagenome (GOLD analysis project Ga0255096, IMG submission 188563) | Freshwater microbial communities from Columbia River, Oregon, United States - Colum_Atlam_RepA_8d | ecosystem: Environmental > Aquatic > Freshwater > River | place: USA: Oregon...
GAATACATCAACGGCTTCTACAACCCGCGCCGCAAACACTCAGCCCTCGGCTGGAAATCACCCGTGGCCTTCGAACAGAGGGCCGCCTAACATGAGCACATGACCGGAACAGAACCGGGACAGGTCCGTTTGAACCACAAGCGTCAAGCAGCATGCCTGAACCGAGCGGGCCGAAACTCCGCGCTCGAAAGCAACGCCGCCAGCTCCAAATCATACGACGACAGACAGGCTGAACACCCGACAGCCCCACTACGCCGTTTCCAACGCCAGCCCGTTCGCCAGATCAACCGCCCCCTGCGTCTGCGCCGCCAGAACCCACGCGCAAATCGCCTCTGGGTCGTTGCCGACACTCACCGCCATGCCGCCAGCAAAGGCTTCGAACGCCGCGCGGTTCAAACCGTTTACCCCCACCAGAACCGTCATCTCCCGCGACAGCGCCTCGGCGATCAGGCTGCAAAAGCCGCGCCCTTCGGCCTCCAGCTTGCCAAATTTGTTGATCACCAACACCTGCCCCGCCGCGAGCCGTGCGCCAACCGCCATCACCGCCTGCTCTAGCGCGCTGGGGTCAAGCCGACAGCCTTTGGCATGCGCACCAAGATCTTGGCTGATGCGAAAACACGGGCCGTCGGGCAGCACCTGCACATCCATATCGCAATGCGCGCGATCAGGGCGTTCGGTGTTGGATTGCACCGTGCCCGCCAAACGCACGCCTTGCGCGGCCAGAAGGTCAACGACCTTGGCCAAAACGGCGTCACTGGCGCCACGTCCGGTTTCACTGACAAAGCCGATCTGCATCGAAACCTCTTAGCCCCTTTGATTGCCGTTATAAAGAAGGAAGGCTTTTACAAAGCCTTCCAGTTGCACCGGGCAGCGGGACGCAAGCCGCGGTGCGATGTTTCAAGCCGCTTTCAGGGTGATCCCCGAAACCTCAGCCTCTGCCACCAGATTGGCGATGAAGGCCCGCGACGCGCGCAGCCAAGCCGCTTTTTCCTGCGCCACCATCAAGGGCGCCTGCACCGCCGCAAACGGCAACACCTCGCCGCGCGCGCGCGCATCCAGCCGGATGATGTGAAAGCCATAGCGCGACCGCACCAAGACCGGGTTGATCTGGCCTTCTTGCATCGTTGCCAGCGCCGCCTCAAACTCCGGCACGGTATCGCCTGCCGAAATCTGCCCCAAGCGGCCCCCATTGGCCTTTGATGAACAGGCGGAATGATCCAGCGCCAAGCCGTCAAACCGCCGTGGGTCGGCCAAGACCTGATCCAGCACCGCCTGCGCATGATGCTGGGCGGCATGGGCATCTTGGCCCAGCGGGATCAGAATATGCGCGGCCTCATACAGGGACGGGGCGCGGAACCGGTCGGGGTGCGCCGCGTAGAACGCCTGCAGATCGGCCTCGGTCACCGGCTCTGGCTGCACCGCATCGTCCAACAACTGCCGGATCAGCGCCTCGGCTTCGGTTTCCAGCTGTCCGGGCAGGGTTTCCTGCACATCCGCCACCAAACCCCGCCGCTGCGCCTCTTGCAACAGCAGCGCCCGCACTGCCAGCGCCCGCGCGGCGGCCTGCCATGCCAGCCCCGGTTTGCCCTGCGGCGCGGGGTGGTTCTGCGCCTCGGCCGCAATGCGTTCGGCCACGATCAACTCGCCATTGACGATCACATCTGGAAGCAAAGGTTTCATCGCCTACTCCGCCGGATGCTTGTGTTTACGGGTGCGCACAATCTGATAGCCGGGCCGCCACAGATAGCGCACCGGAGCCGAGATGATGTGCACAAGCCGGGTGAACGGGAACAACAGAAAGATCGTCAGCCCCAGAAAGATATGCGTCTTGAAGATCCAGCTGGCATTGGCAATCTGATCCGCCGCATCGGCGCGGAAGGTCAAAATCCCCTGCGCCCAAGCCATGAACGTGGTCATCTCGTGCCCGTCAAGATGCTGCAACGACACATAAATCGTGCCAACCCCCAGCACCAACTGCGCCAGCAGCACCGCCAAAATCGCCGTATCGGCAAAGCTGGAATGTGCGCGAATACGCGGATCGTTCAGCCGACGGTTCAGCAAAATACCGCCCCCCACCAGCGCCATCAGCCCGGCCGCTCCGCCCGCCACCACCGCCAGCAATTGCTTGGCGCCGTGGCTGATCCCCAAGGCATCAAACACCCAGATCGGCGTCAGCAGACCGACGAAATGGCCGGCAAAAATCACCAAGACCCCAAGGTGAAACAACACCGATCCGATGATGAATTGCCGCTTGCGCAACAACTGGCTGGATTTTGATTTCCAGGTGAACGGGTCGCGTTCATACCGCGCGATGGATGCGATGATCATCACGCTGATCGCGATATAGGGGTAAATCCCATAGATGAAGTGGTGCATCGTGATCTCCTATTCTGCGGCGGCAATTGTGGCGGCGGCAGGCACCGCCATCCGTGCCAAAATATCCCGGCTTACCGGGCAACCGGCGTTCGGGTCTGGCCCAAAAGTCACCTGCGCTTCGGTCCAGACCGCATCCAGCGCTGCAAGGTCTTCGGGGTTGTCATCGGCTTCGGCCAACAAGATTTGCGCCTCGGCACTGTCAGCAGGCGCTTGCGACAGCGCAACCAGCGCCTCTAGCACCGCCGCATAGCGGCTGCCCCGCCGCGTCAGCCGTTCGGCAAGCGCCACCAGAATATGCCCGGCATCGCCCAGCATTTCTTGCGCCGCTGCAAGGCTTTGCGTTGACAAAAACTCCAGCAGCACCGGCAGATGATCGGGCAGTTCGGTTCCCGCCAGATCAAACCCCGCCGCGCGATAGGTGTCCAACAGGTCCACCATCGCGCCGCCACGATCCCGGCTTTCGCCGTGAATATGTTCGAACAGGTTCAACGACAGCGTGCGCGACCGGTCAAACAGCAACACATACTCTTCTTGCAGGTCGGTCAGGTCGGCCTCTGCCAGATGCACCAGCAGCGGCTCCAGCACGGCATGGCGATGCGGGCCAATCAGGCCATCATCGTGCAACGCCGCGCGAATGGCCGGAACCGCCGCCTGCAACTCTTCGCTTGGATAGGTCAGCAAGGCTGACAACGCTTTGAAGCTGATCATGACAGAAACTCCGAAGGCGAACGGAACTTCTTGCCGCCGCCAAACAATTTGCCGCCCGAAGACCCCGACGAACAGCCGTTGCCATCGGTAAAGCCGCAGCCGGTTTTCAGATCATAGGCTTGCTCGACCATTTCGCGGTGGGTGGTCGGGATCACGAAACGATCTTCATAATTGGCAATCGCCATCAGTTGATACATCTCGTCGATCTGCAGCGGCGTCAGGCCAACCCGCTGCGCTACGCCCAGATTGATCACCCCATCCACGGTTTTCGACCGCATATAGGACCGCATCGCCAGCATCCGCTCCAACGCCGACACCACCGGCGCCTCGTCGCCTGCGGTCAGCATATTCGCCAGATAACGCACCGGAATCCGCAGCGATTTCACATCCGGCATATCGTCTTGCTGGGCGATCTGCCCTGCAGCCGCCGCATTCTGAATCGGCGACAGCGGCGGAATATACCACACCATCGGCAGCGTGCGGTATTCGGGGTGCAGCGGGAAAGCGATCTTCCATTCCATCGCCATCTTCCAGATCGGCGAATTGCGCGCGCCCTTGATCCAGTCTTCCGGGATGCCTTCCTTGCGCGCCGCCGCAATCACCTCGGGGTCGTTCGGGTCAAGAAACACCCCCAGTTGCGCGTCGTAGAGGTTCTTCTCATCCGGCACGCTGGCGGCTTCGGCGATCTTGTCGGCGTCATACAGCATCACCCCCAGATAACGGATGCGCCCGACACAGGTTTCCGAACACACCGTCGGCTGGCCGCTTTCCAGACGCGGATAGCACAGGGTGCATTTTTCCGATTTTCCGGAAGACCAGTTGTAATAGATCTTCTTGTAGGGGCAGCCCGACACACACATCCGCCAACCGCGGCATTTTTCCTGATCAATCAGCACCACGCCATCGTCTTCGCGCTTGTAAATCGCCCCCGACGGGCAAGACGCCACGCAAGCCGGGTTCAGGCAGTGTTCGCACAGCCGCGGCAGATACATCATGAAGGTGTTTTCGTATTCGCCGTAGATGTCCTTCTGGATGCCGTCAAAGTTGTAATCCTGCGACCGCTTGGCAAATTCGCCGCCAAGAATTTCCTCCCAGTTTGGGCCCCATTCAATCTTCTCCATCCGCTCGCCCGAGATTTTCGAACGCGGCCGCGCGGTGGGAAACGCCTGCATGTCGGGCGCGGATTTCAGATGGTCATAGTCAAAGTCATAGGGTTCATAGAAATCGTCGATTTCCGGCAGGTCGGGGTTAGCAAAGATATTCGCCAGAATCCGCCACTTGCCGCCCTGCTTGGGCGTCAGCTTGCCAGATTTCGACCGCGTCCAGCCGCCGTTCCAGCGTTTCTGGTTCTCCCAGTCCTTGGGATAACCGATCCCCGGTTTGGTTTCGACGTTGTTGAACCATGCGTATTCAACCCCCTCGCGGCTGGTCCAGACGTTCTTGCAGGTGACAGAGCAGGTGTGACAACCGATGCACTTGTCAAGGTTCAGCACCATGCCGATTTGCGCGCGAACTTTCATTCTGCCGCCTCCACTTTTGCCGGCTGATCCAGCCAGTCGACCTTGTTCATTTTCCGCACGATGACGAATTCGTCGCGGTTGCTGCCCACGGTGCCGTAATAGTTGAACCCATAGGAAAGCTGGGCATAGCCGCCGATCATATGCGTCGGCTTCAACGTGGTCCGGGTGACAGAGTTATGGATGCCGCCGCGCTTTTGCGTGATCTGGCTGCCGGGGGTGTTCACGATCTTTTCCTGCGCGTGATACATGAACAGCGTGCCTTCCTTCATGCGCTGGCTAACCACCGCCCGCGCCGTCAGCACCCCGTTCGAGTTCCACACCTCGACCCAATCGTTGTCCACCAGCCCCGCCTTGGCCGCGTCCACTTCCGAAATCCAGACACAAGGCCCGCCGCGGTTCAGCGTCAGCATCAACAGGTTGTCGGAATAGGTCGAATGGATGCCCCATTTCTGGTGCGGCGTGATGAAGTTCAACACCACATGCGGCTCGCCCGCACCCAGCGATTTCATCGCATCCGCGCCGGTGGTTTTCAGATCAACCGGCGGCCGCCAGGTGACGAAACCTTCGCCAAAAGCCAGCATCCACTTGTGATCTTGATACAGCTGCTGGCGCCCCGAAACCGTCCGCCACGGGATCAGCTCATGCACGTTGGTCCAGCCGGCGTTATAGCAGACATCCTCCGATTCAATCCCAGACCAAGTCGGCGAGGAAATGATCTTGCGCGGCTGTGCGGCAATATCGCGGAAGCGGATCTTTTCGTCTTCCTTCACCTCGGCCAGATGGCGGTGGCTGATGCCGGTGGCCTTCGACAGCGCATCCCACGCCTTCACCGCCACTTCGCCGTTGGTTTCCGGCGCCAACATCAAGATGACTTCGCAGGCATCAATCGCGGTGTTGATCTTGGCCAGACCCTTGGTCACGCCCTCGTCCGTCACCACGCCATTCAGCGCCTTTAGGTGATGCACCTCGGTCTTGGTATCCCAGGCAATGCCCTTACCACCGTTGCCAATCTTGTCCATCAACGGGCCAAGTGCGGTGAACCGCTTGTAAAGGTTCGGGTAATCCCGCTCGACCGCAATATAGGCCGGGGCGGTCTTGCCGGGGATCAGATCACATTCCCCCGCCTTCCAATCCAACACCTGCGCCTGCGCCAGTTCCGATGGCGTGTCGTGGTGCAGCGGCTGTTGCACGATATCGGTTTCCACCCCCAGATACCCCGGCGCCAGTTCCGACAGCTTATGTGCGATGGATTTGAAAATCTCCCAATCGGTCTTGCTTTCATACGCCGGGTCCACCGCCGCTTGCAGCGGGTGGATGAACGGGTGCATGTCCGACGTGTTCATGTCGTCTTTTTCGTACCAGCTTGCCGTCGGCAGCACGATGTCGGCGTAAACCGCAGTGGTCGACATGCGGAAGTCGATGGTCACCAGCAGGTCAAGTTTGCCCTCAGGCGCTTTGTCATGCCAGACCGCCTCGGCAGGCTTTTGCCGCCCCTCTTGCCCCAGATCCTTGCCCTGCACACCATGATCAGTGCCCAGCAGGTGCTTAAGGAAATACTCATGTCCCTTGCCCGAAGACCCCAGCAGGTTCGACCGCCACACGAACAGGTTGCGCGGCCAGTTTTCCGGCGCATCGGGGTCTTCGCAAGACATCTGCAGCGCCCCCGACTTCAGGCTTTCCGCCACATAGGCCGGAATATCCTTGCCTGCCGCCTTGGCATCGCGCGCCACCTGCAACGGGTTGGTTTTCAACTGCGGGGCAGACGGCAGCCAGCCCATGCGTTCGGCCTGAATGTTATAGTCAATCAGCGACAGGTCTTTCCAATTCCCCGCCGGGGCCGTGGGCGACAAGATTTCCGCCGCCGTCACGGTTTCATAGCGCCACTGATCAGTATGCGCGTACCACGCGCTGGTTGCGTTCATGTGGCGCGGCGGCCGCGCCCAATCCAGCGCAAAGGCCAACGGCGTCCAGCCGGTTTGCGGCCGCAGCTTTTCCTGCCCGACATAATGCGCCCAACCGCCGCCCGATTGACCAACGCAACCGCACATCACCAGCATGTTGATGACGGCGCGGTAGTTCATATCCATATGATACCAATGGTTCATCGCAGCGCCGATGATCACCATCGACTTGCCATTGGTCTTTTCGGCATTGCTGGCGAATTCGCGCGCCACATGAATGATCTTGTCGCGCGAAACGCCGGTAATCTTTTCCGCCCAAGCCGGGGTAAACGGCACGTCGGCGTCGTAAGATTTCGCCACATGCGCGCCGCCCAGACCACGATCCAACGAATAGTTGGCGCACATCAGATCGAACACCGTCGCCACATAGGCGTCTTTGCCATTGGCCAGCGTGATCTTCTTGACCGGCACGTTGCGGGTCAGCACCTCGGGGTGGTTGCACACCTCGAACCCGTTGGTCGCAGCGCCGCCGAAATACGGGAAATCCACGCCAACAACCGCATCGTGATCGGTGTCCAGCACATGGCTCAGCCGCAGCCGCACATCGCCGTCGCCTGCGCGCTGTTCAAGGTTCCACTTGCCGGTTTCGCCCCAGCGAAAGCCGATAGACCCGTTCGGCACCACGATCTTGCCCGAAACCTCGTCATAGGCGACGGTTTTCCATTCGGGGTTATTCGCCTGCCCCAAACCGCCGTCGAAATCCGAAGCCCGCAGCTGCCGCCCAGGAACAAAGCTGTCGCCCTTCGGCTCCAGTTGCACCAGCATCGGCATGTCGGAATAGCGGCGGATGTAATCCTCGAAATACTCGGCCTGCCGGTCCAGATGGAATTCGCGCAAGATCACGTGGCCAAACGCCATGCCAATCGCGGCATCGGTGCCTTGCTTGGCGTTCAGCCAAATATCGCCAAACTTCGCCGCTTCCGAATAGTCTGGGCAGATCACCGCCGATTTGGTGCCGCGATAGCGGGCTTCGGTGTAGAAATGCGCATCCGGTGTCCGGGTTTGCGGCACGTTCGATCCCCAAAGGATCAAGAAGCCCGCATTATACCAATCGGCACTTTCCGGCACGTCGGTCTGCTCGCCCCAGGTTTGCGGGCTTGCCGGTGGCAGGTCGCAATACCAGTCATAGAACGACATGCAGGTGCCGCCCAGCAGGCTAAGATAGCGCGTGCCCGCCGCATAGCTGACCATCGACATCGCCGGGATCGGTGAAAAGCCAAACACCCGGTCGGGGCCGTGGGTCTTGGCGGTATAGGCATTGGCCGCCGCGACAATCTCTGTCGCCACGTCCCAGCTTGCGCGCACAAAGCCGCCCTTGCCGCGGGTCTTGGTATAGCCCGCGCGTTTTTCGGGCGAATTTTGGATCGCCGTCCATGCCTCGATCGGTGACAGGGTGCGGCGCAGATCGCGCCACATCCGGTAAAGCTTGCCACGGATCAGCGGCGTTTTCACCCGGTTTGCCGAATACAGATACCAGCTGTAAGACGCGCCGCGCGCACAGCCGCGCGGTTCATGGTTGGGCAGGTCGGCGCGGGTGCGCGGGTAATCGGTTTGCTGGGTTTCCCACGTCACGATCCCCGATTTGACGTAGATCTTCCACGAACACGACCCGGTGCAGTTCACCCCATGCGTTGACCGCACGATTTTGTCGTGCCGCCAACGGTTGCGATAAACTTCCTCCCAATCGCGGTTTTCACTGGTGGTCTGGCCGTGGCCATCCGCAAAGGTATCTTGCCGCAACGAGGTGAAGAAGTTCAGACGATCAAGCAGATGGCTCATCGTAAAGTCCTTTCGATCAGAAACGCAGGGCGGCGTTAGACGCGCGCCGGCCGTGTTCGATGTCATGCAGAAGGCCACCGCGCCGGGTGTAGGCACCCCAGGTCAGCGCAAGGCACAGAACGTAAAAGCCAAGGAACATCCAAAGCGCACCCACCGGCGATCCGGTCAGGGCAATGGAAGACCCGTAGGCTTTCGGGATGAAGAAGCCGCCATAGGCCCCGATCGCGCTGGTAAAGGCGATGATCGCGGCGCTTTCACGCTCTGACTGCCGCCGCAGCGCCACCGGGTCCAGCCCCGGCATCAACCGCGGCACCTCGCGCCCCATGATCACCGGGATCATCTGGAACGTCGAAGAGTTGCCAACGCCGGTAAAGAAGAACAGCGCCATGAAGCAGGCAAAGAACCCCCAGAACGCCCCCGGCTGCCCGGCCCCAGCAAAATGGATCACGCCGTAAACCGCCACAATCATGCCGACGAAGACCCAAAACGTCACCCGCCCGCCGCCGAACTTGTCGGCAACCCAGCCGGTTCCCGCCCGTGCCAGCGCGCCCACCAACGGCCCAAGGAACACATATTGCAGCGCGTTCACGTCAGGAAACAGGATCTTCGACAGCAGCGGAAAGCCCGCCGAATAGCCGATAAAGCTGCCGAACGTGCCGATATAAAGCACGCACATCAACCAGTTATGCATCCGGCCAAAGATCACCGCCTGCTCGCGGAAGCTGGCCTTCGCATCGGCGATATCGTTCATCCCCAACCAAGCCAGCACGGTCGAGACCAACACGAACGGCACCCAGATGAAGCCCGCGTTCTGCACCCAAAGCTGACCACCATCCGCCGTTGCCTGCGGGGTGCCGCCCATCGCGCCAAACACGCCAACCGTGATCACCACCGGCACCAGGAACTGCATCACCGACACGCCCAGATTGCCCAAGCCCGCATTCAGCGCCAAGGCATTGCCCTTTTCCGCCTTCGGAAAGAAGAACGCGATATTCGCCATCGACGACGCAAAGTTACCGCCGCCCAAACCGCACAGCAGCGCCAGCGCAAGGAAGATCACATAGGGCGTATCGGGGTTCTGCACCGCATAGCCAATGCCAAGTGCCGGCAACAACAACGACGCGGTGGAAAGCGTCGTCCACAGCCGCCCACCAAAGATCGGCACCATGAAGCTATAGAAAATCCGCAGCGTCGCCCCCGAAAGCGATGGCACCGCCGCCAGCCAGAACAGCTGTTCGGGCGTAAAGCCAAAGCCGATTGCCGGCAGCTTTGCCACCACCATCGACCACACCATCCACACCGAGAACCCCAGCAAAAGCGCCGGAATCGACAACCACAGATTGCGCCGCGCAATCGCCCGCCCGCTGGCGGCCCAGAACGTCGCATCTTCGGGGCGCCAATCGTCCAGCACCCGCGGCATCTTCGTCACTTCGGCGTCGTGAATTTCTTGCATCTCGGGCAGGCTGGGCAACCGATCAAGCGCCTCGCCATGCGCCGCCCGCTCCATCGCGCGGATCGACAGATGCATCCACGCAAGCGAAATCGCCACAATCACGAACAACAGCGCAAAGCAGCTGGTGTAAATCCCGGTCAGATCCAGCAGTGCGCCAAAGATCAGCGGCAGAATAAACCCGCCCAGACCGCCGATCATCCCCACCAGACCGCCAACGGCGCCGACATGGTTAGGGTAGTAAACCGGAATGTGCTTGAACACCGCCGCCTTACCAAGGCTCATGAAAAAGCCCAAGGCAAACAACGTGATAACAAAGGGCCACTGCCCCATCTCGGTGCTGAAGTGGATAGGCCCGCTCTTGCCCTGAATGACGTAATCCGTTGCCGGATAAGACAGCATGAACAAGAACACCAACGAAAAGCCAAAGCACCAGTACATCACCGTGCGGGCGCCGAACCGGTCGCTTAGATGGCCGCCATAGGCGCGAAACAGGCTGGCCGACAGGCTGAAGGCCGCAGCCGACATGCCCGCGGTTTCCACATCAACATGGTAAACGTCGATCAGATAGTGCGGCAGCCACAGCGCAAGCGCCACAAAGGCCCCGAACACAAAGAAATAATACAGCGAAAACCGCCAGACCTGAATATTCGCTAGGGGCGCGAATTGTTCGGCAAAGCTGGGCGCTTTCACGCCTTTGGCCCGCCGTGCGATCAGTTCGGGGTCATCCTTGGCGAACAAAAAGAACGCCACGCCAATGGCGATCAGCCCCAGCGCCCAAACATGCGCCACGCCCTGCCAGCCATAGGCCACCATCACAAACGGCGCGACAAACTTGGTGACAGCAGCCCCCACGTTGCCCGCGCCAAAAATTCCCAGCGCCGTGCCTTGCTTGCCCGCGCCATACCAGCGCGACACATAGGCCACGCCGATGATAAACGATCCGCCCGCAAGCCCGATCCCCAGCGCCGCAATCAGATAGGTGGTATAGGTTGACGCCCAGGTCAGCGCCCAGGTCGCCATCCCGGCCAAGATCATCTGGGCCGAAAACACCAGCCGCCCACCAAAGCGTTCGGTCCATACCCCCAAAAACAGCCGGGTCAGCGATCCGGTCAAGATCGGCGTTGCCACCAGCAAGCCAAACTCAAACTCGGTCAGCGACAGCTCTTTCTTGATGGCCACCCCGATAATAGAAAAAATCGTCCAAACGGCAAAGCACGCGGTGAACGCAATCGTGCTTAACGCAAGGGCGCGGTTCTGGTCGCCTTTTGACACCTGCGATCCGATCAACATTTCTAACTCCGTCAGTAGCGGGGCATCCCCCGGACGCAGTCAGCCTCAACAGAGCGGCCGTCGGCCTCCGTTGATCCAGATCAACCCTTTGTGATTGTGCCGCCGCAAACCGACAAGATTTGACCAAGTCCAAATGGCTAGGCGCGGTTGATCAAATAGGGTCGTTAAAATTCGCATTAGTATAATTGATAAAAGTCAATCGTTGATATAGAAGAAATCAAGTAACCAAGCGAAAGACGCCGAGTCGTGATCGAAACCATTGCTGATGATGTCCGTGATTTGCAGTTGTTTGACGGGGTTCAGGAAGCCACGATCCTGAAACTGATGCGGGCGGGCTACGACCAATCGTTTCCGCCCTATGTCACCTTGATCAAAGAAGGCACTCCGGCAGATTTTCTGCATATCGTCGTCGAAGGCATGGTCGAACTTTACGCTGGTGCCAACCAGCGCGAGGCGACAATGGCGGTGGTGCGGCCGGTTTCCACCTTTATCCTTGCCGCATCGGTGCGCGACGCGCCCTATCTGATGTCGGCCCGCACCCTGCAAAGATCGCGGGTTCTGCTGATCCCCTCGGCAGATCTGCGCGCCGCAATCGCCAGCGACAATCGCTTTGCGATGAATGTGATGAACGAATTGGCCGGGTGCTACCGCAGCATGGTGCGCCATGCCAAAAACCTGAAACTGCGCAACACCCGCGAACGCGTCGCCGCTTATCTGCTGCGCCAATCCCGGCTTTTGGGCAACGCGCCGGGCTTCATTCTGCCGGTCGAAAAGCGGTTGCTGGCCTCGTATATGGGGATGACGCCGGAAAACTTGTCACGGGCGTTGAAGTCTTTGGCCGAAGACGGTTGCAAAATTGACGGGCAGCGCATCATCATCACCGACCGCACGAAATTCGAAGCCTTGGCAGCGCTTTCGCCCTGGCTTGATGGCCCCGACCCCGAAGCCTCGCAGGCCGGTGTCAGCCTGCCCTTGCCCGAAGCAGATCGGTAATTCGGGCGGCAAAGGTTAAGACTTCCTTAAAATGGTCAAGTCAACCATTTGATATAAAACACATAAAAAAGGTCCCGCGTTGGGACCTTCCTAAAACCCGCCCTGCCTGCCCTAACTCTCGCCGCGGTCTTGTTCGACAAAACTGCGCAGCACCGCCACATCAGAAATGCTGGCTAAACTTTGCCGCACCGTCACCCCATGATCGCGCAGCTTGGCAAACGCCCGGCTTAGACTTTCCGGTTTCATCCCCAACCGGCCCGCAATCAGAACCTTATCATAGGGCAGCGTCACCTCGCAGGCCCCAACGCTGCAAGGCGCCAGATCCAGCAAAAACTCGGCAATCCGCTGCGCCCCAGTCTGCGCCTTCAACCCCTCGACCTGCGCCACCAACCCGTTCAGATGCACGAAGGTCGCCGACAGGATCGAAATTGCAATCTCGGGGCTTTCCCGGATCTGCCGCAGCAAACTGTCCGCCTCGATCCGGATCAGGCTGCAATCCGTCACCGCCTCGGCCGCCACCGGATAAACATCGGTTCGAAACGCCACCGCCTCGCCAAAGCTGCGCCCCTTGGTGAACACCCCCACCACCGCCTCTGCCCCGCTTGGCGCGACCCGGTACAGCTTCAC
>Ga0255096_1000966_pt1 | contig 12701 bp, 11 predicted proteins | sample Colum_Atlam_RepA_2_FD_188563 | JGI IMG/M metagenome (GOLD analysis project Ga0255096, IMG submission 188563) | Freshwater microbial communities from Columbia River, Oregon, United States - Colum_Atlam_RepA_8d | ecosystem: Environmental > Aquatic > Freshwater > River | place: USA: Oregon...
GACCAGATGCGGCGCGACTTTGTCGCCAATGTCAGCCACGAGCTGCGCACACCGCTGACCGCGCTGTTGGGCTTTATCGAAACGCTGCGGGGGGCGGCGCGCAATGATGCCGTCGCGCGCGAGCGGTTTTTGGCGATCATGGCGGGCGAGGCCGAGCGGATGAACCGTTTGGTGCGCGATTTGCTGCACCTAAGCCGGGTCGAGGCGGAAGAGCGGGTGCGCCCGTCTGACGAGGTCGATCTGGCGGCACTGTTGCGCACTGCGGCATCGTCGTTGCGCCCGGTGGCCGAGGCGGCGCAGGTGCGCCTGCGGTTGGAAGGCGCAGAGGCAGAGCTGCTGTTGCGCGCTGATCGCGACCAGATGATGCAGGTGATGACCAACCTGATTGAAAACGCCGTGAAATATGGCAGCGCGCCCGGCGGCGAAGTGCGGGTAACGCTTGGGCGTGAAACCGGGCCGCGCGGGCCGCAGTTACGTTTGGTGGTGGCCGATCAGGGCGAAGGCATTGACGCCATTCATTTGCCGCGCCTGACCGAACGGTTTTACCGGGTCGATGGCCATCGGTCGCGCGAAAAGGGTGGCACCGGTTTGGGCTTGGCGATTGTGAAGCATATCGTCAACCGCCACCGCGGGCGGCTGTTGATTGAAAGCGAAAAGGGCAAGGGCAGCCGATTCTCGGTTTTGTTGCCATGTGACCAAAGTTAACCCTGCAGCTGCGACTTTCGGGGCGTTGGCGGTGGAATTTGCCGAAAAACCCCGGCCAAGCGGGGTTCTTTTCGGGAAAATCGCGGAGTTTTCCGTTTCACGGGTTTTCGGTCATAAAACTGTTACAAAACTGTCGCAAAACCGAATTGTAACAGCCCTACACGGGGCGGCGAAGGGTTGGCCAACCGGGTCACTCTCAACCGAATAAACTGGAGTGCATGATGTCTCTGATCAAATTGATTCCTTCGGCTGTCGCTATTCTGGCCGCCTCGACCGTGATCGCTTCGGCACGCGACCAACTGCAGATCGCTGGTTCGTCGACCGTTCTGCCTTATGCCACCATCGTGGCAGAGGCTTTTGGCGAAAACACCGATTTCCAAACTCCGGTTGTTGAAGGTGGCGGTTCGGGTGCTGGCCGCAAAGCGCTGTGCGAAGGCGTGGGCGAAGAGACCATCGACATCGCAAACTCGTCGTCGCGCATCAAGCAATCCGACATCGACACCTGCAAAGCCAACGGCGTGACCGACATCATGGAAGTCCGTATCGGCTATGATGGCATCGTGTTCGCCTCTGACATCAACGGCCCGGATTTCGCCCTGACCCCGATCGACGTGTTCCACGCCATTGGTGCCAAGGTTGCCAAGGATGGCGCGCTGGTCGACAACACCGCCAAGACCTGGGCTGACGCCAACGCTGCCCTGCCGGCACAAGACATTCTGGCCTTCATTCCGGGCACCAAGCACGGCACGCGTGAAGTGTTCGACACCAAGGTTCTGCTGGAAGGCTGCAAGGCCGACGGCGCCTATGATCTGTATCTGGCCGCTTCGACCGGCGCGGATGACGACGCCAAGAAGAAAGAGGCAGAGGCCGCTTGCTTCACCACCCGCACCGATGGCGCTTCGGTCGACATCGACGGTGACTACACCGAAACCCTGTCGCGCATCGACGCCAACAAGAACGCCGTTGGCGTGTTCGGTCTGTCGTTCTACGAAAACAACACCGACAAGCTGAAAGTCGCCACCGTTGACGGTATCGTGCCGTCGGTCGAGACGATCTCGAAGGGCGAATACCCGGTGTCGCGTCCGCTGTTCTTCTACGTCAAGAAAGCCCACATCGGCGTGATCCCCGGCCTGAAAGAATACATCCAGTTCTTCGTGTCTGACGAAATGGCTGGCCCGGATGGCGCTTTGGCAGACTACGGTCTGGTTCCCGATCCGGAACTGGCAGCAACCCAGGCAGCTGTCGAAGCTGAAACCGTGATGGGTCCGCTGGAATAAGCATAACTTTGGGGGGCGCGAGGCAGCTTGCGCCCCCTTCCTCTTTTACGGCAGGACGACCATGAGCCCAGGCCTTCTTACTCTCCTCATCCTTGTCCTAGCCCTTGCAGGATATCTGATCGGTCGTAGCCGCGCTGTGGCGCAAGTGGCTGGCGACATTCGTAAATTGCACTCGTTGCCGCCGTTCTATGGCCGCATCACTGCACTGCTGACGGCGGTTCCGGCCTTGTTGCTGGTGGCTGCCTGGTTGTTGGCAGAACCGCTGTTTCTGGAAAGCAAAGCGCTTTCCCTGATCAATCCTTCGGAAATTCCGGCTGGCAAATCTGCCGCCCTTGTTATGGCCGATGTGCGCCGCGTGGCAGACGGTCTGACCGCGCTGCAAGCGCGTGGCGACGATCTGGCGCCGCTGCTGGCAGACCCGACCAAGCTGAAAACCGCGCTGAACGATGCGGGCATCGTGCTTGAAACCGAACCAACCGTGTCGACCCTTGCCGCCACGCAGGCGCTGCGCGATGCGGGCAAAACCTCGCGGCTGGCGATGACGGCGGCGGCTTTGGCGCTGGCGGTGGCGGGGCTTGGCTTTGCGCTGTCGCGCATCACGCCCGAATTCCGCGCCCGCAATGCCACCGAACGCTTTGCGATGTGGCTGTTGGTGGGCTGTTCGCTGATCGCGGTGCTGACCACGGTGGGCATCGTGGCGTCGCTGCTGGTTGAATCCATCCACTTCTTTGAACTCTATCCGGCGACCGACTTCTTCTTTTCGGCCAACTGGACACCGAAATTCGGCGGCGGCTCTAGCCTTGGCATCCTGCCGTTGCTGTGGGGCACGCTTTATGTTTCGGCCATCGCACTGGTTGTTGCGGTGCCGATCGGGCTGATGTCGGCGATCTATCTGGCCGAATATGCCAGCAAATCGACCCGGTCTTGGGTCAAACCGGCCATCGAAGTGCTGGCCGGTATTCCGACCATCGTTTACGGCCTGTTTGCGCTGATCACGGTCGGCCCGTTGCTGCGCGATTACTTTGCCGAACCGCTGGGCTTGGGCAATTCGTCGTCTTCGGTGATGACGGCCGGTCTGGTGATGGGCATCATGGTGATCCCCTTCGTGTCGTCGCTGTCGGATGACATCATCAACGCGGTGCCGCAAAGCCTGCGCGATGGCTCGCTTGGCCTTGGCGCCACGCCATCGGAAACCATCCGTCAGGTGGTGATCCCGGCGGCACTGCCGGGCATCGTTGGTGCTATCCTGCTGGCGGCGTCGCGGGCGATTGGCGAAACCATGATCGTGGTGATGGGGGCAGGGGCGGCCGCACAACTGTCGCTGAACCCGTTCGAAGCCATGACAACGGTGACGGTGAAAATCGTCAGCCAGTTGACCGGCGATACCGAATTCGCTTCGCCTGAAACCCTTGTCGCCTTTGCGCTTGGCCTGACCCTGTTCGCGCTGACGCTGGCGCTGAATATCATCGCACTTGTGATTGTGCGCAAATACCGGGAGCAATACGAATGACCGCCACCCCCCGGATTTCCCTGTTCGCGCAGGATACCCGCACCAAACGCCGCAATGCTGCCGAAGCCCGCTTTCGCAGCTACGGTCTGGCCGCCATCGTCTTGGCGCTGCTGGCGCTGGTTTGGCTGTTGATCTCTATCTTCAGCGGCGGCCTTCCGGCCTTCAAACAATCCTTCCTGACCTTTCCGGTCACGCTGGAAGAATCGGTGCTGGATAAGGGCGGCAAACGCGATCCTGCCATTATGGCCAAGGCCACGACGGTGACCTACGCCAAGGTGCTGGCCAAGGCGCTGGAAGCCGAAGTTGCCGCCAAGGGTCTGGAAACCAAGCTGAAAACCAAAGACCTGACCAAGATGATCTCTGAAGAGTCGCCAGCCACGCTGCGCGACCGGGTGTTGGCAGACCCGTCGCTGATCGGCCAGACCATTCAGGTTTCGGTTTTGGCTTCGGGTCGGATCGACGGCTATTACAAAGGCCGCGTGACGATGGAGTCGGCGGCAAAAGACAAGAACACCTCGCCCGAACAACTGGCGCTTGCCGATCAGTTGAAGGCAGCGGGTGTGCTGACCATGCAGTTCAACTCGGGTTTTCTGACCATGCCCGACGCATCTGACAAACGCCCCGAAGCGGCAGGTCTGGGCGTGGCCATCATCGGGTCACTTTACATGATGGTGGTGGTGCTGGTGCTGGCGCTTCCCATCGGCGTCGCGGCTTCGGTCTATCTGGAAGAATTCGCGCCGAAGAACCGCATCACCGATCTGATCGAGGTCAATATCGCCAACCTCGCCGCGGTGCCGTCGATTGTTTACGGTATCCTTGGCTTGGCAATCTTCATCAACTTTGCAGGGTTGCCGCAATCTGCGCCCATCGTCGGTGGCCTTGTGCTGACGTTGATGACCTTGCCGCGCATCATCATCCCGACCCGTGCGGCGCTGAAAGCCGTGCCGCCGTCGATCCGGGATGCGGCGCTGGGGGTAGGGGCGTCTAACCTGCAAACCATCACCCACCATGTGCTGCCGTTGGCAATGCCGGGCATCTTGACCGGCACCATCATCGGCCTTGCACAAGCCTTGGGCGAAACCGCGCCGCTTTTGCTGATCGGCATGGTAGCCTTTGTGCGCGACTTCCCCGGAGCGCCGCCGGAAGGGTTGTTTGACCCTGCCGCTGCCCTGCCGGTGCAAATCTACAACTGGACCCAACGCGGCGACCCCGGCTTTGTCGAACGCGCGTCGGGGGCCATCATCGTGCTTCTGGTCTTCCTGATCGCGATGAACGCCGTGGCGATCTATCTGCGCCGCAAATTTGAACGCCGCTGGTAAGAGGCCCACCATGAAAGACCAACGATTGGAGACCCGCGTGGACACCCAAACCATCAAGATCTCGGCGCAAAAGGCGCAGGTGTATTATGGCACCAACCACGCCATCAAAGACGTCGATGTCGAAATCCTTGACAAGACCGTCACCGCTTTCATCGGCCCGTCGGGCTGCGGCAAGTCGACTTTCCTGCGCTGTCTGAACCGGATGAACGATACCATCCCGTCCTGCCGCGTCGAAGGCAAGATCTTGCTGGAAGGCGAAGACATCTACGACGCTCGCGTCGATCCGGTGCAACTGCGCGCCCGCATCGGCATGGTGTTCCAAAAACCAAACCCGTTCCCGAAGTCGATCTATGACAACGTGGCTTACGGCCCGAAAATCCACGGTCTGACCCGCAACAAGGCCGAACTCGACGAAATCGTCGAATCCTGCCTGCGCAAAGCCGCGCTGTGGAACGAGGTGAAAGACCGTCTTGCCGCCCCCGGCACCGGCCTTTCGGGCGGCCAGCAGCAACGTCTGTGCATCGCCCGCGCCATCGCCACCTCGCCCGAGGTTCTGTTGATGGACGAACCCTGCTCGGCGCTGGACCCGATTGCGACGGCACAGGTTGAAGAACTGATCGACGAATTGCGCAGCCAGTTTTCGGTGGTGATCGTTACCCACTCGATGCAGCAGGCCGCGCGCGTGTCGCAGCGCACCGCGTTCTTCCACCTTGGTAATCTGGTGGAATTTGGCGAAACCGGCCAGATTTTCACCAACCCGCAAGACCCGCGCACTGAATCCTACATTTCCGGCCGGATCGGCTAAGGAGACCACCTGATGTTGAAAGACCCCCATATCTCCCGCGCCTTCGACCGTGATCTGGAAGCCGTGCAGGCGATGATCATGAAGATGGGCGGCTTGGTTGAAGCCGCGCTGTCGGATGCCGCCAAGGCGCTGGACACCCAAGACGAGGCGCTGGCCGAACAGGTGCGCCAAAGCGACAAGGCGATTGACGAGCTGGAAGAACAGGTCAACGCCGAATGTGCCCGCGTCATCGCGCTGCGCGCCCCGATTGCGACCGATCTGCGCACCGTGCTGACGGTGATGAAAATCGCCTCCAGCCTGGAACGCTGCGGCGACTATGCGAAAAACCTGGCAAAACGCGCGCTGGTGCTGGGCACCATGGCACCGATCCCGGGCGCTGCCGGTTCGATCCGCCGCATGGCGCGTCAGGTTGGCTTGCTGCTGAAAGACTCGCTTGATGCTTTCGTGTCGCGCGATGCCGGTTTGGCGGCCGAAGTGCGTCTGCGCGACCAAGAGGTCGATCAGATGTATAACGCGCTGTTCCGGGAATTCCTGACCCATATGATGGAAGACACCCGCAACATCACCGCCTGTATGCACCTGCATTTCATCGCGAAAAACATCGAACGCGTCGGCGACCACGCCACTGGCATCGCCGAACAGGTGATCTACCTGACCACCGGCGCCATGCCCGACACCGACCGCCCCAAAGCCGCTTTGGCCTCTGGAGATGAATGATGGCACCGCGCCCGTCGATCCTGCTGGTCGAAGATGAACCTTCGCAGCGTGCGGTGCTGTCTTACAACCTCGAGGCCGAAGGCTTCGAGGTGCAGACCGCCGACAACGGCGAAGACGCCCTTGCGCTGATTTCAGAAGCTGCGCCGGATCTGATCTTGCTGGATTGGATGATGCCGCATGTCTCTGGCATCGAAGTCTGTCGCCGCCTGAAAGCCCGCCCCGAAACTCGTGGCATCCCGATCATCATGCTGTCGGCGCGTTCCGAAGAAGTTGATAAGGTGCGCGGGCTGGAAACCGGCGCCGATGACTATGTCATCAAACCCTATTCGCTGGTCGAATTGATGGCCCGCTTGCGCGCGCAACTGCGCCGCACCCGGCCTGCCACGGCGGGGCTGTTGCTGGAATGGGGCGATATCCGGCTTGATACCGAAACCCACCGCGTCTACCGCGCCGACAAGGTGCTGAAACTGGGTCCGACAGAGTTTCGCTTGTTGGCCACGTTCATGGAAAAACCGGGTCGGGTGTTCTCGCGCGAATCGCTGTTGGACCGGGTTTGGGGCCGCGACATCTATGTCGATACCCGCACCGTCGACGTTCATATCGGGCGCTTGCGCAAATCACTCTGCGCCTTTGGCGGCGACGATGTGCTGCGCACCGTGCGCGGCGCGGGCTATGCGCTTGGCTAGGGTTTGACAGCGCAGCAGTTTTGAAATGTTGCGTGCCTCCGGCGGGGATATTTAAGCCAAGAGGATGAATAATTGCTCTTTTCTAAATACTCCCGCCGGAGGCAGCCGAGTTTTCAACCACCGCCTCCGTCAGTCTAGGGCGCGTTTTGCTGGCTTCTCAAAGCCGCGCCAGACGTTCGGTCAGCAGATCAAAGAAGCCCTGTGCATCAACCTCACCGATAAACAGCGCATTTGCCGGGCGGTCGGTCACCCGCCACCAATCGGCAACCGTCATGCCCAGTGTCAGCTCTGACTGCACTTCGATTTCAACATTGATGTGGCGGCCTTTGAACAGCTCTGGCCGGATCAGATAGGCAATCACCGTCGGGTCATGCAACGGCCCACCTTCAGAGCCGTATTTTTCCATATCGAAGCGTTCGAAGAAATCTGCCCATTCGGCGGCAACGCGGCCCACTTCCGATCCGATGCCGCGAAACGCTTCAACCCGCGCCCGGGTGGTCAGCACTTTATGGGTGACATCCAGCGGCATTACCACCAGTGGAACGCCAGATTTGAACACAATATCAGCAGCTTCCGGGTCGACGTAAATGTTGAACTCTGCCGCCGGAGTAATATTGCCAACTTCGAAATAGGCGCCGCCCATCAGCACGATCTGTTGCACGCGGCCGACAATGTCGGGGGCTTGCAGAAAGGCTTGCGCGATGTTGGTCAGCGGCCCAAGCGGGCAGAGCGTGACGGTATGTGCCGGTTCGCGCCGCAGGGTTTCAATAATGAACTCAACGCCGTGCTGGTCTTGCAGCGGCATCGTCGGTTCGGGCAGCACCGGGCCATCCAGACCGGTTTTGCCATGCACGTGTTCTGCCGTGACCAGTTTGCGCTTCAACGGGCGGTCGCAGCCGGCATAAACCTTGGTCGAAGGTTTGCCCGCCAGTTCGCAGATGATCCGGCTGTTGCGCTGGGTCAGCGGCAGCGGCACGTTGCCCGCCACCGCCACCACGCCCAGCACCTCGATATCTTCGGGGCTGCCCAGTGCCAACAGAATGGCAAAGGCGTCGTCCTGGCCGGGGTCGGTGTCGATGATGATCTTGCGGGGGGCGTGGGTCATGGCGTTCTCCTATGCGCCGCATCAAAGAACGCCAAAGCCGCTGATTTGTCTACACGGTCAAAATCAAAAAGCAGGGCAAAGGCCCCGCTTTTCAAAGATATGGCTTGGTTTAGAGGCGCTTAGTTGTCGAAATCGACTTCTTCGATCAGCTTCAACGCATCGGGCCGCTTTGCCGCCACATCAGACAGCGTCAGCGTATCGGGGGTAAACTCACCCCAGCTTTTTACCAGTTCCGACCGTTCGACACCGGGTTTGACCGGGAATTCATAGTTGGTTTCGGCGTAGATCTTCTGCGCCTCGTCCGACGACAGCCATTCCATCAGCTTGACTGCGGCCTCACGGTCGGGGGCTGCTTTGGTCAGCGCCACGCCCGAAATGTTCATATGGGTGCCGCCGCCTTCGAACACCGGAAAGTCGATGCGCACCGAATTCGCCCATTCGGACTGCTCCGGGTCGGCCAGCATTTGCCCCAGATAATAGGTGTTGCCCAAGGCGATGTCGCATTCGCCGGCCCAGATTGCCTTGACCTGATCACGGTCGCCGCCATCGGGTTTGCGCGCCAGATTGCCTTTCAGTCCTTCCAGCCAGGTCTTGGTGTAGGCCGCATCGTGATGCGCCAGCACCGCCGCGGTCAGTGCCACGTTGTAATCATTGGTGAAAGAGCGCGTGCACAGCCGGCCTTTCCACTTCGGGTCGGCCAGATCTTCATAGCTGGTGATCTCGCCCGGTTTCACCCGGTCTTTGCTGGCATAGATCACCCGGGCGCGCGTGGTCAGGCCGAACCAATGGTTCGCCGGGTCGCGGAATTCTGCCGGAATATCAGTGGTCAGCACCGCCGAGTCGACGGGCTGGGTGACGCCCGCGTTCACCACTTCGATCAGGCGGGCGATATCGACGGTCAGCACCAGATCGGCGGGCGAACGGTCACCTTCGGCCACCAGTCGTTCGACCATGCCTTTGTCCACAAAGGCCACGTTCACCGTGATGCCGGTTTCGGCGGTGAACGCATCCAGCAGCGGCTGGATCAGTTCGGGCTGGCGGTGCGAATAGATGTTCACCTCTTCGGCCAAGGCGGGAAGGGCGGTGGCGCCCATGGCAAGCGCAAACAGGGACAGGCGGAGCGACATTGGCTGAGTCCTTTTGTCGGTTATCTGCCGTCCTTAAACATGAGTCTTTTACTTGGGTCAATATCCCGAGTAAATTAATCAGCAATTTTTCGCGCAGCACATTCGCGGGCCTTTGGGCCGCCCCATCAGCCCTGTTTCAGCGCCTTTTCTTCCGCCTTGGCGCGGTTCCACAAAGCGTCCATCTCGGCCAGATCGCTGTCGGCCGGGGCCTTGCCCGCATCGCGCAGCCAATCTTCAATCCGCCCGAAACGGCGGGTGAATTTGGTGTTGGCGGCGCGCAGCGCGGCTTCAGGGTCTACCTGAAGATGCCGTGCCAAGTTTGCCATAACAAACAACAAATCGCCAAATTCTTCGGTGATTTCGTCTTGGGTCAGCTCGGCGCGTGCTTCCACCAATTCGCCGGCTTCTTCGACGATCTTTGCCACCACCTCGTCGGTCGATGGCCAGTCAAACCCCACCCGCGCCGCGCGTTTTTGCAGTTTGACCGCGCGCGTCAGCGCGGGCAACCCAAGCGCCACACCATCCAACACTCGCGCAGCACCCCGTTCGGCGGCCTTGATCTTTTCCCAATCCACCGTCTGCTGTTCGGGCGTTTTGTCGCGGGATTCGTCGCCGAACACATGCGGGTGGCGTGCCACCATCTTGTCGGCAATCGCCTTCACCACATCGTCAAAGCCAAACATCCCGGCATCGCGGGCCATTTGCGCATGAAACACCACCTGAAACAGCAGATCGCCCAGTTCGCCGGGCAATTCATCCCAAGCCTGCCGTTCAATCGCGTCGCCAACCTCATGCGCTTCTTCCAGCGTATAGGGCGCGATGCTGGCAAAGGTTTGCTCTATATCCCACGGGCAGCCGGTTTTCGGGTCACGCAAGCGCCGCATGATTTCCAACAACCGCGGCATGCCGCCCTGCGGGTTGCGCACAAGTTGATCGGATATGTCGTTAGAATGGGGCAGGGCCATTGCCGATCCCTTCAAGATAAGATTTGATCAAAGGCGAAGCAAATCAGGAGACCGCAATGCCCGTGCTCAACCGTATCGCCTCTTATGCCGAGGAAATGAAGGGCTGGCGCCGGCATCTGCATGCAAATCCAGAACTCTCGTTCGATTGCCACAACACCGCAGCCTTCATTATTGATCGGCTGAAGGAAATCGGCGTCGATGAAATTCACCCCGGCATCGCCAAAACCGGCATCGTCGCGATCATCAACGGGCAGGGCGACGGCCCCACCATCGGCCTGCGCGCCGATATGGACGCGCTGCCGATCGAAGAACTGACCGGGGCCGCCTATGCCTCGACCATCCCCGGCAAAATGCATGCTTGCGGCCATGATGGCCATGTCACCATGCTTTTGGGGGCGGCGAAATATCTGTGCGAAACCCGTCGTTTCACCGGTCGTGTTGCCTTGCTGTTCCAGCCTGCCGAAGAAGACGGCGCGGGCGGCATGGTCATGGTGAACGAAGGCGTGATGGACCGCTTTGGCATCGGCCAGGTTTACGGCATCCACAATGCCCCCAACGTGCCGTTTGGGCATTTCCTGACCACGCCGGGGCCGCTGATGGCGTCGGTCGACACCGCCTTTGTCTATATCACTGGTCGCGGTGGCCACGGCGCCACCCCGCATGAATGCGTTGATCCGGTGGTTGCGGTTGTGGGCATGGTGCAAGCGATCCAGACCATCATTCCGCGCAACGTCTATGCCCTTGATGAGGCTGTCATTTCTGTGACGCAAATTCACACCGGCACCGCCAGCAATATCATCCCTGAAGAGGCGATGTTCTGCGCCACCATCCGCTGTTTCAAACCCGAAGTGCGGGCGCTGTTGAAAAAGCGCTTCTATGAAATCGTCGAAGGTCACGCTGCCGCCTACGGCGTGCAGGCGCGGATTGATTATGATTGGGGCTATCCCGCCACCATCAACCACCCCGAAGAGGCCGCCTTTGCCGTCGATGTCGCCAGCGAAGTGGTTGGTGCCGACGCGGTGAACGGCAATTCGGTGCGTGAAATGGGGTCGGAAGATTTTTCCTATATGCTAGAGGCGCGTCGCGGTGCTTACCTGTTTTTGGGCACTGGTCCGGGCGCGGGCCTGCACCATGCAGCCTTTGATTTCAATGACGAAGCCGCCCCGGTGGGCGCGTCTTTCTTCGCCCGTCTTGTCGAACGCGCGCAGCCCTTGGCCTGAACAAACGCAGATCATGGCGTAACCCCATTGGCGCAACCGCAAGGTTGCGCCATAGTTCATGGTATTCTTGGTGGAGATTACGATGAAACTTGCGCTTTTCGCATTTGCCGTTCTGGCTGGCCCGGCTTTGGCCGATGATTATGTGCCGTTCCATTCGCCTTCGGGCAACATTCAATGCGCCATCGTGACCGGCGATTTTGCGCAGGTGCGCTGTGATATGGCGGAACTGACGCCGAGCTTCACCCGTCAGCCCAATTCTTGCGAATTCGATTGGGGCTTCAGCTTTGCCGTCGAACTTGACTCGCGCAAGGGCTACCTTGCCTGCGTGTCAGACGCCGTGGCCGACCCCGGCGGGCTAGAGCTTGGCTATGGCAAGCAGATCGATTTGGGCGGTTTTATCTGCATTTCGGAAAAATCCGGCATGACTTGCACCATCCCAGCGGGCCATGGTTTTGCGATTTCCAAGGCCAAGCAGCGGGTGTTTTAAGATTTGATCAAAAACCTCTAGCATTTTGCCAAGGGCGGTCTAAGGTGGCTTCAGGATATTGACTGGAGATTCAATATGACGCTGCCGAATTCGTCGTGGGAACTGGATCGCGCCCATGTGTTGCATCCTTGGGCCAATTTCGGCCCGTTCGAAAAACAAGGCTCGCTGGTGATCACGCGCGGGCAGGGCGCGCAGTTGTGGGACGCCGAAGGCCGACAGTATTTCGATGCGGTGGGCGGCATGTGGTGCACCAACATCGGGCTTGGTCGGCGCGAAATGGCGCAGACCATCGCCGATCAGGTCGAAAAACTGGCGTTCTCGAACACCTTTGTCGACATGACCAACGATCCCTCGGCGCAGCTTGCCGGCAAACTCGCCGAACTTGCGCCGGGTGATCTGAACCGCGTGCACTTTACCACCGGCGGCTCAACCGCCGTTGATACTGCGGTGCGGGTGGTCAGCTATTACCATCACGCCCGCGGCAACCCCGATAAAACCGACATCGTGGCGCGGGAAAATTCGTATCACGGCTCTACCTACCTCACGCAATCGGTGGGCAAGCGCAACGGCGACCGCATCGACGAATTCCGCTACAAGACCGACGGCATTCACCACCTGTCGTGCCCCAACCCCTACCGCCGCCCCGATTGGCAAAGCGAAGCGCAGTTTTGCGATGATCTGATCGCCGAATTCGAAGCCTTGATTGCCCGCGTCGGCGCAGACCGCATCGGCGGCTTTATCGCCGAACCGATCCAGGCATCGGGGGGCATCATCATTC
>Ga0255096_1000972_pt1 | contig 12642 bp, 12 predicted proteins | sample Colum_Atlam_RepA_2_FD_188563 | JGI IMG/M metagenome (GOLD analysis project Ga0255096, IMG submission 188563) | Freshwater microbial communities from Columbia River, Oregon, United States - Colum_Atlam_RepA_8d | ecosystem: Environmental > Aquatic > Freshwater > River | place: USA: Oregon...
AGATAGGCCAAGGGCGGCACGGATTCTTTATGCCCCTTCAAGATGCCGGCACAATCAATGGTTTCCACCGTGCCACGCACCCGCACTTCGATCTGCGACACCGGGCCGGCCACTGTCCAGCCCTGCACCAGATCGCCCGCGCCATCGCGAAAACTGCCGCCTGCGACGCCGCCGGTTACGGTCACGCTCCACTCCAGCAGCTTTTGGCCGTCAAAGCGCGACGGCGTCAGCCGGTGGCTTTGCACCACGCCGCGCACGGGTTTGTTATAGTGATAGGTGGTGACATGATCGACCAGCAGCAGCATCACTGCATATCCCCCGACAGATAGGTGTTGTGGATCACCGTTCCCAAGGCCGCCGCCTCGCCAATAAAGCGGGTCAGGAATTCGTGCAGACCTTCGTCAAAAATCTTTTCGGCGCTTTGGCTTTCCAACTCGGCCAGCATCGCCGCCGCCGCCGCTTGCGCAGCGGTTTCGCGGCCATAGGCTTTGGCCACGCGGCCCAAGTGGTTGTTCATGCCCGCCACGCAGGTGATCAATGACCGTGGGCATTGCGGGTTAAGAATAAGGAAATCGGCGATCTTGGCCGAAGTGATTTCGCCGCCATAGGCCCAATGAAACGCCCGATGCGCCGACATCGCCCGCAAAAGCATCGACCATTGGTCGTTGTCTAACCCCGACCCGACATAATCGGCCTTTGGCAGCAGCACATAGTATTTCACATCCATCAGGCGGGCGGTGCTGTCGCCGCGTTCCAGATAATAGCCGATGTTCAAGAAGTTATAGCCGTCGTTGCGCAAGAGCGTGGCGTCTATGGCACCGCGCACCATTGCAGCGTGGCGCATCACCCAATCGGTCAACCGCGACAGTTCCAGCGTTGCGCGCGGCTGCGCTTCGATTTGGCGCAATTCTTGAAACGCGGTGTTCAGCGCATCCCACACTTGCGTGGTCAGCGCAGTGCGCACGATGCGACCGTTTTCGCGGGCGCGGGTTAGACAGGAGGCAACCGAGTTAGGGTTGTCACGGTCAAAGAACAGATAGTCTTCGATCAACGCCTGATCCGGCGCGCCGTATTTCGCGCCATAGCCGGTGGCATTGCCGCTGGCGCGCAGCAGGCTGTCCCAATCGCTGCGGTAGCCTTGCGCGGTTGGCAAAAGCGACATGCGCGCGCCCACCTCTAGCAAACGCGCAACGGTTTCGGCGCGTTCCATATTGCGGGCGATCCAATAAAGGTTGTCGGCGGTTCTGCTTAACATGTCTTACTCCGCCAAAACCCAAGTATCCTTGACCCCACCGCCCTGCGACGAGTTCACCACAAGGCTGCCTTCGCGCAAGGCCACCCGAGTAAGCCCACCCGGAACCAGTTCAATGCGTTCGCCCACCAGACAATAGGGCCGCAGATCGACGTGGCGCGGTGCGATGCCTTCTTCGACAAAGGTCGGCGTGGTTGACAGGGCCAGCGTGGGTTGCGCGATGTAGTTGCTGGGGTTGGCATGGATCAGGGCGCGGAACTCTTCGACCTGCGCCTTGGTCGATTTTGGCCCCACCAACATGCCATAGCCGCCCGAACCGTGAACCTCTTTCACCACCAGTTCGGCCAGATTTTCGGTGACATATTTGAAATCGGACGCGTCGCTGCATTTCCAAGTTGGCACGTTGTTCAAGATCGGCTCTTCGCCCAGATAGAACCGCACCATTTCCGGCACATAGGTGTAAACCGCCTTGTCATCGGCCACGCCCGCGCCGGGGGCCGAACAGATCGACACCCCGCCCGAACGGTACACATCCATCAAGCCCGGCACGCCCAGCATACTGTCGGGGCGGAAACACAGCGGGTCGATATAGGCGTCATCCAGCCTGCGATAGATCACATCCACCCGCTTCGGGCCTTCGGTGGTGCGCATGTAGACAAAGGCGCCATCGACAAACAGATCGGCACCTTCGACCAGTTCGACCCCCATCAGATCGGCCAGAAAGCTGTGCTCGTAATAGGCAGAGTTGAAATGCCCCGGCGTCAGGATCACCACGGTTGGCGCATGGTCGCATTTCGCCGGCGCAACAGAGGCCAGCGTGCGGCGCAGCTTTTCGGGATAGCTGTCGATCGGCTGGATGCGGTTTTCGCGAAACAGGTCGGGGAACATCCGCATCATCATCTCGCGGCTTTCCAGCATATAGCTGACCCCCGACGGCGTGCGGCAATTGTCTTCCAACACATAAAATTCGCCCGGACCGGTGCGCACAATGTCGACACCGACGATGTGGGAATAAACGCCTTTGGGTGGCACAAAACCGCAGACCGATTTTTCATAGGCGGCGTTTTGATAGACCAGCTTGGCCGGAATGCGTCCGGCCCGCACGATTTCGCCGCGGCCATACACATCGACCAGAAACGCGTTCAGCGCCCGCGCCCGCTGTTTGATCCCGCGTTCCAGCTTGGCCCATTCGGCGCCGGTGAACACCCGAGGAAACATATCAAACGGGATCAACCGATCCGGGTCGCCGCCTTCGCCATAGACGGCAAAGGTGATGCCGATGCGGCGAAACAGCGCCTCTGCCTCTGCCTGTTTGGCAAGCCTGCGGTCGGCGGGCATATCGGCGCCCCAGCCTTGCAGACCGGCATAGGGCGGGCGCACCGCATCATTTTGGAACATTTCGTTGAAACAGGGGGTCATTTCCGCCGCCTTTTCGCTTTGCTTGCCACAACTAAAGGCCACCCCCTTGCCCCCCGTAAAGGGCGCATCGGCGCGCCAGCGGGCATTTTCATGCAATCGCCCAATTTATACGCAAAGAAGCGCCTAAAATTTGCACATCAGCCTCGCTGATAGGTGACCCAAGCGCCCTTGCAGCCTGCCCCCTTTGCCCCCTAGATGGGGTCAACAGCTTATGAGGTTTGTCATGTCCACGCCCCTGCCCCGCCTTGGTTTCCGCGCCCCGGTTTTCGATGCCCGTATTGGTTCAAACAGCTTCGGCGACCTGCCCGATTGGAATCTTTCAGACCTGTACACCGCGCCCGATGCGCCGGAATTGCTGCGCGACATGGGCTGGCTTGACACCGCCTGCGCCGATTTCGCCAAAACCTACGAGGGCAAACTTGCCAGTCTGTCGGCTGATGCCTTGCTGGCCTGCGTCACCGCCTATGAACAGATCGACGTGACGGCGGGGCGGATCGGGTCTTATGCGGGCCTGCGCTATTACCAGAACACCATGGACAGCGAACGCGCGAAGTTCATGGCCGATGTGCAGGATAACATTACCAATTTCACCACGCCGCTGGTGTTCTTCAGCCTTGAGTTCAACCGGCTGGACGAAGACCATCTGGCGCGGCTTTTGGCCGCCAACGCCGCCCTTGCCCGCTATAAGCCGGTGTTTGACCGCATGCGCGCGATGCGCCCGCACCAGCTTTCTGACGAGATGGAACGCTTCTTGCACGACGCCTCTGTCGTGGGCGCAAGTGCGTGGAACAAGCTGTTCGACGAAACCATGGCTGGGCTGATGTTCGTGGTTGAAGGCGAAGAAGAAGAGCTTAACCTTGAAGCCACGCTGAACCTGTTGACCGACGCCGACCGCAGCAAGCGCGCCGCGGCAAGCCGGGCGCTGGCGGTGGTGTTTGACAAGCATATCAAGCTTTTCGCCCGCGTTCACAACACCTTGGCGAAGGAAAAGGAAATTGAGGATCGCTGGCGCAAGATGCCCAGCCCGCAATATTCGCGCCACCTTGCCAACCACGTCGAACCCGAAGTGGTCGAGGCGCTGCGCAATGCGGTGGTGGCGGCCTACCCCAAACTGTCGCACCGCTATTACAAGCTGAAAGCCAAGTGGATGGGGTTGGACCATCTGCAAACCTGGGATCGTAATGCGCCGCCGCCGATTGAAACGCCGCGCCTGGTGAACTGGGCCGAAGCCACCGAAACCGTGCTGTCGGCCTATGCCGCGTTTGATCCGCGCATGGCCGAAATTGCCAAGCCGTTCTTCACCGATGGCTGGATTGATGCAGGCGTCAAACCGGGCAAAGCGCCGGGGGCCTTTGCCCACCCAACGGTGACCACGGTGCACCCCTATGTCATGCTGAACTATCTGGGCAAGCCGCGCGATGTGATGACGCTGGCGCACGAACTTGGCCATGGCGTGCATCAGGTGTTGGCGGCGGGCCAAGGCGAGCTTTTGTCTTCGACGCCGCTGACGCTGGCGGAAACCGCATCGGTGTTTGGCGAAATGCTGACCTTCCGCAAGTTGCTGGACGGCGCCAAGACCCCGGCCGAACGCAAGACCCTGCTGGCGGGCAAGGTTGAAGACATGATCAACACCGTAGTGCGCCAGATCGCGTTCTACGATTTCGAATGCAAACTGCACGCAGCGCGGGCCGAAGGCGAACTGACGCCCGACGACATCAATGCGCTGTGGATGAGCGTGCAGGCGCAGTCCTTGGGCGAGGCCTTTGAATTTGCGGACGGATATGAAACCTTCTGGGCCTATATCCCGCATTTCGTGCATTCGCCGTTCTACGTCTATGCCTATGCGTTCGGCGATGGTTTGGTGAACGCGCTTTATGCGGCTTATGCCGATGGGCTGCCGGACTTTCAGGAAAAGTATTTCGACATGCTGAAAGCTGGCGGGTCGAAGCATCACAAAGACCTGCTGGCACCGTTCGGGCTGGACGCCAGCGATCCGAAATTCTGGGATAAGGGCCTGTCGATGATCGCAGGCTTTATCGACGAATTGGAAGCATTAGAGGCCTAAGCCGTTCGCAGTTTGGCAACCTTTTGCCCCCACCCTGAGGCGGCCCCGTTTGGGGCACTTTCGGGTTGGGGGCTTTTTAATGTGCGATTCTGCGGCGTGCCAACACGCCAAACTTGACCGCCGCGCACTGTTGGCGATGGGGCTTTCGGGGGCTGCCACGCTGGCCGCGGGGCCTATCTTGGCCTCTGGCAAGGCCAAGGCGATCATGCTGTCGTGCATGGATTTTCGTTTGGTCGATGATCTGGTCGGCTTTATGGAAGCGCAAGGTCTGCACGATGAATACGATCATGTCGTGCTGGCTGGTGCGGCCTTGGGGGCGATTCATCAGCAGTTTGCCGAGTGGCACAAGGTGTTTTGGGATCATGTCGGGCTGGCGGTGAAGCTGCATCACGTTGAAGAAATCATCGTGATCGACCACCGCGATTGCGGCGCCTACAAACTCGCCTTGGGGGCCAGTTCGATTGACACGCCCGAACAGGAAACCCAGACCCACAGCATCATCATCAGCGCCTTCAAACAGCTTGCCGCCAGCCGGTTTCCCGAACTGGCGGTGCGCGGTTATTTGATGGCGCTGGATGGCACTGTGGAAGAAATTGGGGTTCAGTCTTGAACCCCAACGCGCCGATTACAGGCTGATTTCGACGCCGACGTTGTAAACGGTGTCCATCATCGCCTGCGTGCCTTTGACAAATTCAAGCGGGCACGGATAGGCCGCGCCTTCGCGGATCGAACGGCCAAAGGCTTCGACCTGCAAGACATAGTGGTTGGCGGTCGGGAAGCGTTCGGTGATCACCCGGTTGCCGTTCTGGTGCAGCTCCACCTCGGCCATGTCGTTGACATTGGCGTTGAACGGCCCACCTTCAACGCGGATCATGCCCTTGTCGCCCTGGAAGGTCACGACCTGACGGTTGTAAAGCCGCATCGAGGTCATCGACCCATAGGTAAAGCGGCCATGCGGGCCTTCCATGATGCCAGCAACCTGCGCAAACGTATCAACGCCGTTTTCCAAGATCAGCCGCGCCGACAGATCGACCGGCTCGGAAGAGGTGACAAAGCGCGCCGACCCAAAGGTGTAAACGCCAATATCACGCAGCGACCCGCCGCCTGCATCGGGGCGGTTGCGGATATTTTCAAGGTCGGTCAGGTGGAAGGTGAACGCCGCATCAACGTGGCGCAGCGTGCCGATTTCACCCGCCTCTAGCCACGCCTTGGCGCGCTGCCATTGCGGATGATGCACGATCATATAGGCCTCGGCGGCCAGCAGACCCGACGCGTCGCGCGCCGCGATGATCTGATCAATCTCTGACGCCTGCAGCGCAATCGGCTTTTCGGTCAGCACATGCTTGCCCGCCGCCAGCGCCTTCAGCGACCATTCCACATGCAGATGGTTGGGCAGCGGAATATAAACCGCGTCAATCGACGGGTCGGCCAACAGCGCCTCATAGGTCGAATGAATGGTCAGGCTGGGGCAAAACGCCTGAAATCCTGCCGCCTTTTCCGGGCTAGACGTGGCAAGCGCCGCAAGTTCAGCGCCTTTTGCCGCGTGAATGGCGGGTGCCATCTGCTCGCGTGCAAAGTTCGCAGCCCCAAGAATACCCCAACGCACCGGTTTCATCGCATCCCCCTTTTTGGTTCGCGGCAACGCTACCCTGCCTAACATGTTAGCGCAATCAAGCTTACGCGTCTGCGGCGGTATCTTCGGCCGGTTTCGTAGGTTTTTTCGCCACCGTATAGGCAAGCATCGCCAGATAGGCACAGTCGACCAAGGCCAGCGTCGTCCACGGATAGGTCAGCAACGCGGCGGCAAGCCCGACAAAGGCCAGCAACACAAAGCTGACGTTTTCGGCGTAAATCGTTGCGCGCTTGAACGACGGCGTGCGAAAGCGCCCGACCATCAAAGCGCCCACAATCGCCATCCACAGCGCCACCGCCCCGGTTGCAAACGGCGCACCGGTATCAAGCGCAAAAGACAAAAACATCGGCAGCATCACCAAAAGCGCGCCCGCAGGCGACGGAACGCCTTGGAAGCTATTGGAATCATTGTCAGGTGCGCGGTTGCCAATGTTGAAACGCGCAAGCCGCAACAGACAAGCAACGGCATAAATCAGGCAAGCGATCCAGCCTTCGGCGCGCATGCCCTGCAAGGCCCAAAGATAGGTGATCAGCGCCGGCGCGACGCCAAAGTTGACCAGATCGCACAGGCTATCAAGTTCGGCGCCCATGTCGGATTCGCTTTTCAGCAACCGCGCCAAGCGGCCATCCAACCCATCCATCACCGCCGCCGCAATAATCAGCGCCACGGCCAAGCCAAACTTGCCTTCAATCGCGAAACGCACCGCCGTCAGGCCCGCACACAACGCGCCGATGGTCATGAAATTCGGGATCAGCTGCACGATATGCAGCTTTTTGCGCGGGCGGCGGCCAGTGGCTTTCGGCGGCAGATCCTGGGCCATGGTCATTCCCGCGCCGCGATGCGACGTGGCAATTCGCGGTCAAGCTCTGCCAGAACGGTTTCGCCAGCCACCATGGTCTGGCCCAGCGCGACCAAAGGTTCAACGCCGTCCGGCAGGTAGACATCCAACCGCGACCCGAACCGGATCAGGCCAAAGCGTTCACCGGTGCGCAGCCCCTGACCTTCGGACACGAACGGCACAATGCGGCGCGCCACCAACCCGGCGATCTGCACCACAATCAGATGACGACCATCGGGCAGTTCCAACAACAGCGAATTGCGTTCATTGTCGATCGACGCCTTGTCCAGCGAGGCGTTCAGAAATTTGCCCGGACGATAGGCCATTTTCAGCACCCGCGCCGCAATCGGCGCCCGGTTCACGTGGCAGTTGAACACCGACATGAACACCGAAACCCGCGTCAGCGCATCATTGCCCGCCCCCAGTTCCGGCGGCGGCACCGCGCGTTCGATCAGCGAAACAACGCCGTCAGCCGGCGAAACAATCAAGCCACGGCCCTGCGGCACCGACCGCTTGGGATCGCGGAAAAAGTAATAGCACCAAACGGTTGCACCAACGCCCAGCCAACCCAGCGGATCCCAGATCCAAAACAACACCAGCGTGATCGCAGCAAAGATCGCGACAAAACGATAGCCCTCACGGTGCATCGGTTTGATAAAGGTTTCCAGCATGGTCATCGGTTTGATCCCTTGGCAGCCAAGCCCCTGTCCTACCCGCTGCGCCGCACTGGCGCAACCACCGAGGGGTGCCCCGGTGGTGCGCCAAGATCAGGCGGGCACCACCATGCCCTTGCCCAAGGCAAGTTCACGCATCCGCGCCTGCAGTTTTTCAAAGGCGCGCACTTCGATCTGGCGAATACGCTCGCGGCTGACGCCATAGCTGGTTGACAGATCTTCCAGGGTCACCGGTTCATCCGACAAGCGCCGCTTCATCAGCACGTCTCTTTCCCGGTCATTCAGCGCCGACATCGCCTGTTGCAACAGCGCAAGCCGGGTCTGGAATTCGTCGCGGGCCTCGTAATCGCTGGCCTGATCGGAATCTTCATCCTCCAGCCAGTCTTGCCACTGCGTGGTGCCTTCGCCGTCCGACCCGACGGTTGCATTCAAAGACGCATCGCCGCCCGACAAACGGCGGTTCATGTCGATCACTTCGGTTTCCGACACGTTCAGATCGGTGGCAATCCGAGCCACGTTTTCCGGGCGCAGATCGCCTTCTTCCAACGCGCCGACCTTGGCTTTGGCCTTGCGCAGGTTGAAAAACAGCTTCTTCTGCGCCGAAGTGGTGCCAAGTTTCACCAGCGACCACGACCGCAGGATATATTCCTGGATCGAGGCGCGAATCCACCACATTGCATAGGTCGCCAGCCGGAAGCCCTTTTCCGGGTCAAAGCGTTTCACCGCCTGCATCAAACCGACGTTTGCTTCGGAAATCACCTCGGCCTGCGGCAGGCCATAGCCGCGATAGCCCATGGCGATTTTTGCCGCCAAACGCAGGTGGCTGGTGACCATCTTATGCGCGGCCTGCGCATCTTGATGATCAACCCAACGCTTTGCCAGCATGTATTCTTCTTCGGGTTCCAACAGCGGGAACTTGCGGATTTCTTGCATGTAACGGTTCAGCCCTTGTTCGGGGCTGGGGGCCGGAAGATTTGCATAGGTGCTCAAAGTGACGCTCCCTTATATCCCGGTGCAGATGCGCCCCCGGGGACAGGCGAATTTATGTATGCGCCACGACGGCTTCAACCCCATCACGGCACATCTTGTTTAACGAAACATGATAACGCTTCCGTCGCGGCAAAAGATTTGTGTCAGCCTATCACAGAAATGTCAGACAGGCTTTGGACTTCACATTGGCCTAAATATCCCCGCCGGAGGCTCTTGCGACGCTGATGGCAGCCTCCGGCGGGGATATTTGGTCCAATGTGAATATAGGACGCAGCGCTTGGTTTTAACCGCGCAGCGCGGTGATCAGGTCGACGAAATCGGCGGGCAGTGGCGATTGGAATTCCAGCTGTTCGCCGGTGACCGGGTGTTCAAAGCCCAAAGACGCCGCATGCAGGGCTTGGCGGGGGAAGCTGTTGCCAAGTTCGGCTGTGGCCTCGCCGAACTGTTTTGGCGGCAATTTGCGTTTACCGCCATAGGTTTGGTCGCCGATCAGGCCGTGGCCGGCATAGGCCATATGCACGCGGATCTGGTGGGTGCGGCCGGTTTCCAGCCAGCATTCCACCAAGCTTGCAGCGCCTACGAAATCTTCCACCACCCGCGCGCGGGTGACGGCGTGGCGGCCTTGATCCCAGACCACCGCCTGACGCTGACGGTCAGTCTTGTGGCGGGCCAGGTGGGTGGCGATTTTCAAGATATTGCCGGCTTCGAAACTGACGCCGCGCAGGCCGCGCAGGCGCGGGTCATAGGCCGAGGGCACGCCATGCACCAAGGCAAGGTAGTGGCGGTTGACGGTGTGGGCTTCGAACTGGGCGGCAAGGCCGTGATGCGCGCGGTCTGATTTTGCCACCACCAGCAGCCCGGTGGTGTCTTTGTCGATGCGGTGCACGATGCCGGGGCGGCGTTCACCGCCGATGCCCGAAAGCGTATCGCCGCAATGCGCCAGCAGCGCGTTGACCAGCGTGCCCGATGGCGTGCCGGGGGCCGGATGCACCACCATGCCAGCGGGTTTGTCGATAACGATCAGATCGCCGTCTTCCCACACCACCGTCAGCGGGATGTCTTCGGGCAGCGTCGCCACATCCACCGGCGGCGCCAGCAGCAGGGTAAAGCTGTCGCCTTCTTTCACCTTGGTCTTCGGGTCAGTAACCGCCACCCCGCCGCACAGCACGTCGCCTTCGGAGATCATCTTCATCAGACGCGAGCGCGACAGGGCGGCTTCCTCTGGCACCGCCGCCGCAAGCGCCTTATCAAGGCGGGGCGGGGCATCCTCGCCGATCACGATGACCAAACGGTCGTCCGCAGCCAAATCGTCGTCTTGAAAGGGGCTTGCCATGACCGACACTCCATTAGAACCGGGGCTGCCGCCCTCGCTTCGCTTTTTGAAAGGCTTGGTGATCGTGTTGATGATCACCATGATTGTCGGTGTCATAACCGTGGTCGGCCTGCTTGTCACCCGCATGCCGGATGGACGGTTGCCTGCGCTGCCTGCGACGCTGGAGTTACCCGCAGGGGCCGTCGCGCAAGCGATCACGCTGGGGCCGGGCTGGATTGGCGTGGTGACCACCGACAGCCGGATGATGTTTTTCACCCCTGACGGAAAGTTCCGGCAAGAGCTGACGATTTCGCCGCCGAATTCCCCCGCCGCGCCGTAATCAAAAATCTTGACGCAAAAGTTGTGTTGGCTTCTGCTGGCACAACTTTTTGACGTAAGGTTTTTGATGTGATGAGTGCCGCACAAAATTTGCAGCCCCCGATTTTTGATGCGGTGGAACAGATCGCCGATCAGCAAAAAATGTTGCGCCGGATGGAGCCGATGCGGCTGGTGTCCAGCGCGGTTGCCTTCGGGTTGATGACGGCGTTCTTGCCGTTCTGGCTGACGCTGGCGGCGATGGGGTTTGATTACCTGTTCGAAGGGCTGGCGCAGGGTTGGATGCAGGATCTGAACCCGCGCAGCAATCCGCAGCGCTACGGTGCGGTGCTGCTGGCGGTGTTTTTGATGGAGGTCAGCTTTGCCCTGCCCTGCGCGCTGATCTGGCAGCAAGACACCGAATATGCCAAGGCGCTTGCGGTGGCGTTGATCTGCATGACGCTGTTTCAACTGGTGACGGTGCGGGCGATTCATCTGCCCTTGGGGATGGCGGGTTGGCTGGCGGTGGCGCTGACCGCCGGGATCGGCAACGCCTATTGCTGGATTGAGGCCGACAACAGCCTTGGCTTGGCGCTTTCGACGCTGGGGCTGCTGGCGGGCATCCTGTATACTTTGGGGGCGATGCGATCGAACCACGATCTGCATGCCGAACTTGGGCGAAGGGGCATTGCCGCCGATGCCGCCAACCGCGCCAAGGGCCAGTTTTTGGCGCAAATGAGCCACGAGCTGCGCACGCCGCTGAACGCCATTCTGGGCATGGGCGAAATTGAACTGGCGCAGTCAAAATCGACCGCCAGCACCGAACGGATGCAAACTTTGGTCGGCTCGGCTGGAAATGACCGCGCTGGACGAAGCCAAGCTGCAAATCCGGCCGCAGCCCGTTGTGCCGCAGCAGGTGATTTCGGCCACGGTAGAGCTGTTTCGGCCGATGGCCGATCAGGCGGGGCTGACGCTTGATCTGCATATTTGCGCGGCCTTGCACAAACCGGCGGTGATTGACCCGCACCGATTGCGGCAATGCCTATCGAACCTTTTGTCGAACGCGCTGAAATACACCGAAGTCGGGCGGGTTTCGGTAACGGCCAGCACCGGCGCAGAGGGCGCCTTGGTGTTGGATGTGGTCGATACCGGCCCCGGCATTTCGGCCCCGGTGCGCGACCAGATCTTTCAGCCGTTTCACCGTGGCACCGAACAGCAAACTGGGTCGGGGCTGGGGCTGGCGATCAGCCGGGGGTTGGCGCGGCAAATGGGCGGCGATCTGGCGCTGCGGCCAAGTGCAGATGGCGCGCATTTTCAGCTTTGCTTGCCGATGAACCCCGCGCCGCCAAGCCCAGCAGCACCCGCAGCGCCGTCTGCGCTGGATCTGACCGGGCGGCGCATTTTGGTGGTGGATGACATCGCCACCAATCGCATGGTGGCTTGCGCCTATGTGCAACTTTTGGGGGCGATTACGGATCAGGCGGTGAATGGCGCCGAAGCGCTGCAGGCGATCCGCGCCCATCGGCCCGATCTGGTGCTGCTGGATTTGCATATGCCGGGGCTGTCGGGCTTTGAAACGCTAGCGAAAATACGCGCGCTGGTGGGTCCGGCGTTACCGGTGCTGGCGATGACGGCGGATGTTTCGCCGCAGATGCGCCAGCGGTTGCACGGTGCGGGGCTGGACGGATTTTTGGCCAAACCACTGACCGCCGAAACCGTGGCGGCGGCGCTGGCACCGCATCTGGCGCGGGCTTCATCGCTGGTTCAAGACCGACACTACGCCTGACGGCGGTGGTGGACGCGGGCGCGGCAGGCGGGCCACCATGCCGCAAAACAGCGGGAGATTCGGCATGATCGGCGATTTGGGCGCGAAAGACGCAACCGAACTGGCGGGGTTGGTGGCGGCAAAGGCGGTGTCGCCCAGCGAATTGCTGGATGCAGCGCTTGCGGCGGTTCAGGCCCGCAACCCTGCCCTGAACTCGGTGGTGTTGGTTCAGGAACAGGTGGCGCGCAGTGCCATCGCGGCGGGTCTGCCGCATGGGCCGTTTCGCGGCGTGCCGTTCTTGTTGAAAGATCTGGGCTGCGAGGCGGTGGATTTTCCATCGCACAACGGCTCGCGGCTGCTGGCCAACACCCGCTATGGC
>Ga0255096_1000973_pt1 | contig 12640 bp, 6 predicted proteins | sample Colum_Atlam_RepA_2_FD_188563 | JGI IMG/M metagenome (GOLD analysis project Ga0255096, IMG submission 188563) | Freshwater microbial communities from Columbia River, Oregon, United States - Colum_Atlam_RepA_8d | ecosystem: Environmental > Aquatic > Freshwater > River | place: USA: Oregon...
TGCTTCTTCCGCATCTACGAGAACGGCAAGCCGTTGCAGGCCGAACACCATCTCGAGTGGAGCGCGAATGGCTCCACCGAAGGCGACTTGGTCTTCGTGGCGGGCCATCCGGGCCGCACCGAGCGCCTGTTCACCATGTCGCACTTGGAGTACATGCGCGACTTCCAATACCCGCTCGCTATGCGCACGCTGTGGCGCCGTGAAGTTCTCTTGTCGACCTTCATGGGTCGTAGCGAAGAGAACCGCCGCGTAGGTGAAGACGAGTACTTTGGTGTGCAGAACTCGCGCAAGGCGCGCACCGGGATCTTCGCGGGTCTGCTCGACCCCACCTTCATGGGGCAGAAGTTCCGCACCGAGCTCGAACTGCGTTCGGCCGTCGCCGCCAATCCTGACTGGTCCGCCAAGTGGGGCGATGGCTGGGATCTGATTGCGCAGAGCAAGAAGATCCAGCGCGAAATGGCCGTGCGCTTCGGAGCTTTGGGTGGCGGGGGCATGGGCCTCGGCGGAGATCTGTTTGCCAAGGCGGTCACCATCGTGCGCTGGGCCGATGAATCGCAGAAGCCCGATGGACAGCGCTTGCGCGAGTACCGTTCGACCGCCAAGGACAGCATCGAGCGCAACCTCTACTCGGAAGCTCCGATCTACATCGATCTGGAAGTCGAGCGTATGGCGTCGTCGCTGCAGAACATGGCCGAGCTGCTGGGCGGCGGCGACCCCACGGTCGTGCGTGTGCTCGCAGGCAAGGGCCCTGGTCCGCGCGCCGAGGAGTTGGTGCGTGGCAGCAAGCTCGCCGACATCGCGGAGCGCAAGCGCTTGTTCGAAGGTGGCGCCGCGGCCTTGGCTGATTGCAACGACCCGCTGATTCAACTCGCCCGCATGTTGGACGCCGAAAGCCGTCTGCAGCGCAAGCGCTTTGAAGAAGAGGTCGATCCGTTGGAGAAGGAAGGCTACTCGAAGGTGGCCGCTTCCATCTTTGCTCTCAAGGGCGAAGACCAATACCCGGATGCGACCTTCACGCTGCGTCTCACGCACGGCACGGTCAAGGGCTACGAGGCCGGTGGCAAGAAGATTGCGCCGTACACCAACTTTGCCGGTCTGTATGAGCGTGCGAACGAGCGCGGCAATGTCTATCCGTTCGAAGTTCCGAGCAGCTGGGTCAAGGCTCGTGCGGCTCTCAATCCCTCGACTCCGTTCAACTTCGTGTCGACCAACGACATCATCGGCGGCAACTCGGGTTCACCCGTGGTGAACAAGGCCGGTCAAGTCGTCGGCCTGATCTTCGACGGCAACATCGAGAGCTTGGTGCTCGACATCGGTTACGACGACAAGCAAGCGCGTGCGGTGTCGGTGGACTCGCGCGCCATCGCCGAGTCTCTGCTCAAGGTCTACAGCGCGAGTGCGCTGCATGCCGAGCTGATGGGTGGCCGCGCTGGTGGCTGAGCCATCCGCCTACCAAGGCTGAGTTGCGGGGCATTCGGAACAACTTTCCGAGTGCCCCGCACAAGTTCTAGGGCTGTTCCAGCCGAAAGTCCTTCCGGCGAAGCGTGCTCATACGGAGCCACGCCAGCGCCGACGGCGGGTGCGATCCCCGCGCTGCAGGTGCCCATGGAACAGCACAATGACCCGCGCGATCCGCGCGGGAACGTCATCGACATGCAGGTCATTGAAGGCCTGCGCGAGCTCGGTGGTGACGATGAGCCCGGCCTGTTGGTCGAGATCGTGGCCCTGTTCCTTGCCGATGCGCCGCAGCGTTTGGGTGAGATCGACCGAGCTCTCGCATCGGGCGACTTGCGCTCGCTGGAACGAGCCGCGCATACGCTCAAGTCCAGCAGTCAGAATGTTGGCGCACTGGGTCTCGCCAGCATGTGTCGCGAGATGGAAGAGCTGGCGCGCAAGCACGAACTTGCACCGGTGCGCGATGTGTACGAGGCCAGCCGTGGCCATTGGTCCGATGTCGAGCGCGCGTTGCGCTCCATTGACTGAACAGAGGACGATCACATGTACCGCGAATCCTTTGAAGAACTGCGCGCCTCGGGGCGCCTGCCTACTCCTCCCGGAGTGGGCGTGGTGGTGCTGAAGATCACACAACGCGACGACTTCTCGACAGAGGAGCTCGGTCGCGCCATCGCCGCTGACCCGGCCCTGACCGGGCGTTTGCTGCAGATCGCGAACTCGGTAAGCCACGCCGGTGTGCGTCCCGCGACGACGATTGGTGATGCGACGATGCGCTTGGGCGTGCGCGCTGTACGCAATGTCGCCTTGGGCTTCTCGCTTCTGAGTGCACACCGCATCGGCACGTGCCCGCGCTTTGACTACGACCGCTTCTGGTCGGCTTCGTTGGCGCGTGCAGTCGCTGCGCGTGCCATCTCGGAGCGCTTGCGCATCGGTATCCCGGCTGAGGTCTACATCCTTGGCCTGCTGGCGGACATTGGTCGCCTAGCGCTCGCGAGTGTGCACCCCAAGCAGTACGCCGACATCTTGGCCGATGAGCGCGCGCGTGAGCCTCAATCCGTGGCCGCGCTGGAACGCGAGGCGTTTGACATCGACCACAACGAGACGGCTTCGTTGCTGCTGGAAGAGTGGGGCTTGCCCCGACCTTTGCGCGAAGCCGTGCTCGTGTACGAGAGCGAAGAACGCCGGGTCAATGTGACCTGCCAAGAGACGGCGGCCCATGCCAAGCTCTTGGCGCATGCCACGATCCTTGCAGAGGTGTGCCTTGCTGGTGAAGCGACGGCTGGCACATCGTGGACACGCTTGGCCGCTGGCCTCGATGTGGTACGCGATGCCTTGGCTCTCGATCGCGCCGAGTTCGGTGCATGGTGTGGAGCGATTGCTCGCGAATGGTCGGAATGGGGGCAGCGCCTGCATGTGCCCACACAGCGCGTTGCCAGCGTGCAAGAGATCCGCGCGCGCGCCGAGGAAGCCATGGCCAACGCCACGGCGCCTCGTCCGCAAGAGCAACCTTCAGGCCGCTTGCGCATCTTGGCGGTCGACGATGACCACCTGTCACTGCGCTTGTTGCAGCGCGAGTTGGTGCGTGCTGGCCATGATGTGCTGATCGCCCGCGATGGTGGGGAAGCTCTGGCCATGGCCTTGGAAGCCTGGCCGCACATCGTGATTGCCGACTGGATGATGCCCGAGATGGATGGCATCGAACTCTGTCGTGCGCTGCGCAAGATTCCCGATGGTCGCAACATCTACTTCCTGCTGCTGACCGGGCGCGATGACGAAGAGCGTGTGATCGAGGCCTTCGACTCAGGCGTCGATGACTACATCGTCAAGCCCTTCAACCCGCGCATCTTGCGGGCCCGCTTGCGTTGTGGTGAACGCCTCTTCCAGAAGCGCGAACACGATGAGCGGCGTGAGTCCGATGAGAATCACAACCGTGTCGTCAACGGCCGCAAGGTGCGCAACGCCGAGCGTCGCGCCAATACGGATGAGTTGACCGAGCTGCACAACCGTCGCTGGGCTATGGAACGCCTGCGCGAGTATTGGGAAGAGTCACTTGAAAGTGGCGAGCCTCTGTCGGTTTTGATGATCGATGCCGACGGCTTCAAGAAGGTCAACGATGTGCATGGTCACGATGCAGGCGATGTGGTGCTGCGTGAAATCGCAGGGACATTGGCAGCGCATGCACGCGTAGGCGAGGAAGTGGCCCGCTGGGGTGGGGAGGAGTTCCTTGTGGTCTGTCGCAATGCCACTCTCGAACAAGCCATGGTGTGCGCCGAGCGTCTGCGCTTGGCCACGCCGATGCTGATCGGCGTGGCCCAAAGCGATGCTTCGATGCCGACGTTTGACACCTTGCTCAAACACGCCGACGAAGCCGTCTACGGAGCCAAGGCCGCTGGTCGCAACCGCGTCCACGCGCACACGAATAACGCACAGAACAAGAAACGCACGGCTTGAGATGACCATTCGCCGCTTCGAGGAGTACGAGCGCGACTTGCATATGCCTACACCGGCAGGGGTGGGTTGTGCGATCTTGCGTTCCGCGAGCGGTACGGACTTGGACCTTGAGCGTCTGGTTGCCGCCTTGCGTAGCGATCCGGCGTCCACAGCCCGTGTGCTCGAAGCCTGCAGGCGTCATCGTCCTTCCACGCAAGCGACTACGGTGGCGCTGGCTGCATCGATTCTGCACCCGCGTCACTTGTACGAGACGGCTGTGTCGTTTCACTCGCGTGGTCCGCGACGTGGAGCTGCGCGTGCCTTTGACCACGATCGCTATTGGCGCTGGTCCTTGGCCTGTGCCTGTGCAGCAGAGCTGCTGGCCGAACGCGCTGGCTTGCCCGCCGAGCAAGTGCGCACGGTGGCGCTGCTCTCGCGCATTGGCATGTTGGCTTTGGCCACCGCCGAGCCTGACGAATTTGACACGCTCCTGCGCGATCATGCGGGTCGTCCGGTTGCAGAGCTGCTGCTCGCCGAGGCGCGTGCGTGGGACCTGGATCACTATGAGCTCGCAGCCTCGATGCTGGCGGGCTGGGGCTTTGCGCCAGACGATGTACTAGCCGTGCGCGATCTGGGCCTGCCTGCGCGCGATCGTCCGGCGTTGAGCCCGGCTGCACAGCAACTCGCGGATCTACTGCGACGGGCCGAGATCGTGGCTTCCGATATCGTCGATGCTGCGCCGAGGCCCGGTGAGCCCACGGGTGGTCGGAACTTGCCTTTCCGCTCGAGTGGAGCTGTTTCCGATGCGGATGACGAAGAACTGCGTTGGCGCACGATGCAGCGTCTGCGCGAGTTGACGCGCGCCTTTGAACCCAAGCTCGGTCCGCGCTTGCTCGTCCCCGATGCGGTGGCTGCGCTAGAGCCTGAGTCCACACAAGGTCTGCGTGTGCTGGCCGTAGATGATGACGCGGTCGATCTGCGCATCCTGACCGCGCATCTGGAGCGCGAGGGGTGCACCGTGCTGGTGGCGCGTTCGGGTGCCGAAGCCCTCGAGACCCTCAGTCGCGAGGCAGTGCAAGTCGTGATCACCGACTGGAGCATGCCCGACATGACCGGCTCCGAGTTGTGCCGGCGTGTGCGTTCCTTGGATAGCGGACGCATGATGTTCGTGGTGGTGCTAACCGGTTTGGACGACGAGCGTCGTGCGGTCGATGTGTTCGAGGCCGGCGCGGACGAGTACGTCACGAAGCCCTTCAATCCGCGCGTGTTGTTGGCGCGTGTCAAGTCAGGTTTACGCCTGGCGCGAGCCCATAAAGGCGGGGATGCGCGCCGTTTGGCCCACATGGCCGCCGAGCGCCGCGCGGACATTCGCGAGCGCGAGATGGCGCACTTGGCCACGACGGACATGTTGACGGAATTGCCCAACCGCCGCCGGGCTTGGGAGTTCTTGCACAAGCAGTGGGACCACGCGGTGCGCTCCGGCACGCCGCTGTCGGTGGCCTTGCTGGACCTAGATCACTTCAAGCACATCAATGATGTGCACGGGCACGAAGCGGGTGATGAAGTTCTGCGCATGGCCGCACGCGTCTTGCGCAAACACTCGCGTCGCGGCGACTTGCTGTGCCGTTTCGGCGGGGAGGAGTTCCTGTTGGTCTGCCCAGGTGCAGATCTCCAAGCAGCCACCAAAGCCGCCGAGCGCTTGCGCTCCAAGATCGCCGACGAACCGATCGTGCGCGCCGGCTATCAAGGCCGCTTGACAGTCAGCATCGGGGTCGCTGTGCGCGGTCCCGGGATGTTGGGGATGGACGGCCTGCTCAAGGCCGCCGATGAGGCGCTCTACGCAGCCAAGCAGGCGGGGCGTAACCGCGTGGTGACCGCCAAGGCTTCGTAACGCCCGAATAATCGCGCCCGTCCTGCGTATGCTCTAGCTCATGGAGTGGGAGCATCTCGTCGCTGCGTTGACTGGCATCGGCTTGGCCGCGGCTTGCGGCTTCCGCGTCTTTGTGCCGCCGCTCTTGGCAGGCTTGGCCTTTCGCTGGGGCTGGCTGCCGGCTCCCGAAGCTCTGGCATGGATGAGCACGTGGCCTGCCTTGGTCGCGTTCGGTCTGGCCACGCTGGTCGAGATCGTCGCCTACAAGGTGCCGTGGCTGGACAACCTGCTCGACACGGTCGCCTCGCCCACAGCAGTCTTCGCAGGCTTCCTGTTGGCCTCGGGGTTCTTGGCGGAAGCAGACTCGTGGCTCGTCTGGACCGTGGGTGCTGTCGCTGCTGTTGGGGCTGCTACCGCAGTGCAAGCGACCACCGTGACTGCGCGCGCTGCTAGCACGGCGACGACCGGTGGCCTCGCCAATCCCTTCGTGGCCTTGGCGGAGCTCGCACTCGCAGTGCTCTCCGCTCTTGCCGCGATCGTTGTGCCGATCCTGGCGCTGAGCGCGTTGTTCGTGCTGGTGGTGTGCGCGGTGCTGTGGTGGCGTAGCCGCCGCGCCAAGCCTGCGTAGAGTTCCCCCTGTTAGAGTTGGGGACATGAGCACCGCTGTACTTGATCTGTCGCGCCGCATCGACGGCGTGTGGAATGACTCCATTGTGCCGGCACTCGTCGACTACATTCGCATCCCGAACAAGTCACCGGCTTTTGATGCTCAATGGCGTGAGCATGGACACATGGACCGTGCAACGCAGTTGATCGCGGACTGGTGCCGCACGCGTGCGATCCGCGGATTGACGGTGGAGATCGTGCGCTTGGAAGGTCGCACGCCCGTCATCTGGATGGAGATCCCGGCTACAGCTCCCACCGGCGCAGACACGGTGCTGCTGTATGGCCACTTGGACAAGCAGCCCGAGTTCAGCGGTTGGGAAGAGGGCTTGGGGCCGTGGACTCCCGTGATGCGCGGCGAACGCTTGTATGGGCGCGGAGGTGCAGATGATGGCTATGCAGCGTTCGCTTCGTTGACCGCTATCGAAGCGCTGCAAGCGAACCAAGTGCCTCATGCACGCTGCGTCGTGTTGATTGAGGCCTGCGAGGAGTCGGGTAGCGCGGACTTGCCGTTCTACATCGAAGCGCTCGCTGCGCGCATCGGCACGCCGAGCCTCGTGGTTTGCTTGGATTCCGGCTGTGGCGATTGGGAGCGCATGTGGAGCACGACTAGCTTGCGTGGCCTCGTCGGCGGCAACTTGATCGTCGAGACCATCAAGGAAGGTGTGCACTCAGGCGACGCATCGGGCATCGTGCCCTCGAGCTTCCGCGTCTTGCGCAAGGTGTTGTCGCGTTTGGAAGATGAGGACACCGGTCGCATTCGCGACCCCTTCTTTCATGTCGAGATCCCCAAGCAACGCATCGAGCAAGCGCACCTAGCCGCACAGGTGCTTGGCGATGCAGTTTGGTCCAAGTTCCCGTGGCACACAGGATGTGTGCCGATGGCCAAAGACCCGACCGAACTGCTGTTGAATCGCACCTGGCGTCCAGCGCTGTCGATCACGGGCGCGCGCGGCTTCCCTGACTTGGACGCCGCCGGCAACACGCTGCGTCCTCTGTCGGCTGTCAAAATTTCTTTGCGTATCCCGCCCACGCTTGAGCCCAAGGCCGCCTTGGCGCGCTTGAAAGAGCTGCTCGAGCAAGATCCGCCCTACGGTGCGCGCGTACGCTTTGAAGGCGAGAAAGCGAGCACAGGTTGGCATGCGCCCGAGTTGGCTCCGTGGTTGGAAGCCTCGAGCCAGCGCGCCTCGCGAGCTGCCTTCGGCCACGATTCCGTGTGCATGGGCGAAGGGGGCTCGATCCCGTTCATGGGCATGCTTGGTCGTCGCTACCCGCAAGCACAGTTCTTGATCACGGGCGTGTTGGGACCGCACAGCAACGCACACGGCCCCAATGAGTTTCTCGACATCCCTACGGGACGCAAGCTGACGGCTTGCGTCGCGCAGGTCGTCGCGGATCACGCTGTGCGCAGCTGACCTCAGTCACGCACAGGGTTCGCGCCCGCTCCTGGACCGTACACCACGGCGTTGTGGAACACGCGCAGTGGTCCGCGGAACCAGCCACGGAAGGTGGGTGCTGAGGCGAACAAGATGACTTGCCCGTTGCCTACGCGCTCGACCGTGCACCAACTGGCGTTCTCGAGTCGTTCGCGAGCCTCGGGCCACAGGAGACCGCCTAGCCGCAAGCGCGCACCTTCAGCCAAACGCACGGCAGTGCGCACGCTGTCTTTCGCGTAGATGGCGTTGCTGCCGTCGTAGTACACCGGTAGCTCTGCGCGGCAGCCGGCGCTCAGCCAGTGGTCTTCCAGGACTTCACCGCGCAGCAACACACCGGAAGGTGCGTAGACACGCAGGCGTGCCTCGCGTTCCTCCGGCGTCTCGCCGCTTTCGTCCTTCTTCGGTGCTGCGGCAGGCTCTTGCACGGCCTGTGCATCGAACACCACGCTCGGGTTCGGCTCGATGGTGCCGGCCACGCGTGCACGCCGCGCGGCGCGCACATAGCTGTCCAGTTCACTTACCACATCGCCGCGCAAGCGCGCTTGTGTCAGCTGGGCCTCAGGATTGCAGACCGCCGCCGCCGCCCCCCCCAAGGCGATCAGCGTCCCGCCTGCGCGTGTCCATTCGCGCAACTCTTCGGCATGTGTGCTGACCCACGCACCCAAGGACCCATCGGCCAGCACCAAGACCTCATACCTGCGCAGGTCAAGCGAGCGGAAGCTCTGCGCATCGGCCAAGGTCACGGGCACGCCCAACTCGACATCGAGCGCGTGCCACACATGCCCGAACGAGTCATTGTCGACCGGCGTGTTGGACAGCACGGCGATGCGCGCATGCGCCAACAGTTCAAAGTGGCGGCCACCGAGGTCGGGGCCTTCGTCGGGGCTGCGCGCGCCCGAAGTCGCATACGCCACCGCGTTCGCGCGCGTAGCCGCCTCCGCTACACGCGCGCCCGCGTCCACGCCATTCTCGTGGCGGCGGACCAGCAAGCTCCAACGCGCGAATGAGCGTCCCGCGTTGCGGAAAGGTTCGTTGCACAGGTGCACATTCAAGCCAAGCTCCATGGCTTGGGCAGCGAAACGCACAGCGCTGTCGTCCTGTCCATCGACGATCCAGCCGTAGATAGGGGCCGCGGCATCGGGTGCCGCCACAACGCGCGGATTGCTCGCTGGCGTGAGCGACTCGATGGTGTTGCCCGCGATGTCTGCATGCTCACACCAGTACGCATCCAAGTCCCAGCCCAAGGTGGGCGTCCACGCCGTGACATCGTAGGACTTGGGGACGCCCTTGGTCTCCAGCTCCTTGCGCTCACGCGCGAGCGAGCCTTGGTCGTACCGCGGATCGAAATCGAGCAGCGCCTTCACATACGCCGACAGCGGCTGGCGTGTGCTCACGACCAGCGTGCCAGCGGGGAACTCGCGCGCTGTCGCCGGCGTGTGCATGGGGCCACGCGCCTCACTGACCTGGAAGGCCGCGGCGGCGCGCTTCACTTCGATGCCCTGACGCACCAGCAGCTCGACGAAGCGCTGTTCGCGCTCGGGGTGGCGCCCCGTGGCGAGCACATACATGCGCTCGTTGCCCGGTGTCGCCGGGTCGATGGCTTGACGCTTGGCGGCCAAGTACTCGCGCAGCGCAAGCTCGCGATTCTTGGCCAAGGTCGCTGTGTTGGCTACCGAACCAAGCGCTTGACGGTGCACGCCTTCGCGGTAGGTGACAACTTCTCCTGACAAGCGTCGGATCGCTGTGCCTACGAAGCGCGCTTGCTCGTACAGGATGCCGCACGCACCTTGGAAGGTCGCCCACGCATCGGAGTAGCCCGGGTACCACGAATCAGCCCATTCGCGCGTGTAGTAGCTCCAGCCCTGTGCGTCAAATTCCTTGGACAGGTCGGCTGTGTACTCTTGCCACCAACGCTTGGTGTAAGCAGGGAATGTGGGGGTGAACGGGTCGGTCGCGGGGTACACCAAGAAGGTGTCCATGGCGCCCATTTCGTGGGCATCCACCAGCAGCTGCGGCATCCACGCGCGGAAAGCCGCCCAGCGCGCACGCGTCTCCGGTTGCGTGCCGAAGGACCAGTCGCGATTCATGTCGTACAGGTAGTGATTGCCACGCCCGTACGGCCAGCGTCCGCGATGCATGCCATCGCGATCCACATTGGTGGTGTAGCCCGCGCTTTGTTCGAGCATCGACAGGATGCGCTCGCGACCATCCGGGTTCATGCAGGGATCGAGCACGATCACCACTTGGTCCAGGACTTCCGTCACATCGGCGGATGTCCCGGCCGCATAGTGATAGGCCACGGCCAAGCTGGCATCGGTGCCGGACATCTCGTCGCCGTGAATCGAATACGCCAACCAAGCGATGGCCGGCGTCTCCTTGACGAGGCGTTCGCCTTCTTCGGTCGAGATGCCGCGCGGATCGGCGAGGCGTTGGATCGCGGCGCGAATCGCAGGCAGCTTGGCACGATTCGCTTCCGAGGCGATGACAGCCACCACCAACTCGCGACCTTCGTGCGTGCGACCAATCGTCTCCACGGTCAGGCGTTTGCTGCTGGCTTCCAACTTGCGCAGCCCCGCGAGGATCTCGTGGTGGTGCGCGGTGAACGCGCCCGCCGGCCGTCCCAGCAACTGCTCGACCGTGGGTACCTTGGAGTCATAGGTGGTCTGCGGGAAAAAGGGCGCCGGTGGCGTGCTCTTCCAGCGACCGATGTCACCGAAGTCGATGCTGCGCGGGGCTTGCGGCAGAGCCGGCGCTTGCGGCAAAGCCGTGGCGCACGCACAGAGGATGGGGAGGATGGATAGCAGGCGTAGGGCGAGCTTCATGACAACCCCAACTTTGCCGAATCCTGACCGGATCCGTAGTGGGCAGTGCTTTGGAAGCATCAGGAATAGCTATGTTGTATATTCATGATGTTGTGATGTATCTAGAAGGACCGCGCAGGTGCTATCGTTTTCCCCGCAATGCCCTGCCGACCAAAGTCGGGCGTGCGCCTCGCGGGCGCCGCTCAGGAGTCTGAAACATGAGTGCCTCCCAAGCTGGGGGGGACAACCACCTCAGGCAGCTCACCCCGCTGCTCGTCTGGGCGGTGGTGTTCTGCGACATCGGCACCAGCGTCTACTACGTGCCGGGCATTTTGTACGAGCGCGTCGGCAATGTAGCGCCCGTCTTCGTCTGGATCGGCTTGCTGGGCTTCGTGTTGCTCGCGGCCAAGTATGTGGAGATCTGTTGGCGCAAGCCCGATGGCGGCGGGGTCGTCAACATCGCGGGGGAGGCCTTCACGCCGATGATCGGCGCCCTCGGCGGCGTCCTCATCCTTGTCGGCTACTTCATGACCTCGGCGATTTCGTCGGTGTCCGGCATGCACTACCTCGGGACGATCGTGCCCGCCGTAGAGCACAACATCGTCCTCTGGTCGGTGGCGGCGCTGCTGTTGTTGGCCGTGGTCAACTTCATCGGCATTCGCGAGAGCGCGGCGCTGTCTCTGGTCATGGCCGCCGCCGCCATCGTCGTCAACTTGATCGTGGTGGTGGTGACGCTGTTCAGCGCACCAGACTTCCACTGGCCAGCTCTGCAACAGAACCTCGCCCTCGCGAAGGATCTGGACCTCTCGACCTTCCTGGTGGGCTTCTCCGGCGCTTGGCTCGCGTTCTCGGGCCTTGAGAGCATCAGCCAACTCAGCCCGGCGATGAAGCTGCCCATCAAGCTCAGCGCCAAGAAGGGCATGCGCCTCGTCATCGTGACGATGATCGCCACCTCACCGGTGCTGACGCTGTTGGCCATTTCGCTGGTGCCGAACGAGGTCAAGGACCTCAACTCGGAGCGCTTTGTCTCCGAGCTTGGCGGCCAGTTCGGCGGCAGCTGGCTCAAGCTCTCCGTTGTGTTGACTGCGTCCAGCTTGCTGCTCTTTGCCGCAAACACAGCCATCATCGGCTCCTATCACGTCTTCATCGCCCTCGCCGAACAAGGCTTCATGCCCACAGCCGTCGCCGCGCGCAATCGTTGGTTCGGCACGCCGACGGTCGGCATCTTGCTGTCGACCTTGATCCCGATCGCGGTGGTGTTGCTGGCGGAAGGCAACATGCTGCTCCTCGGTGGCTTGTACGCGTTTGGCTTGCTGGGCGCGTTCTTGCTGAGTTCGGCCGGCCTAGATGTGCTGCGCTGGCGTGATGGTCGTCGCGATTGGCTCTTCTGGTCGGGCGTGTTCACCTCGGTGCTGGTCCTCATCGCGTGGCTCGTGACGATGAAGGTCGAGGGTCTGGCCACCTTGTTGGGCGTCGCCCTCGTGTTGGTCGGTGTCCTGGCCGCTGTCGGCACGCGCCGCAAGTGGTTCTCGGATCTCTTCTACGCCTTGCCCTTCGTGCGGCGTGCGATGCCGGAGCGCATTCACGATGTGGAAGAGGTCATCGAGGCCGATGAGAAGTCGGACATCTTGAGCCTCTCGCAAGCGGAATCGCTGGTCTCTCTCTACCCCGGCTCCACGATGGTGGCCGTGCGCGGCGCCAATGCGGAACTGATCGGTGAGGCCATCAACCGCGAGAAGGGCTTCGGCGGCAAGGCGCTGTATGTGCTCTATGTTGAAGAGCGCACGGGCCTCTTCGTTGGCGGTGGAGATGAGTTCCAGCCCAAGCCCGAAGGGGTGCAAGCCTTGAAGGCCGCGGCTGCCGCAGCTGCTGCAGCCGACAAGGACTTCATGGTCGTTCCCGTGTGGACCGTCTCCTACAACGCCGTCGAAGGCATCGCGCGCGCGGCCGAGACGCTGGGCGTGAATGCGATCATGATCGGCGTG
>Ga0255096_1000978_pt1 | contig 12605 bp, 10 predicted proteins | sample Colum_Atlam_RepA_2_FD_188563 | JGI IMG/M metagenome (GOLD analysis project Ga0255096, IMG submission 188563) | Freshwater microbial communities from Columbia River, Oregon, United States - Colum_Atlam_RepA_8d | ecosystem: Environmental > Aquatic > Freshwater > River | place: USA: Oregon...
GTTCGATGTGTATCGCGGCAAGGGAGTGAGCGACGATTCACGCAGTTTGGCCTATCGCTTGCGCCTTCAGGCTCCCGATCGAACGCTGACTGATGTGGAAGTATCGGATGTACGCGCGAAGTGCATTGCCGCCGCCGAAAAGCTTGGTGCAGCCCTGCGGGGATAGCCCATTTAGGTCGTTGCATAGTTATGCGACCTTCTGTATAATTATGCAATGATTTCTGTCGGCATTATCGGCGCATCTGGGTTCACCGGGGCAGAACTGTTGCGCATCTGTGCAACCCATCCGCACTTCGAAGTGAAATATGCAACGGGTGATTCGCAGGCGGGAACCCTTGCGCGTTCGTTGTACCCATCGCTTGCTGCCACGTATCCAAACTTGGTGTTTGAAGAATTCGAGATCGACAAAGCCCTCGCCTGTGATGTGTTGTTTCTCGGTTTGCCTCACGAAGCCTCACTAGAGCTCGTGCCTCAACTGGTGAACAAAGTGAAGTTGGTTGTCGACCTATCGGCTGCTTTTCGTTTGACCGATACGTCGAAGTATCCGCAGTGGTACGGGTTCACGCACACCCATCCAGAATTAGTCGCAAGTGCGGTGTATGGCCTGCCCGAGTTGCATCGAGAGCAGTTGAAGACAGCGCGTCTCATCGCTACTCCTGGTTGCTATGTGACGGCTGCAAGTTTGGCGCTACAACCGTTGGTCAAAGCTGGAGCCATAGACCCAGTCGGCGTGATTGTGGATGCTGCTTCTGGTGTTTCCGGTGCAGGTCGAGCAGCAAAACATTCAAACTCGTTTAATACGGTTGACGAAGATTTCACCGCATACGGATTGCTTGATCACAGACACACTCCCGAGATTGAACAAGTAACTGGTGCACAGATTTTGTTCACCCCACATTTGGCCCCGATGAACAGGGGAATTCTGGCAACGTGTTACGCGCGCCCGACTGCAGGAACGACGCCGACAACTGCATCGCTATTGGCAACTCTCGCACGTGCATATGCAAAAGAGCCTCTCGTTGTCGTGGGTCAGAACTCACCTTCAACCAAGGCAACACTCGGCACCAATGTCACGCACATCACCGCGCGTTACGACGAGCGCACGGGCTATGTCATGGTGCTGAGTGCGCTGGACAATTTGGCAAAAGGTGCCTCGGGTGGAGCAGTGCAAGCAGCAAACGTCGCACTTGGCTTGAATGAACTCGATGGTCTTTCAATGGTGGGAATGTATCCATGAGCGAACTGATGAACGAATCACACGAACGCGTCGGCGCGCTGCTTATTGAAGCGTTGCCGTATATCCAGCAGTTTGCAGGTAAGACAGTTGTTGTTAAATACGGTGGCAATGCATTGGCCGGAGCAAGCGATGCAGACGCTGCGGGAACGTTCGCACAAGACATCGCCCTCATGCATGCCGTGGGTATTAAGCCAGTGGTGGTGCATGGCGGCGGGCCACAAATCAGCGCTCTCATGGAACGACTCGGTAAGAAGCCAGAGTTTCGAAACGGTCTGCGCGTCACCGATGCCGAAACAGTGGAGATCGCGAGCATGGTTCTTCTTGGCACAGTCAACCCACAATTGGTTTCGGCAATCAACGTGCATGGCGCATCAGCAATCGGCGTCTCAGGACAAGACGCCGGTTTGTTGCGGGTAACTCAACGAGACCCCGAGTTGGGTTTTGTTGGCGACATTGCCTCTGTTGATCCAACAGTGTTGAAGAGCGCTATCGCCGACAATGCAGTGCCAGTGGTTGCCACGATCGGCAGTGATGCTTCAGGTCAGGCATACAACGTAAATGCAGATACCGCTGCTGCCGCAATCGCCGTTGCACTAGGTGCAGAGAAGCTCATCTACCTCACCGATATCGAAGGTTTGCGTGCCAACAAAGACGATGCCGCATCAATTATTCGTCGTACAACAGCTTCAGAGATCGCACGACTCATGGCGAGCGGTTCCATAGACGGTGGAATGATTCCGAAAATGGAAAGTTGTGTGGACGCAATTACGAGTGGAGTATCGCGCTGTCACATTTTGGACGGGCGTATTCCGCACGTACTGCTGATTGAGCTATTCACCATTGCTGGTGTTGGAACCATGATTACCGCTGATCAGGAAGTGGGGAAGAAATGACGTCACACGCTTTTGCTACATCGGGTAACTATTGCCCGTTCATTCCTGTCTTTGGACCGCCACAAGTTATGTTCGAGCGCGGATTGGGAACACAATTGTGGGATACCGATGGGAAGCGGTATCTCGACTTTCTGTGCGGAATTGCGGTCACGTCGCTGGGGCATAGCAATCCAGTAGTTACCTCTGCAATTGCTGAACAAGCTGCAACGTTGATGCATGTCAGCAATTTTTTTGCGAACCCTGTTGCAACTGAGACCGCGGTTTTGGTTGACCAGTTATTGGGCGGTGGAGGACAGGTGTTCTTCTGTAACTCTGGAGCCGAAGCTAACGAAGCCGCAATCAAGTTGGCGCGCAAGTTTGGTGGCCGCGGTCGACACACCGTGGTCAGTGCATTGGGAAGCTTCCACGGAAGAACGCTTGCGGCGCTCGCCGCTACTGGTCAGCCAGCCAAGCACGAACCGTTTCAGCCGATGCCGCAAGGATTCAAGCATGTGGTGTTTGACGACATTGCTGCCCTCGATGCTGCTGTCGATTCATCGGTTGCCGCAGTTTTGCTCGAACCGGTGCAAGGAGAAGGCGGAGTTATTCCTGCATCGCAGGAGTACATGAAGTTTGCAGAGAAGATCTGTCGCGAGCGCGGCGTCTTGCTCATGATCGACGAAGTGCAAACTGGTTACGGAAGAACCGGCTCTTGGTTCGGTTTTGAGCATTATGGCATTTCGCCAGACGTGGTGATCATGGCCAAGGCAATGGGCAACGGAATGCCTATTGGTGGTATTTGGGCAAAGAAAGAAGTTGCTTCGGTGTTCAAACCTGGCGATCATGGCAGCACGTTTAGTGGCACCGCGATCGCTACATCTGCGGCGCGAGCGACCATCAAGGAAATGCAGCGATTGAACGCACCGAAGTTGGCTGTTGAAAAGGGTGCATTGCTTACCTCGCTGGTACAGGTACTTCCACAAGTTGTGTCTGTGCGTGGACGTGGATTGTTGCTCGGTGTCGAACTGGCACAGGGCATCGATGCCAAAGAAGTTCAACTGCAACTTCTGAAGAACGGTTTGGTAACCAATGCGGTAACGGCAACTGCGCTGCGTCTTGCACCACCGTTGACAGTCTCCGAAGAAGAAATTCGAGAAGCTGCTGGCATCATCGCAGCAGTGCTGAAAGGTGTTTAGTCATGACACACAGAAATTTTCTGCACATTTACGATTTGTCTGCAACTGAACTTCGCAATGTGCTTGCTCTTGCTCAGGTACCAATCGCCAAACTTGGGCGTCCACTTGAGGGGAAAGGCGTAGCTCTCATCTTTGAGAAGCCTTCTAATCGCACTCGACACAGCATGGAAATGGCTGTTGTGCAGCTTGGTGGACACCCCGTGTACACGCGTGGCGAAGAAGTAGGTATCGATGTGCGCGAGTCAGTAGAAGACATCACCAATGTGATGTCGGGGTATCACGCCATGTTGTGTGCGAGAGTGTTCGACCACGGCGTGTTGCACCGCATGGCGGCAGTTTCTTCTGTTCCTGTTGTCAACATGCTGAGCGATTTTGCTCATCCACTTCAAGCAGTTGCTGATGTGCTGACGATGCAGCAACATCTTGGGGACCTGCAGGGTAAAACGGTCACCTACGTTGGTGACTTCAACAATGTTGCCCGTTCGCTCTGTGAAGCGTCAGCCATGCTTGGCATGCACATTCGTCTTGGTTGCCCAGAAGGGTATGACGCACATGGCAATGAGTTGCTGGGTCTAACAGAACTTGGTGCCGCTTCGGTGGAGCAGTACCGCGATGTTGCTATTGCAGTGAGCGGTGCGCATGCAGTGCATACCGACACCTGGACGTCGATGGGTCAAGAGAGCGAGTCGGCAGAACGCGAAGCAGTGTTTGCTGGGTTTGAAGTAACGAATGAAATCATGTCGCTTGCGGACTCGCGTGCAATTTTTATGCATTGTTTGCCTGCGCACCGTGGGCAAGAGGTGTCGCCATCGGTTATTGATGGCCCACAAAGCAAGATCTATCCGCAAGCACATAACCGAATGCACGCAGCACGTGGAGTGCTGGCGTTTCTTATGGGAGTGAAACAATGACAACAAAAGTGCAACGACAGGGTGCGGTCGCGCAGTTAATCGCAGATCACGACGTCACTAGCCACACGCAACTCGTTACCTTGTTGAAAAAGGCTGGCATTGTGGCTACTCAGGCGACAGTATCTCGCGACTTGGAAGAAATTGGCGCAGTCAAAGTGCGCACCTCGCATGGCGAAACCGCATATGCCATTCCAGAATTTGAGCCAGATCGCATTGCGCCGCTTGAACAGTTGCGTCGTGTGCTTGCAGAGTGGGTTGCCGATATTCAAATCAGCGAACCCATTGTCATCATTCGTACGCCACCAGGATGTGCACATGTTGTTGCTTCGGCGCTTGATCGTTCACGCATTGAAGGCCTTGCAGGCACAGTTGCCGGTGATGACACCATGTTCTGTGTTGCCAGCCAAAACTATGGAGCGAAGAAACTTGCTGCACATCTTGGCAAGCTTGCTGGCTTGCAGAAAACAAAAGGTTCGAAATGAGCGACAATCAATCACAGCCACTGTGGCATGGCAGATTTAGTAGTGGGCCAGCAGAAGAACTCTTGGCGTTCACTGAAAGCCTGTCGTTCGACAAACGCTTGTGGAAAGACGACATCGTTGGTTCGCTCGCGCATGTGAAAGGTCTTGGTCACGCCGGAATTTTGCCACTTTCCGAAGTTGCACAAATTGAATCCGCATTGCACCAAGTTGCTTCTGAATTCGTAAATGGAACCTTTCAGTTTGTTGCTGGCGAAGAAGACATCCACACGTCTATCGAGCGTCGTGTTACTCAAATCGCTGGTCCGGTTGGCGGAAAGGTGCACACCGGCAGGAGCCGTAACGATCAATGTGTCACTGCACTGCGCTTGTGGACCAAACGAGAACTTGCGGCCCTTGCAGAGCGTCTGATTGCTCTCTGTGATGTACTCACGCAGCGTGCCGACTTGGCTGGATGGGGTAGCGACGGCGTGTATCTGCCTGGATACACCCATGTACAACGCGCTCAGCCGGTGTTGCTTGCTCATCATCTCATGGCTCACGCATGGGCGTTCACTCGCGACATTGATCGTCTCATCAGCACGATTAAACGGGCCGATGTTTCACCGCTGGGTGCTGGAGCACTTGCGGGTTCATCGTTGCCGCTTGATCCCAACTTCACTGCTCGTGAAATGGGATTTGCCGACAGATTCTCTAATTCACTCGATGCTGTTTCCGATCGTGACTTCGTTGCTGAAGCGTTATTCGATCTCGCACTCATTGGCACGCACCTCTCACGGATTGGCGAAGAGTGGGTGCTGTGGACTTCAGAAGAATTTGGGTTTGTCACACTTGATGATCGTTATGCAACTGGGTCATCCATGCTTCCGCAAAAAAAGAACGCTGATATCGCCGAACTTGCACGTGGCAAAGCTGGGCGCCTCATCGGCAACCTCACTGGTTTGCTCACCACGCTGAAGGGCTTACCACTTGCATACAACCGTGACTTGCAGGAAGACAAAGAACCGTTGTTCGACTCGTACGATCAGGTTTCATTGGCCGTTGGGGCACTTACGGGAATGATTCAAACGGCAACATTCAATTCCGATCGCATGCGTGAGGCTGCCGATGTGCAGTCGTTATCAGCAACCGATTTAGCCGAATACCTCGTGCGTAAGGGAACGCCGTTTCGTCAAGCGCACGCAATTGTCGGCGAACTGGTGCAAAAAGCGATTTCAGGTTCGCAATCGTTGCAACAACTCGTGGCAGATTCCCCAGAATTCGATGCCGATGCTCTGCAACTCATTGGCACAGGTGTAGGAGTACAACTTCGCTCGTCACCTGGCGCTTCAGGTCCACACGCAGCAGAGGATCAACGAGCCCGCTTTGCTTCGGTAATTGCATCACTTCGTACATCGCTCGCGATCTAACATCTCTGTATGGCTCAATTCGGTGACGTAGTTCAAGAGTTCGCCTCGCGCGGACTCATTCATGACTCCACCGACAGGGCCGACCTTACGAAGCGCAGCACAACATCGCAGATGTCGGCATATGTTGGTTTTGACCCAACTTCAGACTCGTTGCATGTTGGAAACTTGCTTGGCCAAATCAGCTTGCGTCGTTTTCAAATGCTCGGTCACAGACCAGTAGTTCTTGCTGGAGGAGCAACAGGAATGGTGGGAGATCCATCGGGTCGTAGCGAAGAACGCAATTTGCTCGACGCCGACTCTCTTGCGCACAACGTGTCATGCATTAAGGGTCAGCTTGAACGCATTCTGGATTTTGATTCTGGAGCGAACAAGGCAGTGTTGGTCGACAACGCAACATGGACAAAAGATGTTCCTGTGCTCGACTTCTTGCGCGATGTTGGCAAGTACATCACCGTGAACCAGATGATGGCAAAAGATTCAGTGAAGTCGCGCATTAGCGATGGCAATGGATTGTCGTTTACTGAATTCAGTTACATGTTGCTGCAAGCAAATGACTTCAGGCATTTATGCGAACACCTTGACTGTGAAATGCAAATGGGTGGCTCCGATCAATGGGGCAATATCACCGCAGGCATTGATCTGATTCGCAAGCGTTTAGGACGTGACTCGTTCGGACTTACATGGCCGCTCGTAACAAAATCGGATGGCACAAAGTTTGGAAAAACTGCAGATGGAGCGGTGTGGCTTGACGCCAAGCGCACGTCGCCATATCAATTCCGTCAGTTCTGGATGCAAGTTACCGACATTGATATTGAACGCATGTTGCCGCAGTTTTCGTTGCGACCAATGGAAGAAATTGCATCGATATTGAATGAACAACGTCTCAGTCCAGAGAAGCGTGTTGCACAGCGAACTTTGGCAAATGAAATAACGTCAATGTTGCACGGTGAAGAATCAGCCAATGCAGCAGAGCAAGCAGCGGATGTGTTGTTTGGTGCGAATCCAGTTTTTGCAAGTGAAGCAACATTGAAGTTGATTGCTCAAGAAGTTGCTGTGACACAAATGGGAACAGCGGTGTTGCATGATGCTGTCGGCGTATTAGTCACCACAGGGTTGGCCTCGTCTAACTCTGAAGCGCGTCGACTTTTGCAGCAGCGAAGCGTGCGCGCCAACGGGGAACAGTTGGACGAACACGCCAAACTGGACAAAGTGGCTCTTCTTCATGGTCGCTGGATGCTTCTGCGCAAAGGCAAAACGGCGTACCATTTGCTCGACTTTGCAGGCTAAAACCTTTACGCCGTAAGGCTTTGGCGGTAATTCCCCAGCAAACCCATGCTGGCTATGGCCGGCGTCCGACAACGTGCCCGAGGTCTCCGCAAAGCCAAAAGAAATAAGGGTTTTTCTTTTGAGGGAGGTTGACGCAGGCCAGTTCACCCCGCTAGATTTGCACTCCGCCTCATGGGCAGGTTTGTTGCTCTGCAACGAATCGGTACATGTGCGGCAACCAAGTGTTATTACCGGGTAATCGTGCAGCGTAAAAACTGCTCATTAACTCGAGTAACACAAGGTGATTGCTCCTTGAAAACGAAAGAGAAGACTGAACGCCAGTGCGGGCAGTAGGACACGATCCGCAAGGATCGCAGTTTTGCTGTCTGTCAATTCCGGTCGGATGAAAATCCGGCCAAACAAAACATCGTTGAGAAATCAACAAAATCAATTATCAATCAGTAGAGCTACTGATTGGTCAGGAAACGTTGGTGCGGATAAGCCGAAAGGCTGACAATACCAACGCGGACTTTCCAGAATTCAACCTGCTCAGTTGCGAGACATCATTGTGAATCTCTTGTAGATCCATATTTGACGAATTTGACTGAAACAGGAAGTTCTTGACGGAGAGTTTGATCCTGGCTCAGGACGAACGCTGGCGGCGTGCTTAACACATGCAAGTCGAACGGAATCCATGGTGTAGCAATACACCGGAAGATTTAGTGGCGAACGGGTGAGGATCACGTGAGAAACGTGCCCCAGACTCTGGGATAACAATTGGAAACGATTGCTAATACCGGATGACGTCGGAGAATCGCATGATTCACTGACGAAAGATATTTCGGTTTGGGAGCGTCTCGCGGCCTATCAGCTTGTTGGTGGGGTAATGGCCTACCAAGGCAACGACGGGTAGCTGGTCTGAGAGGATGATCAGCCACACTGGGACTGAGACACGGCCCAGACTCCTACGGGAGGCAGCAGTGGGGAATCTTGCGCAATGGGCGAAAGCCTGACGCAGCAACGCCGCGTGCGGGATGAAGGCCTTCGGGCTGTAAACCGCTTTCAGCAGGAACGAAAATGACGGTACCTGCAGAAGAAGGAGCGGCCAACTACGTGCCAGCAGCCGCGGTGACACGTAGGCTCCAAGCGTTGTCCGGATTTATTGGGCGTAAAGAGCTCGTAGGCGGTTGAGTAAGTCGGGTGTGAAAACTCTGGGCTTAACCCGGAGACGCCATCCGATACTGCTCTGACTAGAGTTCAGGAGGGGAGTGGGGAATTCCTAGTGTAGCGGTGAAATGCGCAGATATTAGGAGGAACACCGGTGGCGAAGGCGCCACTCTGGACTGAAACTGACGCTGAGGAGCGAAAGCATGGGTAGCAAACAGGATTAGATACCCTGGTAGTCCATGCCGTAAACGGTGGGCACTAGGTGTGGGTTCCAACTAACGGGATCCGCGCCGTCGCTAACGCATTAAGTGCCCCGCCTGGGGAGTACGGTCGCAAGACTAAAACTCAAAGGAATTGACGGGGGCCCGCACAAGCAGCGGAGCGTGTTGCTTAATTCGATGCTACGCGAAGAACCTTACCTAGGTTTGACATGTTCGGAAAAGCAGCAGAGATGTTGTGTCCGCAAGGGCCGAACACAGGTGGTGCATGGCTGTCGTCAGCTCGTGTCGTGAGATGTTGGGTTAAGTCCCGCAACGAGCGCAACCCTTATCCAATGTTGCCAGCAAGTTATGTTGGGGACTCATTGGAGACTGCCGGGGTTAACTCGGAGGAAGGTGGGGATGACGTCAAGTCCTCATGCCCCTTATGTCTAGGGCTGCAAACACGCTACAATGGCCGATACAAAGGGTTGCCTGCTCGCGAGAGTTAGCTAATCCCGTAAAGTCGGTCTCAGTTCGAATTGAAGTCTGCAACTCGACTTCATGAAGCTGGAGTTGCTAGTAATCCCGGATCAGCACGCCGGGGTGAATACGTTCCCGGGCCTTGTACACACCGCCCGTCACACCACGAAAGTCGGCAACACCCGAAGCCGGTGGCCTAACCGCAAGGAAGGAGCCGTCTAAGGTGGGGTCGGTGATTGGGGTGAAGTCGTAACAAGGTAGCCGTACCGGAAGGTGCGGCTGGATCACCTCCTTTCTAAGGAGTCGACTCAAGAACTCGAAGACATTCGTTTTCGGTTTTTGTTTCGTTTCTAGTTAATGCACTGTCGTGTCAATCGCAAGATATTTGTAAGTAGCAGGTTTACCTCCTTACAAAAGATCAACGGTCGACATAATCTTCTCTTTCGTTTTGAGGGAGCAATCCCTCAGCGATGACGATGAGTACTTGTTGCTAACAAGTCCATCCTCTCTCAGTAACGATTTATCGTTTACATTCGCACCTTGAGAATTTCAGAGCAAGCACGAGCATCTAATAATTTAATTATTAACATTAATTCCAAGCTACAAAGAGCCAACGGTGAATGCCTTGGCGCCAATAACCGAAGAAGGACGTGGATGACTGCGAAAAGTTACGGTGAGCCGTCTATCAGGCTTTGACCCGTAAATATCCGAATGAGGAAACTCTGCACCCGTCATGGGGTGCAACTCTGAAGTGAATACATAGCTTCAGTGGAGGGAACCGGGAGAATTGAAACATCTCAGTACCCCGAGGAATGAAAAGCAAACGCGACTCCCTTAGTAGCGGCGAGCGAAAAGGGACGAGGCTAAACCGTGCTGGCGCAATAGCCTGATGGCGTTGCCAGTACGGTGTCGTGGGACGACTAGACACTGCATCAGAGGTGTCACGAAGTTACAAAGTTGCTAGGTAGAAGAATTGTCTGGGAAGACAAGCCACAGTGGGTAATAGCCCCGTATTCGAAACTTATGCAGCCTTCGAGTCCAATCCCAAGTAATGCCGGATCCGAGCAATCTGGCATGAATCTGTGGGGACCACCCCATAAGCCTAAGTATTTATTGGCGACCGATAGTGAACCAGTACCGTGAGGGAAAGGTGAAAAGAACCCCGGGAGGGGAGTGAAATAGTACCTGAAACCGTTGGTTTACAAACAGTCAGAGAGTCGTTGTACCGTTCGCGGTGCAGCCTCGATGGCGTGCCTTTTGAAGAATGAGCCTACGAGTTACGGTATGTGGCAAGGTTAACCCGTGAGGGGTAGCCGGAGCGAAAGCGAGTCTGAATAGGGCGTTTAGTCGCATGCTGTAGACCCGAAGCCAAGTGATCTTGCCATGGGCAGGTTGAAGCGGGGGTAAGACCCCGTGGAGGACCGAACACACGTCAGTTGAAAATGGCGGTGATGACCTGTGGTAAGGGGCGAAAGACCAATCAAACTTGGCGATAGCTGGTTCTCCTCGAAATGCATTTAGGTGCAGCGTCATGCGTTCAGTACCGGAGGTAGAGCACTGGATGGGTTAGGGGGCCTACAAGCTTACCGACCCCAGCCAAACTCCGAATTACGGTACTCCAGAGCATGGCAGTGAGACCACGGGGGATGAGCTTCGTTGGTCGAAAGGGAAACAGCCCAGATCATCATCTAAGGCCCCTAATTCAGGACTAAGTGGAAAACGATGTGAAACCGCATAGACAGCCAGGAGGTTGGCTTAGAAGCAGCCACCCTTAAAAGAGTGCGTAACAGCTCACTGGTCGAGTGGTTTTGCGCGGACAATATAACGGGGCTCAAGTCCTGAGCCGAAGATATGGATTGCATCGTCATTCGTGATGATGCAGTGGTAGAGGAGCGTTGATGCAGCAGTGAAGCGGCGGGATGACCCGACGTGGAGCGGCATCAAGTGAGAATGTAGGCATGAGTAGCGAGAGAGGGGTGAGAAACCCCTCCGCCGAAAGCCCAAGGTTTCCTGGGGAAGGCTAATCCTCCCAGGGTAAGTCGGGAGCTAAGGAGAGGCCGAGAGGCGTATCCGATGCACAACTGGTTGATATTCCAGTACCGCCGTGTACACGTCAAGCCCAAGAACGAAAAAGTGGGGGCTGCCTTCGGGCGAACCCACGGATTTGTTTGCGGGTAGCTGAAGGGGGACACAGGAGGGTAGATGATCCGGGGCGATGGTAGTCCCCGGGTAAGCGAGTAGGAGGTTGCCGATGAGAGTTGGCGACATTAACTCCGAGACGCGATGCCGATCTCTTTTGAGAGTAGTCATTGATCCCACACTGTCGAGAAAAGCCCAGCAGCGAGTTGATACGGCGCCCGTACCCCAAACCGACTCAGGTGGGCGAGTAGAGAATACTAAGGCGATCGGGAGAACTATGGTTAAGGAACTCGGCAAAATGCCTCCGTAACTTCGGAAGAAGGAGGACCCTTTTTGGTGACAGGACTTCGCGTCCTCGAGCTAGAAAGGGTGGCACAGAGCAGGGGGTAGCGACTGTTTAACAAAAACACAGCAGCGTGCCAAGCCGCAAGGCGATGTATACGCTGTGACGCCTGCCCAATGCTGGAAGGTCACGAGGAACGGTTAGCCGTAAGGCGAAGCTGTGAATCTAAGCCCCAGTGAATGGCGGCCGTAACTATAACGGTCCTAAGGTAGCGAAATTCCTTGTCGGGTAAGTTCCGACCTGCACGAATGGCGTAACGACTTCCCCGCTGTCTCAACCATAGACCCGGCGAAATTGAAATACGAGTAAAGATGCTCGTTTGCTGCGGAAGGACGGAAAGACCCCGTGCACCTTTACTATAACTTGGTGTTGAGCTTCGACCTTAACTGTGTAGCTTAGGTGGGAGACTGTGAAGCGCGAGCGCTAGTTCGCGTGGAGTCATTAGTGAAATACCACCCTGTTCAGTTTGGAGCTCTAACCTCGATCCATAATCTGGATCAGGAACAGTGCCAGGCGGGTAGTTTGACTGGGGCGGTCGCCTCCTAAATTGTAACGGAGGCGCTCAAAGGTTCCCTCAGACTGGTTGGTAATCAGTCGGCGAGTGTAATGACACAAGGGAGCTTGACTGCGAGACTGACAGGTCAAGCAGGTACGAAAGTAGGACATAGTGACCCGGCCATTGCTTGTGGAAGCGTGGTCGCTCAACGGATAAAAGGTACGCCGGGGATAACAGGCTAATCTTTCCCAAGAGTCCATATCGACGGAAAGGTTTGGCACCTCGATGTCGGCTCATCGCATCCTGGGGCTGAAGCAGGTCCCAAGGGTTGGGCTGTTCGCCCATTAAAGCGGTACGCGAGCTGGGTTCAGAACGTCGTGAGACAGTTCGGTCCCTATCCTCCGCAGCCG
>Ga0255096_1000980_pt1 | contig 12589 bp, 10 predicted proteins | sample Colum_Atlam_RepA_2_FD_188563 | JGI IMG/M metagenome (GOLD analysis project Ga0255096, IMG submission 188563) | Freshwater microbial communities from Columbia River, Oregon, United States - Colum_Atlam_RepA_8d | ecosystem: Environmental > Aquatic > Freshwater > River | place: USA: Oregon...
GTGCGGTTGTCCCCCGCCGGTAAGTTGGGCGAGTCGCGCCAAGCCGGCCAAGTACCATGCCTCGCGAGCAATGCGACCTGTGCAGGCATGGTCGGGATGGTGGTCGATCGCGTGCTGGGCTAGCACGACATCCGGCGTGTAGCGGCGAAAGAGCGCGGCGAGGCTCTCCCGCGCGGCGAGTGTGTCCTGCACGCGACCATCCGGCAGCCCCAGGTTCTCGCGCACATCAAGTTGCAGCAGCGCGTTGGCGGCGGCGACTTCTCGCGCACGATCCTCGGCCGTGCCGCGTGTGCCCATCTCACCGCGTGTCATGTCCACGATGCCGATGCGCTTACCTGCTGCTTTGGCCAGCAGCAACGTGCCACCTACACAGATCTCGGCGTCATCTGGGTGAGCTGCGACCACGAGTACATCGAGCTTCATGCATCACTCCTTGCAGGCGTATCGTCACTGGCGTCAGGGCCTAAGTGCAGCACCACATGCGTGCTCGGCAATGGATCGATCTCGTGGCTGAACTCGACGAGCCAGTCCGTGCCAAAGCGTGCGAGAGTTTGGAGCGGACCCAGCAAACGCTCTTGCGGCACAGCTCGCGGTACCAGCGCGTTGTTGACGCGGCGTTCATGCCGGCGACCTTTGCCACTCTTGTTGAGCTGCACGCGCTCGGCCTTCACGACGATCTCTTCCACATTCTTGCGCAGTTGATCGCCGAGGCGCTTCAAGTGGACCGCGAGGCCCTTGTCCAGGAGCGAGACATCGTCGCGGCAACCATCCAATGCGCGCTCCGCTTCCAAGGCGACGGCACGCAGACGCGCGAAGACCGCCGGTGTTTCGGTGATGTCTTCGGGCACACCCCATGCACCTTTGGCAGCCAGAATCTCGGCTGTGGACACGCCCAGCTTGTGCAGCGCGAGGCGCGTCTGCGGATCGACGACAGTGCACGACAAGCGCGGCACAAAGTGTGTCCGCGGCAAGTCGAGAGCCGCACGAATGGCTCCTAGTTGCGCGTGGTAGGCCAGTTCGCCGTGACCACCGATGTACGCGATGCAAGGCAAGGCCAGGTCTTGCACGAGTGGCCTCAGCAAGGCGCCCGCTGACCAATCGAGCGGTGCTTGCACGATCTCCGCGGCCAGTTCGCTGGAGGTGCGTGATCCATCTTCGCCGTCGTAGCGCCATTCCGCATGGCCGTTGGCATCGCGTTGGCAACGCAAAGCGCGTCGCCCCTTCTCTTCGTGATGGAAGACGAGCGCGGCGTTGTGGGGATCGATCGCCGTGGGGAAGCCGGCTGCGTTGAGTGCTTCTGTGCCGCGTTGCAGCTCGTCAAGTGGATCGGACAAGACCAAACCAGCCAGCACACGCGAAAAGCGCGGACGCAGCCAGTCAGGTTCCAACACGACTAAGCCCAGCGGGCCGAGCAGCGCGGTGAGTGTGCGCGTGAAGGCTGAGGCAAAGCTCTCGCCCGCGCGCGGCATGCACATGTCCAGTGCTTCGGACGCGTAGGGTTGGCCATGCACGAGCTCCTCGATGGCAGCACGCACGGCGCCAAGTCGATGCTTGTCTTCCTCAAAGATGACGCGCGACAGCGGCAGTCGCCCCGAGGACATGCCGGCGAGTCCGACCTTTTGAATGTCGAGGTTGACGTTCAACAGGTGTGCGTGGTGCACCTCTGCCACATCGTGGTCATCGGCGTGGTTCCAGAAGATGGGCACCACCGGTCGGCCTAGATGCCGGGTCAACTCACGCGCGAGGCGGATGGCGTGCAAGGCCTTCCACACGTTGTAGAGCGGCGCAGCGAGAAAGCCCGGTTGCTGGCCGGTGACCACACACAGCGAACCAGGCTGGCGCAGGGCGCGAATCTGGTCCAGCACCGCCACATGCGGCGCTTGCAGGGCTAGATGCGACTCGAGAGCGGTTGCAATCTCCTCGCGGTCGTCTGGCTCGAATCGTTCGGCAGGTGCCTCCAACTCCGCCAAGGTGCGCGGCACGCGGAGCAGATGGCGCGGCAGGTGGCCCGACAAGGCGGCACGCGCCAGCGGAGACGGGTCAAAGATGTCCGCGCGCAGGTGTTCGAGCCGTACGCTCATGGCGTTGCGAGGGCACCGCTGATTTCGGCCACCATGTCGTGGATGGCTTCGCGGGCGGCGTCCTTCCAATGGAGACTGGCGTAACGCGGTTGTTTGTAGGCGTACAAGATGCCGCGCGAGCTATTCACCAGCGCGCCGCGTCCACCGGGAAGGAAGCCGCCGACCACATCCTTGGCGCCGGCGCCCTGGGCGCCGTATCCGGGGATCAACAGGGGTGTGGTCGGCATCATGCTACGGAGGCGCGCCAGTTCCGCTGGGTGGGTCGCCCCGACCACCGCGCCGATGGAAGATAGACCGCAGTTGCCCATAACTTGACGTCCCCACTCGGCCACGTGTAGGGCCACCTTTTCGTGCAATAGGGGCGTGCCGTGGTCTTGGAAGAGCGCGCTGTGTTTGTTGGAGGTGCGCACCAGCACATAGACGCCTGTGCCGGTGCGGCTGCAGGTTTCGAGGAACGGCTGCACCGAGTCAGCGCCCAAATAGGGGTTGATCGTGATCGCATCACAGGTCGAACCCTGGTCTTCAGGGGACGAACCCTCGAGGAAGGCCTTGGCGTACGCCTTGGCGGTCGAGTCGATGTCCCCGCGTTTGACGTCACCGATGACCAACAGGCCAGCGGCACGCGCGGCTGCCACGACCTCTTCCCACGCTTTGGCCCCATCTGCCCCGTACATTTCGAAGAAGGCCGACTGCGGTTTCACCGCTGGCACACGTCCTGCTGCCACCTCGATGATGCCCTTGAGGAAGGTGGCGCAAGCTTCAGCCTTGGCGGCGCGCGGTGCGCTGGGATCGCGTACAACCGCGAATTCTTCGGGCAACGCGTCCACATGCGGGTCGAGTCCAACCAAGCACGGGTTCTTGAGGCGAGCGATGGCAGCGTCGAGACGATCAGCGTAGGTCATGGCGTGAGTAGAGCGCGGCTCTGTTGGAGCATCTTAGTCATCGTATGCTGGGGCTGCCCATGACTCCTCCCCTTCTGCTCTTGTTGCGTGTGGCGGTCGTGTGGCTCGCGTGTGCCTTGGGTGGTTGCCGAGCCAATGACCCCGTTGAGGAGACGGAGGTGGCCACGATTGGTGGTGCCGGGGACCCGTCGGCTTCGCAGTCACCTGCGCAGGATCAGCCTACGAAGGGTCCTTTGGCGCGGCGCAAGGTCACGGGCAGCGACCCGCTGTACCCCGAGATGTCGAAGCGTCTGCAGGAGGAGGGCGCGGTCGAGCTGGCCGTCGAAGTCGGTAAGGACGGAAGCCTGCGCCGTGTGCACGTCACGAAGAGCAGCGGCTATGAGCGCTTGGACCAAGCAGCGGTGGCGGCTGTACGGCAATGGACATTCACACCGCGTACAGGTGAGGAAGCCGCGCTGGTCTACCACCAACGGTTTGTCTTCCGGTTGGTGAGTGAGGGCCGTTGAGTGAGTCGGCTAGCGCCCTAGTCAGCTAAGGCTAGGAAGCGTTTCGCGATCCAGTCGGCGAGCGGCAGGCCTTTGGGTGTCAGCGTCCACGTGTCGTTCGTGCACGCGAGCACTCCTTGTTGTTCGAGTGCGCGTGCCTCGTTGAGAAAGGCCGCGTCGTCGGCTTCGCATGCAGCGCGTGCGCGGGCTTCGTGTGCACTGAGGCCGGCGCGCGTGCGCAAGCCCAACCACCACGTTTCGGCCAAGCGTTGCAGCGGCGAAGGTGTCTCCTCCCAAGCTTTGGGACGCACACCGCTGAGTGCGCCGCGCACATATGCGCCGATGGCCTTGATGTTGCCGCTGCGCGTCACGCCCACTTTACTCACAGCGCTGGGACCGAGGCCTACATACGGACCATTGGCCCAGTAGTTCAGGTTGTGGCGGCACTCGCGGCCTGTGCGCGCGAAGTTCGAGATCTCGTAGGCATCCAAACCACGCGTGGCTAGCGCGGCGCGGGTTTCAACAAAGAAGCGTAGTTCGCGTTCTTCGCTGTTTTGCCGGAGTCGGCCTTGTTCGAGCCAACGCCTGAAGACGGTCTCTTCTTCGAAGGTCAGGTTGTAGGCCGATAGATGGTCCGGACCCAAGTCAAGTACTTTTGACAGGTCGCTTTGCCACTGCTCAGGGTCTTGACCGGGCACGGCATAGATCATGTCAATGTTGACATTCGTGGCGCCGGCGGCGCGGGCTGCAGCGTAGGCAGCGAAGGAGTCCTCGACCGTATGCACGCGCCCAAAGAGTTGTAGCGTTGCGGGATCGAGCGACTGAAAGCCGATCGACAAGCGTTGCACACCTAGCGCGAGCAGTGTTTCGGCCTTTGACTTGTCGAGACTTTCGGGGTTGCACTCCGCTGTAGTCTCGAGGCTGCTGCTGCGCCAACCGCAAATCTGGTCGAGCCCATCGAGCAGCACACGCAGTTCGTCGTGGTCCAGAAGCGAGGGTGTTCCCCCACCGAAGAAGACTAGCGACGGATGCAACGGCGCACGCAAGCGTGCTTCGGCCAAGATCGCTTGCACCATGGCGTGGCGATCGTGGCCTTCGGCGGGCACCGAGTAGAAGTCACAGTAGTGGCACTTGGCCGCGCAAAACGGCAAGTGCACATACAGCGGTGTTCCTTCGGGTGCTTGCACGCTGCTGTTGTAGCACGCAGCGCACAGGTTGCGTTCAGTCGCGTCCGCCCATGACGACATGCAACTTGCGCAAGGCGTCCACTTCAATCTGGCGTACGCGTTCGCGCGTCAGGCCGACAACCTTGCCAATCTCTTTCAGCGTGAGCGTTTCACCATTCGGTGTGCCGAGGCCGTAGCGCAAGCGCAGGATCGTGGCTTCGCGCTCATCAATCTGGCTGAGCAGTTCGCTTAGGCGTCGCAGCAAGTCGTTGTCTTGCAGTTGTTCGTCCGGAGTCTGGTCGTCGTCTTGTGCGACCGTCTCTTGATTGGCAGAGAGCACATCGAGCGACACTTGCGGGCCCATGCCCGTCACCAGGATCGTGCGACGCAGGAGCGGCCAGTTGTCCTCAGGGATGCCGATCTCTTCGGCGACTTCCTCGATCGTGGGCGCGCGGCCCATCAAGTAGGTGAGCTCTTGGCTGACAACGCGCCAGCGCGAGATCATCTCGTTCATGTAGCTCGGCACGCGCACGCTCTTCACCGTGTTGGTGAGCGCGCGGCGAATCGACTGTTTGATCCACCATGTGCCGTAGGTTGAGAAGCGGCAGCCCGCGTTCGGGTCGAACTTCTCGGCCGCCTTCATCAAGCCGATGTTGCCTTCGGCGATCAGGTCTTGCAGCGAGAGGCCACGATCGGCGTACATCTTCGCGACGGACACGACCAAGCGCAGGTTGGCGCGAATCATGTGCTCGCGTGCCTCGAGGTCACCAGCTTGGATGCGGTGACCGAGCGCAATCTCCTCTTCAGCAGTGAGGAGCGATACTTCGTTGATCTCGTGGAGATAAGTCTCCAGACAGCGTTCGTTAGAAATGGGAGTTCTCCGTGTCAGGGGGTCGACACTTGGGTTGTGCGGCGTTGCTACCGTTCCCCACGCATCGACTGCGCAGATGCGATTTCTTGAAACACCCTGAGCCGCTTTGTGCATGTCGCCGAATGCAGCGAAATGAGTGCGTTGTGCGTGCTAGGAAACGTTTTCCTGGCGGGCGGTACTTAAATCCCGGGCTAGAAGCCCAGAGCCAAACGTTCGGCGAGAATGGGCGGCAATCCTGCACGCAGGATGCGGTGTTGCTCCCGTTCGAGGTCGTAGGCGAAGCGATGCAGCATCACTTCTTCACGCGTCGTGTCATAGATGGCAGCTGCTGCGCGCGGATCATCATCGCGTGGTTGGCCTACGCTGCCTACGTTGATGAGCACACGATGCCATTCATCAATGTGCGCGCGTGTGTCGGTGGTCCAGAAGGTGCGCGTTGGATCGTCGCGCAGACGGCCCAGCAACATGGGGCGGTGTGTGTGTCCGATGAAACACACGGTTTGCGGCATGTGGCGCAAGGATTCGTCTGCATGCGTTGCATCGAGCATGTAGTCGAAGTGTTGCGGGTGTGCGTAGGTTGCGTGCGCGACGCTGGCATGGTCGAGATGCAGGACCAAGGGCAGCTGGCGTAGGTAGTGAGCTTCTGCGTCGTTGAGTTGGTCTTTGGTCCAGCGTGCAGCAAATGCTGCGGCTGGGTTGAAGGCTGCGGTGTCGATCAGCCCAACCACCGCTGCGTCGTGGTTCCCAAGGACGACACGCGCCTCTCGTTGGCGTAGAAGATGGATGCATTCGCGCGGCGCGGCTCCGTAGCCCACGACATCCCCTACGGAAACAACCATGTCGACGCCTGCCTGGTCGAAGAGTGCTAGTGCACCTTCGAGCGCGGACAGGTTCGCGTGGATGTCACCGAGGATCCCGTACTTCATGAAATTTGGCAGCCGCGAGAGCTAGCACGACCCAGACACCTGCGATCCAGAAGCCGTGCGTACCGAGTGGGTCCGGTGTGGCGTCGAACCATCTCAGAGGTGCAACTCTATAGGAGAGAGTGGGCGCGAGCAGAGCCAAGAGCAAGTAGGAGAACGAACGGGCCGCTGTCGAAATGGGCATGTAAGCCAGGGTGATTCCCATGGCCGTGAGATGCAGTGCGGTGGGGGCGGATCTGGTGAGTTCACCATGGGTGAAGCTGGTTGCTGCTGCCAACAAAAATGTTAACAGCGTGCTCGCGCCTACGGCGGGCAGATTAGGAACGCCTACGAGCTTACGTAACGAGATGTGTAGGAATAGCTGCCCTACGCCGAATCCTGTCCAGCCCCAAAGCACTGCTTGAGAACGACTTACGCCAAGCGACTCTCCCCCAACCAGCAATGCAATGCCTAGCCACGACCAAGGTTGGCGCATGGTCAGGCGTAGCCATTGTGTGTAGAGGGTGAGGGTCATGGTTGCAGGTACTTACGACCGTCGCGTAGGTCGAGGCTTGAGCGGCGGGCAGACTATCCCTACCGTTTGGTCAGCGAAAGGGACACAGTCTATATGGAACGTCGTTTAGGCCGAGGCTTGGGATCGTTACTGGGCGCTGCACCGCAACCGACCACCAGTGTGGAAGGACCGGGCCAGGAGATTGCGCTGGATCGGATCATTCCTAACCCGAAGCAGCCGCGCAAGGTGTTTGACATTGCGCACATGGAAGAGCTCGTAGCTAGCATTCAGCGCCATGGCGTGCTCCAGCCGATTGTTGTGCGTCCTGTGGGCGACAAGTTCGAACTCGTCTCAGGCGAGCGTCGGACTCGGGCTTCGCAGATCGCTGGCAAGACTACGATTCCCGCTGTGGTCCGCACAGACATTCCGGATGACCAGATGCTTGAATTGGCGTTGGTGGAGAACGTCCAGCGCCAGGACCTAGATCCCATCGAGCGAGCGACTGCATTTCGCGAGATGATGCAGACCCTGTCTCTGACTCAGGAGCAAGTTGCCGACATGGTGGGCCTCAAGCGCTCGTCGGTGGCCAATTTCCTACGCTTACTGGATCTACCTGAGACGATTCAGAGTGCCATCCAAAAGGGCCTGATTAGTATGGGGCACGCCAAGGCCATGATGGCGTTGCCTACAGAGCAAGACTTGACCCAGTTGCTGAACCGCATCGTTCGCGAGGAGCTGTCGGTCCGCGAGACGGAGAAGGCCGTTGCCGAGACTCTGCGCCCTCGCGGTGCTGGTGGATCCGCGGGGACTGGAGCTGACCCGATCACCCCGGCCAGCCCGCCTTGGGTGAAGGACCTAGAGCTGCGCATGATGGAGAAGCTGGGTACTAAGGTTTCCCTACAGAATCAACCCGGCTTCAAAGGTCAGATTGTGGTTGAGTACTACAATCGCGCCGACTTGGAGCGCTTGCTGAGCATTCTCGCTCCCAAAGACACGATCTAGTTCCACGTGGAACTTTCCTAAAACACCGAGGGGGCAGCCACTGGCTGCCCCCTCAGCATGTACGACCCAAGAATGCGTTAGAGCTTGGCCATTCCGATGACGGTGACCGGAGCAGCCGGGCGATCCACGGTGCCTGTGGCCAATTCGGCCTTGGAGATTTCTTTGGCGATGTTCAGTCCCGAGGTCACTTTACCAAACACCACATACCCTGCATCCAGGTGATTGGCATCTGCCACGGTGATGTAGAACTGGGAGCCTGAGCTCTGGACATCTGCGCCCATCTTGGCCGCTGCCAGATAGCCCTCGAAGTGCTTCAGGCCCGTCTCTTCACGGTCCACCTTGTAGTCAGGCCCTCCTTGGCCCCAAGTGCTGGCGTCTTTGCCTGAATCAGCCTTGGTGTTGGGGTCACCGCCCTGAATCATGAAGCCTGCGGCAATACGGTGGAACTTGGTGCCGTTGTAGTAACCCTCATTCACATGCTTGAGGAAGTTCTGTGCATGCTTGGGGGCTTTGTCCGTGTAGAGCGCCACTTCAATCACACCCTTGTCGGTTGTGATGGCAATGCGTGGCGCATCCGCCGGCGGTTCTGCATTAACGAACTGGTCCTGGTTGGCTGCACGCCAGTCGCTCACACCTTTGATGCGCTCGCGGAGGAGGGTGGCAAGGGGTTTGGAAACCTTGGCATCGCCTTCCCCGAAAGAGTAGGAATCGACCACGAGCGGGTGCTTGGGATGCTCAGAGGAAAGCTGATCCAATGCACTGGTGGCCGCGGCGTAATCCTTTGCTTCGTAAGCGTTTACGGCGGCTAGGTACAGCGCCCACGCAGCGGCAGAGGTTGTTTTGTGATCGCTCGCAACGCCGACCAGAACTGAGGATTCGGCCGAGGGCAACCCGGTCATGGGGCTCTCAGGCGCCTTAGCCATGAGTTCGGACCAAGCCGTGGACTCGGCCTTGCCAGCATCTAGGGCGGTCTTTTGCTGCCACAAGAGGTAGCCGGTCAGCGCGAGAGCCACGAGGGTAGCCGGCTTCCACCAGCGGTCTACAAAGCTGGCAAAGGCGGACTTCTCTTCGAGCGGGGCGATGGTGACGGCTGTCGGGGCTTTGTGTTCGGCCATTATCGTGCCTCTTTCGGGGCGTTAACTACCATTTAAAGTAGTGTGTTCGGGCTGCCCTAGTGCCTGCGTTCCACGTCGTCGCTGAGCCACAAGTAGGGGATCTCAGCAAGCGCAGCAGGGGCAGGTGTTTAGGATGATCATTGTAGGGTAGCTACCTTCGGCAAAAGCAAGCAAAAACCGTACGGTCGAACTCGTGCTATTCTGCGCGCCTTCAAGGAGTGCCACCGCATGCTCTCGGCTCTGTTGCTCGCCATCCTCACCCCGAACGCTACGCCCTCGCTGTTGCCCCTGACCGCGCCTACGGCCATTGCGGCCGACGCGGAATACGAAAAACGCAAGAACGAGGCCGGCAAGGACACCACCAAGCTCTGGAAGCTCTACGAATGGTGCAAGGAGCAGAAGAAGGAGAAGGAGGCCAAGGCCACCCTGAAGGCCATCCTCAAGGCCGACCCGAACCACCGCGAGGCGAATGAGGCCTCGGGCAATGTCCTGCACGACGGCAAGTGGTTCACCAGTCAGAAGAAGGTCGACGAATACAAGAAGACCAAGGAAGAGGAAGAGGCACGCGCCAAGGGGTTGGTCTCTTGGAAGGGCCAGTGGGTCCCGGCCGAAGACCTGCCGTTCCTCGAGCGGGGCCTGACCCGTGACGACTCGGGGAACTGGATCAGCGCCGAAGACGCCAAGAAGCTGGCCGAGGGTTGGGTCAAGCAGGACCTGACCTGGATCGACCCGAAGGAGAAGGACAAGGTCGCTCAAGGCTTGTGGAAGTGTGGCGCCGAGTGGCTGCCGCTCGACAAGGCCGACGACTACCACAACGACTTGGCGGATTGGTGGCAGATCCCGACGGATACCTTCCTCTACTACACCACCATCGCGCGCGACACGCTGACCAAGCGCGTCAGCGAAAACGCGAACTACGCCTACAACGACATGGCGGCGCTTTTCGGTGTCAAGCCGTCTTTACCGCCTGTACTTGTGCTCCTGCGTGATGCCGAGCAGTACGGCAGCTACGCTGCAGGTAGCGAAGAGGACGAACGCGGACCGACCGAGATCGAAGGCCTGTCGTCGATTCACCACGCATACTTTGCCGAGCTCAGCATCAAGATCGTCGACCAAGAGATTCGTTTCGAGAACTCGGGCGTCGGCTACTGGGATGCTGTCGCCAAAGACGGTGACAAGTGGGGCGTACACAGCGTGCGCCATGCCGCGGCCCAGTCCTTTGTCGAGTCCTTGGATCCGAGCCCCAAGTGGATGGACAAGGTCAAGAAGGAGCGCAAGGTCGAACCGAAGGGCTTCTGGGAAGAGAAGCGTTTGCCGCGCTGGTACCGCTACGGAGCTTGCTCGTATACGGAGCGCTACTTCAACGACATCACCGTCAAGCCTGGCGGCGACAAGCAGTGGGCCAAAAAGTGGAGCGTCGGCAACATCCAAGCGAAGGGTGGCTTGCGTCAGCTCAAGCAGATCTTCGAGTTCAATCTCGATGCAGGCATGGGGCCCGATGGCGCCAAGCTCTTGAATGAAGCAGGCTTGTTGGTGGCCTTCATTCAAGATGGAAACTGCGCGCCGGTCACCGAGGCGAACAAGGCCTTCCTGGATGCGTTCCGCGCCGGCAAAGACAAGAAGGCGCTCGACCCGCTTGCTCGCGCCTTGGAGACGGCCATTCAAAAGAATGAAGCTGCGCTCAAGACTTGGGCTGGCCTGTAAGACCTCACTACCGCACCGCACCACCGCGCAAGGACGATCCTCATCATGCTGTCTAGTTTGCTTGTCGTCGTCCCGTTGTGTGTGGGTGGAGACCAACGCCTCCTGCATGCCGCGAACGCGGATTTGTACCTCGAGGTTGCTGACGCCCAAGCTGTCATGCGCGCGTATGAAGCGGCGCCGATGATGCGCTTGATGATGGGCGAGCAAATGCAGCGCCTCGATACCTTTGGCAAGCAGTTGGGCTGGGACCTGAGTGGTTTGGTCGGCGGCATGTTGCCAGTGGCCGACACGCAGCGTCCGGACGATCGCTGGTGGCCTTGGTCCAAGGCCACGCGCGTCTCTATGTCGATGACGGGTCTTGAGCCGCAGACCGGCAATGACATGGGCGGCACCTTGGTCGTAGATTTCGCCGCGGAAGATGCGGCTGTCCAAGCGCTCCAAGCCTTGGGTGCTATGCGTCGCGACTCTCAAGCTACTGTCAAGTTCTCTGGACAAGAGCTGGCGGTCACCCGCTACGAAACCTCTACCGGCCAGCAAACCATGGCCGGCTGGGCCGTACGTGATGGCACGCGCATCATTGCAGGCATGGGAGGCATGGAGCCCGACGATGTCGCCGGCCTTGTCGGCGAAGCCAGTGTGGCGGCGCATCCTGAACGCTTCACCGACGATGGTTTCTCGCCTGCGAAGGGCACGACCGTCTATCGCGCTTGGTCCGACATGGAGTCCATTGGCACCGAAGGCACGCAAGGCCTTGGTTCCACGTTGAGCGAACTGCAGGGTTGGGCCAGCGGATTTGTGCCCTTCCTTGGCACGCGCGGCAAGTGGCGCGTCGAACTGGATGCCACACGCTTTGTTACCGAGAGCCTCGTCGAACGCATCGGGCCTGCACGCACGATGGATGCAGCCATGGGCGTGGCACCAGTGCCGGCCGTAGCTCACAGCTGGGTGCCTGCCGAGGCCGCCGGCGCTTGGACCACGACAGTTGCCCCGGCAGAGTTCGAAACACTGCTCGATCGTTGGCTCGAGCTACCCGCGAGCCCCACGGGTGCTGTAGGTCTGTCCGGTTTAGTTGACAACGCCTGTGCCGTGTACTTGTTGCCGTATCCTGCTTTGATGCAGGCGGCGCAATCTCCGCCGCGCGTGGTGATTGCGATGCGCACCACGGACAAAGAGGCCTTTGCCAAGGCGATGGATGCGAAGACAGCCGCCGCTTTGCAGGCCAACTCCAAGCAACGCGTCGACACGAAACCTTACCGCCGCAACCCGATGTGGGTGTTTGCAGCAGAAGAAGAGTCTGCGCCCGCGCAAGAGACCGCGGCATCTTCGGCCAGTCCCTTTGCCGCTCTTGGTGGCGGGGGAGATATGCGCATGCGCCCCACGGTCGCGCTGGTTGGTGATCGCGTCTTGATGACGCTCTCACCGACGATTGCGCGCAGTGAAGTGAAGCGCTTGCTCGACGAAAAAGAAGCGCGCCCGCACGCCTTGGTCAATTTGGCCGGCAACGGTGTGCCGGCCGACGCCTTTGAAGCCAGCACCATGGATTGGGGCGGTTTCATCGGTGGATTGTGGGATCAAGCGCGCGGCTTGATTCCCATGTTGGCTCAAGGCGGCGCCGAGCCAGTGGACCTGACCTTGTTGCCTACGAGCGCCGACCTCTTCGGTGGCTTTCAACCCACGGTCTCGTGGTCGCGCCGTGTGCCTCAAGAAGGACGCGCAACTTTGGTGCATGCACGCAACGAGTCGAGCTTCGGTCCTGAGACGCCTTTGATGATGGCGGGCATGATGTACCTCGGCGTAGGTGCTGGCGCCTCGCGAGCTGAGAAGCCGCCTGCTGTAGAAACTTTGTC
>Ga0255096_1000982_pt1 | contig 12574 bp, 12 predicted proteins | sample Colum_Atlam_RepA_2_FD_188563 | JGI IMG/M metagenome (GOLD analysis project Ga0255096, IMG submission 188563) | Freshwater microbial communities from Columbia River, Oregon, United States - Colum_Atlam_RepA_8d | ecosystem: Environmental > Aquatic > Freshwater > River | place: USA: Oregon...
TTCGGTTTCTTGCTGCAGGCGGGCTGTGGTGGCATCGGCCCAAGCGGTATCTGCCAAGGCGGCAGCACCGATGCGCAGCGCGGCACCGTTGACCGGCCACGGGCCAGAGATGTCTTCCAAAGCGGCAATGTCGCGGCCAGAGCCGATGACAAAGCCCAGACGCACCCCGGCAAGGCCGTAAAACTTGCCAAAAGATCGCAAGATCAACAGATCATCCTGCCCGGCCTGCGGCGCAAGCGAAAGGTCGGGGCGCGGGTCGGCAAAGCTTTCGTCGACAATCAGTCTCGTCTGCCCAGCCAGCGCAAGCAAGTCAGCGGGAGAAAAACTGCGGCCATCGGGGTTGTTGGGGTTAACCACAACCGCCAGATCGGCCCCGGCAAGCTGTCCAAACTGGCTAACCTGTTCAACCTTCCAGCCCGCGGCGCGCAAGGCGGCGGCGTGTTCGTTGTATGTTGGGCCAAGGACGCGGGCTTTGCCGGGTTTCCAAAGCCGGGGGATCATCTGAATTGCCGCCTGCGCGCCAGCCGTTGCCAGCATCGCGGCACTGCTGCGGTAGGTTTTGGCGGCTACATCCAACAGCGCCTGCTTTGCGCTGCGGGTGGGCAGCATCGTCCAATCATCGGGGTGCAATGCGGGCACAGGATAGGGCACACGATTGATGCCGGTGGACAGGTCTATCCAGTCACTGCCGCCAAAGCGGGCGATTGCCCCATCGATATTGCCGCCGTGATCGCGCATCGTCGCCCCTTACACCAAGGCCAGCACCGCCAACCCACAGATCAGCACAAACATCGCGCGGGCGTAAAGCGCAAGTCCGCGTTGCAAGTCATTTGGTGTCGGGTCTGGCGCACCGGCGTTAACCCACGGTTCCTGCGCGATACGGTTGGCATAGACCCGCGGGCCGGATAGCCGCACATTCAGAGCTGCTGCCATCGCCGCTTCGGGCCAACCCGCATTGGGCGACCGGTGCAAGCCGGCATCGCGCCAGATGATCTTGAACGCGTGAACCGGACGCGTCGAGGTTAGCGCAAAAAGCGCCCCGGTCAGCCGCGATGCGGGCAGGTTAACCAGATCATCAATGCGGGCCGATGCCCAGCCAAAGGCTTCGAACCGGGGGGTGCGATGGCCGATCATCGAATCAAGCGTGTTTATGGCCTTATAGGCCGCAATCCCGGGCAGGCCGAAAACGGCCCCCCAGAACAGCGGCGCCACGATGCCATCCGAGGTGTTTTCAGCAAGGCTTTCCATCGCGGCACGGGCGACGCCGCTGGCATCAAGCACGGTCGTGTCGCGCCCGACGATCATCGAAACAGCATAACGCGCCGCAGTCAGATCGTTGTTTTGCAAAGGCTTTGCCACAGCAGCAACATGCGCATGCATCGAACGCAGCGCCACCAACGGCCAAGCAAGGATGCCGCCAACAAGCACACAAGGCCAACCGGCTGGCAACAGGGTCTGCACCACATAGGCAAGCCCGGCGGTCAGACCGATCACGATGCCTGCCGTTATTACGCCCGCGATGCGGCGGGAAAGATCGGCGGCGCCGTCACGGTTAAGCGCGCCATCCAGCGCCTTGATCAAGGCACCGATCCAAGTAACCGGGTGACCAATGGCGGCGTAAAGCCGATTGGGCCAGCCGAACATAAGATCACAGCCGATTGCCACCAGCATCATTGCGGCAAATGTCATCCCCGCCCCCCTGCGCGAAACCGCACGATCCGCCGCAAGCCAGCCGCACGCAAAGCGGCATAGGCCTGATCAGGGATCTGGCCGGGCGCATAGATAAGGCCGCGCGCGGCTCCGGTATGGGCGATGACATATCCCAGCGCACCAAGGTCCGCCGCAAGCGACGCGGTGGGATTGGTTCGCGTCGTATGACTTGATGGCCGATGCGCAAGGCAGCGGCTGGCCGAGGTGCTGCAAAGTGCCGCCAAACCGGCAAGGTCTGCGGCGGCGGCAGCATTGGCCCACTGTGGGATCAAATCAGATATGTCGGGAAAATCGTGATCGGTCGGATCGGTGCGCTGACCGTCGCCCCAAAATCCGCCAATAACGTCAAACGCCGGAAGCGGGGGCAGCAAGGCGATGGGTTCGGCGTGGCGCGAGGCCCAAAGCATGGTTTCGGGCGCAGGAAACATCAGCGGATCGGTCGCGCCTTCGATGGCAAGGCACGCCCGCGCGAGTGTTTGCGCAGAGCCCTGCCAGCCAGCCAGTTCTGCAAGGGCAACCAGTGTCGCGGTCGACGCCCCGGCCCCGCAGCCCGCAGGCATATCAGCACGCAAAACGATGCGCCCTTGCAGCGAAAGACCCAACAGTTGCAGAAACTTGCGCGCGCGCGCTGGTGTCAGCAAACGCTGACCAGAGCCATGCAAGGCAAGCCCCGCAGCGGGGTGCAATTGTGCAGCCACAGCCAGCTCCGGGCACGGTAAAGTAACCAGCGCAACAGGGCCGTCGCGGCCAAGCCGCCCCTGCAAAAGCTCGCCAAAATGACCAATCGCCCGCGCTTGCGCCATCATCGCCGCATCCGATTGACACCTGCAATCGACCAACCGCCACCCGGCAGCGCGATAAGCGAGGTTAACGACAGCGGCGCAACTTGAAACGCAAGACCTTGGGCGACAGAGCCTAAGGCAAGCCCAACTGCCGCCCGCACCACGCCCGCATGCGCGACGACGGTGATCTTGCCACCCTGCGCTGCAAGCTCATGCAAAGCTGGTGTCACCCGCGCCGCCAGATCAAGAAAACTTTCGCCGTTTGGCGGGCGATGGGCAGCAAGGTCTTGCAACGACAGCGCACCAAGGTCGGGAAGATCGGCATAAGGCATCCCTTCCCAATCGCCAAAGTCTTGCTCCCACAACCGCGCGTCCATTGCTGGCGTGGGTTGGTCTGGCCACAGGGTGGTGGCAGTTTGCTGACAGCGCAGCGCCGGGCTGATCAGACGATACGTTGCCCCAGCCATCGCCCCGCGTAGTGCTGCAAAAGCGGCGGCGTCGCTGCAATCGGCAGCAACGTCGCGGCGTCCAGCCATGCGGCCTTCGCTTAGGGCGGGCGCATGCCGGATCAAATGCAGCTCTGTCGTCTGATGGGGCGTCACCGTCGCATTTCTCCTTTCGCAGTTGCGCTGTTTCTGCTTTGACAACGGCCAAGGGGCAAGGCCTAAAGGATCGCGGGCTTGACGCAAAGAACCATCTTGATCACCGGCGGGGCACGGTCTGGCAAAAGCCGGATCGCAGAAGACCGCACGCTTAGCATGGGCCAACCCGCGACTTACATTGCAACCGCGCAAGCCTGGGACGACGAAATGCGGGCGCGCATTGCGACCCATCAGGCACGGCGCGGGGCCGAATGGGTCACGGTGCAAGAACCGTTGGATTTGCTGAGCGCGCTTGCAGCAAGCGACGGCAAAGGGCCGCGTTTGGTGGACTGTTTGACGCTTTGGTTGACCAATCTGATGCTGGGCGAACGAGACTGGCGTCAAGAGGCAGAGGCGCTGATTGCCGCCCTGCCCCGACAAATCAGCCCTGTGGTGTTTGTAACAAATGAAGTGGGCATGGGAATTGTGCCCGAAAATGCACTGGCGCGCGCGTTTCGCGATGCCGCCGGAACGCTTAACCAATGGGTCGCGGCAGCGGCGGATGAAGTGATCCTTGCCGTGTCGGGCCTGCCTTTGAAGGTGAAATGACAATGAAACTGACTGCCCTTTCCAATGTTGCCGGCCTAGCCAAAACCTTGCCGCAGGCCGATCTGGCCGCCTTGGAGGCCGCACGCGCCCGCCAGAACAGCCTGACCAAGCCGCCGGGGTCGCTGGGCCGGTTGGAAGATCTGGCTTGTTTCATGGCATCGTGGCGCGGTGTTGACCGCCCGACGATTTCGCGCGCGCAAGCTGTTGTTTTCGCAGGAAACCACGGCATTTGTGCGCAGGGCGTCAACCCCTACCCGCAGGCGGTAACGGCGCAGATGGTGTTGAACTTCCAGCACGGTGGCGCGGCGATCAACCAACTGTGCCGTGCCAATGGTGCCGACCTGTCCGTGATCGCGCTTGAGCTGGATCGCCCGACGGCCGACTTCACCGAAGGCCCCGCAATGACCGAAGCTGAAACGCTTGCGGCGATGCATGAAGGTGCGGCAGCGGTAGACCTGACGGCCGATGTGCTGATTTTGGGCGAAATGGGCATCGGCAATTCGACGATTGCGGCGGCGATGGCAGCGGCGCTGTTCGGCGGTGAGGTGGCGGCGTGGGTTGGCGCGGGCACCGGTTCGGATTCAGACGGCATGAAGCGCAAGATTGTCGCGATTGAAAAGGGTCTGGCGCGGCACACAGGTCTGGACGCGATGGGCGTTCTGGCCGCCTTGGGTGGACGCGAGCAAGCGGCGATTTGTGGTGCAGTGCTGGCGGCGCGGGCGGCACGGATTCCGGTTATTCTGGATGGGTTTATCTGCACTGCGGCTGCTTCGGCACTTTATGCTGCGGACAAGGCGCTGTTGGATCACTGTCTTGTCGGCCATTGCTCGGCTGAACCGGGGCATCTCAAGCTGTTGACAGCGCTGGACAAACGCGCGGTGCTGGAATTTGACATGCGGCTTGGCGAAGGGTCGGGCGCGGCCCTCGCCTTGGGGATCTTGCGCGCGGCGCTGGAATGTCACAACGGCATGGCAACCTTCGGCGAAGCCGGGGTTTCCGAGGCGTGAGCCCGCTTCGCGCCCGTCTGGCCGAACTTCAGCTTGCTGTGATGCTGCTGACACGGCTGCCTGCGGGCCATTTGCGCGAAGCGCCGTCTATTGGCGCTTCGGCTTGGGCGTTTCCGCTGGTGGGCGCATTGGTGGGCGGTGTTACCGCCGCCGTGCTGCTGGCAGCGCTTGCGCTGGGGATCACGCCGGGGATGGCCGCTGGGTTGGCCATGGCCGCCGGTATCGTTGCCACCGGCGGCTTGCACGAAGACGGGTTGGCTGATGTTGCTGACGGCTTTGGCGGCGGGCGCGACAGGGCGCGCAAGCTAGAGATCATGAAAGACAGCCGGATCGGCAGCTATGGCGGTCTGGCGCTGATTTTGGGGCTTGGCTTGCGTTGGCAGGGGCTGGCGCTGCTGGCACATGACCCAAAACTGGCGGCTTTGGCCTTGATTGCGCTGGCAGTTTCCAGCCGTGCCGCGCTGCCCTTGGCGCTACTGTGGATGCCTGCGGCGCGGGCCGATGGCATGGGCAAAGCGGCGACGGGTACCACAGGATTGCGGGCATTGGTGGCCTTGGCGATTGCGGTCGGGGCATTGGCCTTCACCTTCGGCAGTGCCGCGCTGCCGATCATCGCGGCACAGGCGCTGTTGCAGTTGGCGCTGGTGATCTTGGCGCTGCGGCAGATCGGCGGGCAAACCGGCGACGTGTTGGGTGCGATGCAACAAGTCGCAGAAATCGCAGGTTGGCTGGTGCTGTCGTCGCGCCTTTAAGTCTTATAAAACTATGGGGGCCGGCAACGCCGACCCCCACAGGAATTTCGCCTAAATGACGGAAATTGCGCTTAAAGCTGCGGCCGTTTTTGCAAAAGCGGCATCACGTCGGCCATTTCCGGGCCTGCATCAAGACCAGTGACAGCGCGGCGCAGCGGGCGGAACAGGGTTTTGCCCTTACGACCAGTTGCGTCTTTTACCGCCGTGGTCCATTCGCCCCACGTTGCCGTGGTGAACGGACCTTCGGGCAAAAGCGCAAAGGCCTGTGCAACAAAGTCTTTGTCTTCGTCATCGACCAGCGGCGTGGCACCATCGCGGAACAGCGTCCACCAACCTTCAAGGTCGGCCAACACAGTGATGTTGCCCTTGGCCACATTCCAGAAGGCTTCGGCCTTGTCGGCAGGCACACCAATCGCCGCAATCTTGTCGGCAACAACCGGCAGCGGCAGGCTTTGAACATGCGCGCGGGTCAGCGGGAACAGATCTTCGGCATCGAACTTGGTCGGGGCCGCGCCAAAGCTGCCAATGTCGAACCCGTCGATCAGGTCTTGCATCGAGGTTGCCAGTTCGACCGGCTTCGAAGACCCAAGCCGCGCCATCAACGACAAAAGCGCCATCGGCTCTACGCCCTGCGCGCGCAGATCGCGCAGCGACAGCGTGCCAAGACGTTTTGACAATTCTTCGCCCTTCGCGCCGGTCAGCAACGAATGGTGCGCAAAATTCGGCGGCGTGCCGCCCATCGCTTCCATGATCTGAATCTGGGTGGCGGTGTTGGTGACGTGGTCGGCCCCACGCACGATGAACGTCACACCCATGTCGATATCATCAACCGAGCTTGCAAAGGTATAAAGCACCTGACCGTCAGCGCGGATCAGCACCGGGTCGGACACCGAAGCGGCATCAATCGAAATCGGCCCCAAGATACCATCGGGCCATTCGATGCGGTTTTGGTTCAGCAAGAAGCGCCAATAACCGGCGCGGCCTTCGGCGCGGGCCTTGGCCTTGTCTTCGTTGCTTAGACCAAGCGATGCGCGGTCATAGACCGGCGGCTTGTGCATGTTCAGTTGTTTTTTGCGCTTCAGGTCCAGTTCGACCGGCGTTTCGAAACATTCGTAAAACCGGCCGCGCGCCCGCAGATCGTCCGCCGCTTCGCGGTAGCGATCAAAGCGCAAAGATTGCTTTTCAACGCGATCCCAGTGCAGGCCCAGCCATTCCAGATCGGACATGATGCCATCGGCATATTCCTGCTTCGAGCGTTCCTGATCGGTGTCGTCCAGACGCAAAATGAAACTGCCCCCCGACTTGCGGGCGATCAGATAGTTCATAAGCGCGGTGCGCAGGTTGCCAACGTGGATATATCCGGTGGGCGACGGCGCAAAGCGGGTGATGGTGGGTCTGGCGGTGGTATCAGCGGACATGGGAGGCTCTCCTGCAACCCCGCTTCCCTGTCATATGAGGCGGGATTTGTCCAGTTGCCGCAACCGACTGGCACGGCTAGCTTGGCGGCATGACACATGCTTCGCCTGAAATGCTGGCACCCGATGCCGCCCTGATCGAACAGATGGCGCATGAGGCCGTTGTAAGCCTGCCCGAACCCTATCGTCAGGCGGCGACGCGGATCGTATTGCGCATCGAAGATTTTGCGGCGGACGATGTGCTGAAGGCCCTTGGCTGCGAAAGCCCGTTTGATTTGACCGGGCTTTACGAAGGCATTCCGCTGACCGAAAAATCAATTTCGGATCAACCGCTTCACCCCGATCTAATCTGGCTTTTCCGCCGCCCGATTTTGGATGAATGGATCGAACGCGGCGATGTTTCGCTGCAAGAACTGGTGTCGCACGTTTTGGTGCACGAATTGGCGCATCATTTTGGCTGGTCAGACGCCGATATTGCCCGCATCGACCCGTGGTGGGAATAGCACGCATTTTGCACAACGGTTTTGGACAAGCCGAAAATTCCTGCCTATCATGCCGGCGTCGCGGCAGCGTTGGTAGCCGCTTCGTGGATGGAGAACAAAGATGTTGAAAAAAGCCAGTATTTTCGCCGGCATTGCCCTGGGATCGCTGATGGCGCTGCCGCTGCTTGCAGGCCCAATCGTGGACAAAGCCACCGAAATTGAAGGGCTGGTCGCCGCAGACGATTCCAAAGGCGCGGTTGATGCGGCTGCGGCGCTGTTTGGCACGGTTTGGGATGGCACCAAAGACATCGGCATTCACCAAACGGTGCTGGTGACAGAACCGGCAGCAGGGTTTGGCATTTTTAACCCGCGCGCGGATGAGAAGTTCAAGGTCGGCGAACCGATCCTGATCTATGCTGAACCCTTCGGTTTTGGCTATGGGTCGGGCGGTGACGGGCTTTACACCATTGGCTTCACCGTGGATTTGAAAGTGTCGACCGAAGCAGGGGAAGTGTTGGGCGAAATGCCCGGGCTGGCCAATCTTGACCTGACCTCGCGCTATCAGAACCGCGAGTTTCAGGCCAACCTGACCTACACCTTGGACGGCATCACCCCCGGCCGCTATATTCTGGAAACCACCCTGCACGACAAGAACTCGGCCAAGATCGGGTCGTTCCAGAACACCATCGAGATTGTGGAATAACACCTGACTCAAAAGGGCAAGCTGATGACTTCGGAGCAGATTCCGGTTCTTACGCTCACCCTTAATCCGGCGCTGGATATGGCTACGGCTGTGCCGCATCTGGTGCCGGATCAGAAATTGCGTTGTTCGGAACCGCAGTTGGATCCGGGCGGGGGCGGGCTGAACGTAAGCCGCGCTATTGCGGCACTTGGCGGCGAAAGCCTGGCTTTGGTGGCCTTGGGCGGGCTGACCGGGGATCGGCTTGCGGGGTTGATCCGCGAAGAATCCGTGCCATTTCTGGCGCTTACTGCGCCGGGCGAAACCCGTCAAAGCCTGACCGTGACCGAAAGCAGCACGGGGCGGCAGTATCGGTTCATGCTGCCCGGCCCTATCTGGTCCGAAGCCGATCAAGAGCGGGTGTTCTTACTGCTGCGCGCCTCTGCCAGACCGGGGGCGATTGGGGTGATTTCGGGCAGCCAACCCCCCGGCGTGCCAGTGGATTTTCCGGCGCGACTTGCACGGTCGATGCCGGGGCTGAATGTTGTGCTGGATACCTCGGGTGCGCCATTGCGTGAAGCGGTGCACAACCCGATTCCGGGGCTGTTCGTGCTGCGGATGGATGGCGAAGAGGCGGAAGAGCTTGCAGGGCGCAAGTTGGAAACGCGCGCGCAAAGTGCTGATTTCGCAAGCGAACTGGTGGCGCGTGGCGTCGCCAAGCGAGTGATCGTTGCGCGCGGTGCCGAAGGGTCGGTGCTGGCAGAATCTGGGCGGCGGCTTTTTGCCAAGGCCGCCAAGGTGCAGGTGGTGTCAAAGGTTGGTGCTGGCGACAGCTTTGTTGCTGGCTTTGTGCTTAGCCTTGCACGAGGCGCAGATTCAGCTGCCGCGCTGGCCTATGGTGCAGCGGCCGCAAGCGCTGCGGTGACAACAGATGCGACGCAATTGTGCCGTCTGGCTGACGTGGACCGGTTGCTGCCCGATTGCACAGTGTCAGAAATCTAGCCGCGCGGCGCCCACAAGATGACGGCAGCCCCCAGCAACGCAAGCACGGCCCCTAGCAAATCAGCGCGGTCCGGTCGGCTGCCTTCAACCAGCCACAGCCACGCCAACGACGCCGCGATATAAACACCGCCATAGGCGGCATAGCTGCGCCCCGCATGCGTCGGCGGCGTCAGGGCCAGCAGATAGGCAAACCCCGCCAGTGCCAGCGCGCCCGGAATCAACCAAAGCGCCGATGCGCCGCGCCACCAACTCCACACGGCAAAGCAACCTGAAATTTCAAGCAAGGCGGCAAGGGCGTAAAGCGGCATGACTATGCTCGGCCCAAATGGTGTCAGCTTTGGTCGCGCCAGCGGTTGGCGACCGGATAGCGCCGATCAGACCAAAACGCGCGGCGCGTCAACCGCGTGCCGGGGGCAGCCTGAAAGCGCTTGTATTCGCTGATGTAAACCAGATGTTCGACCTTCTTGACCGTTGCGCGATCAAAGCCTTTTGCTACCAGATCAGCGACAGAAAGTTCGTTATCAACCAGCCCTTCCAGAATGGCGTCCAGCACCGGGTAAGGCGGCAGGCTGTCTTCGTCTTTCTGATCCGGGCGCAATTCGGCGCTTGGCGGCTTTTCGATCACGCGGGGCGGAATAACCTGGCCTGCGGGCGCCAACATCCAAGGCCGATGGTTGTCGTTCCGCCAGCGGCAGGTTTCGAATACCCGTGTTTTATAAAGATCTTTCAGTGGGTTATAGCCGCCATTCATGTCGCCATAGATCGTGCAATAGCCGACCGCCACTTCGGATTTATTACCCGTGGTCAGCAGCATTTCGCCGAACTTGTTTGACAATGCCATCAGCAACAGCCCGCGCAGACGCGACTGGATATTTTCTTCGGTAAGCCCCGGCTCAGTTCCCGCAAACAGTGGGCCAAGTGCTGCGCCAACCGCGTCTTGCGGGCCAGTGATCGGCACGGTGTCAAGCTGACAGCCCAGCGCCCGCGCCACCTGTTCGGCATCATCCAAAGAGTTTTGCGAGGTATAGCGCGACGGCAACATCACGCAGCGCACGTTCTGCGGCCCAATCGCATCGGCAGCAATCGCGGCGACAATGGCGCTATCAACCCCACCCGACAGGCCAAGCAGCACCTTCTTGAAGCCAGTTTTCGCCAGATAGTCCCGCAAAGACAACACCATCGCGTGATAGTCGGCTTCATGGCTGTTGGGCAGCAAGGCCATCATGCCCGGCAACGCTCGCCAACCTTCGCTGGTTTCTTCAAAGTCGATATGCGTGACACAATTTTCAAACTGCGGCAGCTGTGCCGCCAAAGCACCGCCGGGGTTCAGCACAAACGACGCCCCGTCAAACACCTGATCATCCTGCCCACCAACCATGTTCAGGTAGACCAGCGGCAGGTCGGTTTCGATCACCCGCGCCACCATCAGGTTGGTGCGCACGGCGGGCTTGCCACGATGATAGGGCGACCCATTTGGCACCAGCAGAATTTGCGCGCCCGATTCTGCCAAGGTTTCGCACACATCAGAATGCCAAGCGTCTTCACAAATCGGCGACCCGATGCGCAGCGGCCCGATGCGATAAGGGCCCTGCGGCGGCGCAGAGGCAAAAACGCGCTTTTCGTCGAACACATCGCTGTTTGGCAGTTCGTGTTTCAGAATCGTGGTGGCAATCTTGCCATCGGCCAAAATGTAATACGCGTTGAAAAGCTTACCATCCTTGACGCAGGGCGCCCCAATTCCCAACGCAGGCCCATCGGTGATCTGACGGGCAAGGTCTGCGACCGCCTGCATCGCATGGGCGGAAAAGGCCGGCTTCATCACCAAATCTTGTGTCTGGTAGCCCGTGACAAACATCTCTGTCAGCGCGACCATCTGCGCGCCTGCTTCGCGCCCTTGGTGCCAAGCCTGCAACGCCAGCGCGACATTGGCCTCGATGGCGCCAACGGTCGGGTTCAACTGGGCGAGGGTCAGGCGAAATTGGGTGGCCATAAGGGGCTCCGCTGTGGTGATTAAGACGGTTCTAGCAGGTTCACGCGCAAGGAAAAGACCGCACCCGCCGCCGCTTGTCAGCTTGGGGTGGCAAGGGATAGGGTGCGACCCTAAGAAAAGGATGACGATGATGCGGGCTTTGATCGGAATGGCGATGGTTGTGGCACTGGCCGAGGGGGCCTTTGCGCAAGATCAAGGCGAAGTGATCACCAAACAGTACGACGACGGGTCGGTTTACGAAGGCACTTTCCTGAACGGCTTGCAGGATGGAACCGGCACCTATCGCTTGCCCAACGGCTATGAATACACTGGCGCTTGGGTTGCCGGAGAGATTCAGGGCCATGGCGTTGCCCGGTATCCGAACGGGTCGGTCTATGACGGCAATTTTTCCAAGGGCAAACCGGAAGGCAAAGGCAAGATCACCTTTGCAGACGGCGGCAGTTACGAAGGCGACTGGGTTTCGGCCAAGATGACAGGCCAAGGCAAGGCTATCTACGCCAACGGGTCGGTCTATATTGGCGGCTTTGAAGACGGCAAGCATCAGGGTCGCGGTGCCATCACTGACAAAAGCGGCTATCGCTATGACGGCGATTGGGTCGCGGGCGAAAAACAAGGCCAAGGTAAGATCACCTACCCAGATGGCACGGCCTATGACGGGTCGCTGGTGCAGGGCGCGCGCGAAGGATCGGGCACGCTTAAGATGCCAAATGGTCTGGTTTACATCGGGGCGTGGAAGGCCGGGCAAATCAATGGCTTGGGCAAGCTTACCCAACCCAACGGCGATGTTTACGAAGGCGACTTCGTTGACGGCCTGCGCGTTGGCAAGGGCAAAGTGACCTATGCCAACGGTAACGTCTATAAGGGCATGATGAAGGCCGACAAACGCGAAGGCACTGGCGATTTTGTTGGCAAAGATGGCTCTAGCTACAGCGGCGATTGGGTGGCGGGCTTGATGGACGGGCAAGGCAAACTGACCTACCCGGACGGTTCGGTCTATCAGGGCGGTTTCAAAGCGGGGCAACCCGATGGGGCGGGCAAGATCACCTACGCCGATGGCAGTGGCTATGATGGGCAGTGGAAGGCCGGGGCGATTACTGGCCATGGCAAAGCCAATTACACCAACGGATCGGCCTATGAAGGCACCTTGGTTTCGGCCAAGCCCGAAGGCATTGGCACCATGACCTATGCCGATGGCTTCATTTATGAAGGCGGCTGGAAGGCGGGGCTGCATGATGGTGTTGGCACCGCAACATGGGCGGACGGCACGGTCTACAAAGGCGATTTCAAGGTTGGCTTGCGCGACGGCAAGGGTGAACTGACCCAACCGGATGGCTTCAGCTACTCTGGCGATTGGAAGGCGGGTCAGATGGACGGCTTTGGCAAAGCCACCTATCCGTCAGGCGATGTCTATGAAGGGGGCTTTGCCAAGGATAAGCGCGAAGGCGCGGGCAAGCTGACCTATAAGAATGGCAAGTTCAGCGAAGGGCTGTGGAAAGCAGGCGTACTCAGCGCACCGCTTCCCGCTGTGCCAGCAGCCCCGGCGGAAGGGGCTGCTGGCACAGCGG